>Ga0214473_10002870_pt1 | contig 21101 bp, 14 predicted proteins | sample RVTome_7_FD_203509 | JGI IMG/M metagenome (GOLD analysis project Ga0214473, IMG submission 203509) | Soil microbial communities from uranium-contaminated site in the Upper Colorado River Basin, Wyoming, United States - RVT98D197 | ecosystem: Environmental > Terrestrial > Soil > Contaminated >... | reverse complement strand
TCAAGGGCGTGCTCTTCGCCGCCATCCTCGCCGCGGCCATGTCCAGTCTGGACTCGGCGCTCAACAGCCTTTCGGCCGCCACGATGCGCGACTTCGTCGAGCCCCACATCCACGGCGCGACCGACGCCGACACGGGGCTCCACATGCTGCGCTGGAGCAAGATCACGACCGTCCTGTGGGGAGCAGCCATGACGGGCTTCGCGTTTCTCGTCGGAGACGTGAGCGACACCGTCGTCGAGGGGATCAACAAGCTCGGCGCCCTGTTCTACGGGCCCATCCTGGCCGGCTTCATGACGGGGATCCTGGACCGCAGGTCCCGTGGCCCGGCCATGATCGCGGGCATCGTGCTCGGCGTGGCAGCCAACATCTTCATCTGGCTGGGTGTGCCGGGCATCTTCTACATGTGGTGGAACGTCACCGGGCTGGTCGTCGCCGTCGCCGTCACGGTGGTGGCGAGCCGGGCCTTGGTACCACCCGACCCGCGGAAGCTCGTCCACACAACGCTTTCCCTCTCCGATATTTCCCGTAGGGAGCGCCCCTGGCTCGGGACCTATGGCTTTCTCGTCGGCTACTTCGCCCTGATCTGTCTGGTGGCCTGGTTCAGCGATGACCTCCTTCGCCTCTTCCTGTGAAGAAGTGCTGCGCGGCAACGATCGTGGTGGCCACACGGTCCCCTCGCCGCGTCTCTATCCCCACCAATGGGCCTGGGACTCCGCCTTCGCGGCCATCGGATGGGCGCACGTGGCTCCCGCGCGAGCGTGGCGCGAGCTCGGCACGCTGATGGGAGGCCAGTGGGCGGACGGGCGCGTCCCACACATCAAGTTCCACGATCCAACAGCGGACTACTTCCCTGGGCCCGATCTGTGGGGAGCACGCGACTCGTCCACGATCACCCAGCCTCCCATGTGGGCGACCGCCGCGAGGCGCGTCGTGGAGGTCTCCGGGCTCTCGGACGCGCTCGAGGATCTTCTGCCGCGTTTCGAGGCCTCGCATCGGTTCTTCGCCGAGCAACGCGATCCGTCTGGCATCGGACTGGTGGCGGTGTCGCACCCGTGGGAGAGCGGACTCGACAACTGCCCGGTGTGGGACGGCCCCCTGTCGCGCATCGACCCGGGTTCCGGTCCGCCCCTGCGGCGCACGGATCTGGGGGCGGTCGCCGATGCCGGGCAAAGGCCGACCGAAGATCAGTACGCGCGATACATGGCCATCGTACGGGCGATCGCGCTGGACTCGTTCGGCCCTGGGCCCTTTCGGGTGTACGACCCGTTCGTCAGCGCCGTCCTGGCGCGCGCAGAGGAGGATCTCGCCTGGCTTGCCGATCGCCTCGGCGTGCAATCGCATGCCGCTTCGAGGGCAGCGCGGATTCGGGAGGCGCTCGTGAACCACCTCTGGGATGGGGCTCTCGGCCGCTTCGTATACCTCGACGCCTCGAACGGGGAACGCATCACGGCGGATGTGATTGGGTGCTATTCGGGCCTCTTCTGCGGCGTCGAGGAACCGATCGCCGCACGTCTCCTCGAGGGACTCGAAGCGCGCTACGGCACGCGCTGGCGCCTGCCGTCGACGGCGCCCACCGATCCGGCCTTCGACGCGCGGCGCTACTGGCGTGGACCGGTATGGATCAACGTCAACTGGCTGCTCGGACCGCGGATGGGCCTCGACTTCGTGCGGCACACGCTCGAGCTCGTGCGCACGTCGGGCATCCGCGAGTACTTCGATCCACTCACGGGCGAGGGGCTCGGCGGCGAGCGCTTCACCTGGACTGCGGCTCTGTGTCTGGACCTGATGGCGACCCTCCGCTGAGGTCCTCGATTCCGAAGGCGTCCTCTTCCGCCGGCTCTTCGCCACCGGTCGCCCGGTCGTCTTCTTCGGTCCAGCGCGCGGTCGTCTCGTCGTTGGGAGGCCGTTGGCCACCGGCGCAACCGACAGAGAGCGCGCCGAGCGCGACCGCGACCAGAATGCCTCCCCGCTTGATCATGGGTTCCCCCTGCGCTGACGCCGCCGTGATCGTGTCCATCGCTCGGTGGAGCCCCCACGGACGGTGACGCGACGCGGCGCGAAGGTCGAGACCCTCCAGGGTCGGGTGGCGTCATAGGCCGCCACTGCGAACCCGTCGAAGGTCCCGGGCGACTGCCAGCGCACGGGCAGAGCGATGCGTTGCTCTTCGAGGGGCGCCAGCGACCGGAGCCGCAGACGCAGCAGGCCGCGCGCATCGGGAGCCTCGACGCCCGCCACGACGCGGGAGCGTCGCAGCGCGCGTTCGGTCTCCGTTCTGAAGGCGGCCTGGGGGGGGAGCATCACTTCGACGACGGGGCGTCGCACGCGCGCAGAGCCCCGATTGACGACCACGAGCTCGAGGCCCGCGGACTCGCCCACCCTGCCCACGTCACCGCGCAGTCGGACGACGATCCCAGTGTCGCCGCGATCGACGGCGGGACGGATGTACCGAGCCTCCACGCGCGCGATCACGGGCCGGCCGCCGTCGATACGCAAGGCGAGGTCGCCCGGTCCGAGAGGGACGCTCGCGCTTCCCGAAGCGAGATTCACTGTGCGCCGCACACCGTTCTCCTCCACGGTCACCGTGGCGGGGCCATCCATGCCGAACACGCCATAGGCCGAGGCGGCGAGAATCCAGAATGCGGCGTCGGCGTTGTCGCCCAGAGCCACGTGGAGGCGGGGGAGGAGTGCCCGGCCGAGCTCGGCCGCCAGATCGTCCTGCTCGAGTTGGCGGGCGGCGATGGCGAGGGCCGCGGTGGAGGCCCAGGATCCGCCCGGGGCATCGTCGGACGGGGGGAGTACTTGGCCGGCGTGTTCACCGGGTCGCAGCGCTTCACGAGCCCTGTCGAACAGCGCGCGGCCCGCGGCGTCGGTACGGTCCGCGATGAGCAGGCCCGCGGCCGCCCGCGCCATGGCGCCCGGGTTGTGACGCTCGGTCCAGAGCGCCAGACGCGCTTCCTCGCGGAGCGAAGCCACGAGCGCGCCGATCGGATCGGATCCGTTCGCGTCACCCTCGCCCGGCGCCGACGCGGCGAGGGCGACGAGCACAGCGCCGCGCTCGGCCGGCGACGACGCGACGAGCGAAGTGAGCGCACCCGACGCGCGTCTTCGCGCGAGCTCCATGCTCGCGTCGTCCGCGTCCTGAGCGGCAAAGACGACGAGCGCGCAGGCCGCGTCGAGCATGCCGACCGAACCGCGGCGCGGCGAGCCCTGCCCTGGAGCGCTCGACAGCAGTGCCTGCAATCTCTCAGAGCCGAGCGGCCTCCCCGCGAGGGTGGACGACCAAGCCGGGAGGGCGGGTCGAGCGCGCCACAGCTCGGAGAACCCGGGATCGTCGACGAGCTGGCGCGGGGCCGTGAGATGCAGCGTCGTACGCACCGGAGCCGCGTCGTCTGGCACGTCCACACCGAGTCGGGTCGGCCCCGTGACCAGCGCGCCCGCGTGCTGGGCCCGGAGGATTCCTGGCGGCGTCACATGGAGGCTTCGGCGAAGGTTGGCGACGACATTGCCTTCGGCATCGACGACCGTGAGATGGACCGTGGCCCGGCCCAGCTCGCGAGCGCTGAGAATGGCGGTCAACGGGCGCGCCTGGCCGGGCTCGATCGCGAAGCTCCGCGGACCGCGCAGGCTCGCGATGAGATTCCCTTCGGTGCGGACCTCCACGGTCAGGGTCGTCGGAGGGCCAAGCCAGGTGATGTCGACCGGCACGCTCACTTCTTGGCGAGGGAGGAGCCGCGTGGGGGCGGCGAAGTCGAGCAGGAGCGGAGCGCCCGCCGACATGGGCACGGACGCGAAGGCGACGCGGCCGTCAGCGCCGTAGGCACCGGCAACCACGACGTACTGGCGCGGCTCGGCTGGAAGCCTCGAGCGGACTCGCCCTCCCGCGGGCCCGAAGTCCCGGAAGGCGCCAAGCACCGGCCACGAACGGCCGCGGACGCGCACATCGAGGGCGTCGTCGGGATTCGCAAGGGGCGCGGGCTCCTGGCCCCAGGTCTGGGTCGAAACGCGGGTCGCCGTGTAGTCGAACTGTGGCGGCTCGAGGCCGAAGATCTCCGCGAGGGCCTGGATGGTGACGCGGCCGATCTCCACGCCCGTGAGGCGCGCGAGCAGGGCGTCCTCGCCCACCGCGCGGGCGTACATGCCGCCCGAGGGCAGGACGCGCGCGAACGGATCGAACACGTCATCGGCGTTGCCGTACCGACCGTCGGGTCCAGAGGAGACCAGCTCGTAGCCCGACACGGGCTCGAGGAACCGGAAACGCGCGCGGCCTCCCCGGGCTCGCCGCAGCGCAAAGGGGCGACCCCATCCGTCGAACAGGTCGCCGTACTCGAGAAAGTCGCGTCCCTCCGGGTCTTCCCACTCGTTGAGCGCCGTGAGCCACGTGCTCGGGTCCCCGCGCCTCGCCCAGTCGTGATCCAACCCTTCTGCCCGGACGAATCGCGTGAGCACCACGAGGAGCCGCATCAAGCGCTCGCGCGTGACCCTGCGGGCCATGTTGTCGAAGGTGAACGCCGGATCGAGGGATGCGAGCTCCTCGATGGACAGCGGACTCCCGTCCAAGCTCTGCACGCCCTCGGGGCCCACCATGGGCGCCGCGAGACTCAGCACCTCGGCATTGAAACGCCACCCCGATCGCGTCCGGACCCCGACCTCATCGAGTGAGAAGGGAATGCGTTCGACGAGGATCTGCTCGACGGTCTGGATGAGCCTGCCCACGCGTCCGCCGACGAAGCGTGCGCGGGTCCGCCACGGATCACGCAGGAGACCCTGCGCCACGGGATCGGAGGGAAGGGGCAGCGTGAGGATGCGACCGTCCCGCAACACGGCGGGGACGGCCTCATCGGTGGGCGTGCGCGAAGCGAGCTCGCCCGCGACGCGATCGCGACCGGCGCCGACGTCGAGCAGCATTGGAAGCTCGCCCATGGACTGGCGGAGCGTGTCCAGGATCGCCCGACCCTGGGAGGGCGGCATCACCCAGAGGAAGCCCGCCGAACCAGCGTCGCCTGCACCGCTCGTCCGCAAGCTCAGCCGCCCCTCACCCTCGTCGGCGATGCTCAGCGACAGCACCTCCGCGCCAGACGAGTGGACGAGCGTGCCACCGCCGCGCACCTCGGACAGGGTGGCGCCGACGAGCGGCCGCGCGCGGATCCACACCTCCCCCGTGGCCTCCGGCGGAAGGGTGAGGGCGAGGCGCGTCAGCGCCGGTCCGACCACCTCGTGCGCGACTGGAACCCAGCCTGCCGCTGTGCGCCGCAGCGCCATCACGCTGACCGGACTCGCTCGCACGGACGGCCGACGGAGGATCTCGACGTCGTACGGCCGGCCCACGATGGTGGCCAGTGGCGACACGCGGACGCGCAAGGTAGCGTCGGGATCGACGGGCAGGCAGAGCTCCTCGACGAGACCAGCGACGCTGAGCTCGGCGCGGGCCGCGGTGGGACCGCCGCATCCGTCCATTGCGCCGGTGGCTGCGGGCACGACCTGCGTGTCGAGCACGGCCACACCCTCCGTGTCGGTCGTGGCTTGGGCACCTTCGACGCCGGTGCCCCTCAGCTCCACGACTTGGCCGCGGAAGGGGCTCCCGTCGGGCTGGGAGACGCGCACATAGACCCGACTCCGAAGCTCGGGCACCAGTGCACCCCCCTCGACCGTCCAGGTGAGGGCCGCGGGGACGCGCGCGACCCGCACCCGGACGGTGGCCTCGCCCCTGCCGAGACCGGGCCGCGAGGCGTGCACGGTGGCCGAAGCGGTGCTGAGCCCCGAGCCGGCGGCAATGCTCGGGAGCGTCCACGAGAGTCGCGCCCGACCCGAGGAATCTGTCTCGACCTCACCCAATGGCGGCGTCGTCGGCAGAGGATCGATCGTCACGCGCGGGACGGGCCGGCCGTCGGGTGTGCGGACGGCGACGTCCACCGTGAGCGTGGTTCCTGGAGCGGCTACCGCTCGGTCGGGACGCACCTGTACGATCAGCGCGGGGGCGGAAGGCTCCGCGGTCAGTAGGCCGGCAGCGCGACCGTCCGCGTCGCCAGCCCTCGCCCGCACTTCGTACTCGGTGGGGAACGCCGGCGCCGGAACGGTGGCGCGGAACAGACCGCGCAGATCGGTGGTCGCCGTGACCCGCGTCCATGCTTGGCTGCCGGATCGATCGCTGACGTCGAGAGTGACCTCCGTGTTCGCGACAGGTCTCGACGTGCTTCGGTCGAAGACCCTTCCCCATGCGTGGACTCGGTCGCCCGGCGCCACGCGCGATCGATCCACGAAGACCTCCAGCGCCTGGCGGGATGCCGCGTTGAGCGTGACGTCGAAGCTCCGCATGATCCCGCGCCGCGAGCGGACCTCCACGATGACGTGGATCGGACCGGACGCCTCGCTCGGAACCTCGAAGGAGAGGTCCGCGCGGCCATACTGATCGGTGATGGCCTCGGCGACAGGCTCGGACCGATCGTGGGAAGCCAGGACCTTGACGGCAGCTCCCGGCGCCGCGCGCAGATCCTGATGGCGCACGACCTCGTGCGCCGTGACGAACCAACGCAGCGTGCTCCCGGGCACGGCGGTCAGCTGCCCGTCGATCTGGAGCTCCAAGCCGGTGACGTCGCCAGCCGGAACCGCTCGGCGGGCGAAGGTCTGCGCGGACGCCGGAGCGATCGGAACGGAAGCGGCGATCAGCACACCGATGACGAGAGTGCGCGTCGTCAGGCTCACGGGCGCACCTCCCCGATGGTCACTGTGCGCGGCGCGAGGACGGCCACGGAGTCGGGCCGATCTCGCGGATAGCTCGTCACTCCCAGGCCGCCGAGGCGTCCGCCGACGCTCCAGACGACGGGCAGGGGCACTCGGCGGACGCCGCCGGGCGGCAGCGGCTGCAAGGCCAGCGTGAGGGTGCGGCCGAGGAGGTCGCTCTCGGTCACGCCACCACGCCTCATCAAGCCGCGCGCGAGCTCGTCCAGCTCCGCGCCGGCGGGAATATCGATCTCGAGCACGGGGCTGCCGATGGTCCGCGCCGATCGATTGCGGACCACGAGCGCCAGGCCCGAGCGGTCGTCGCGCCCGCCCGTGTCCCCCTCGATGGTCACGCGTATGGGACCGTGCTGGCGAGGGACGACGCTCCAGGGCAGCCCATGGATGGCCACGGCCCGCGCGAACATCGCCATTCCTTCGGGCACCTCGAGGCGCACGACGTGCCGTCCGGGACGGCCGAGGAGCGACGAGGAGACGGTCCCCACGCCGTCCTCGAGCGCGACGCGACGCCAGCGACCATCAACCGCCACTCGGGCGTGCGAGGGCGTGGGCCCGACCGCGAGCAGCCTGGCCGAGGCACGGGCCAGCGCAACGTCGAAGGACTCGAGTCGCGCGCCGGCCGCGGCCCATCGCCGCAGGGTTCGGATCAGCTCGAAGGCCCTGTCCGTGTGACCGAGGCCGAGCTCGGCGAGGGCGAGCATGGCCGTCGGCTCGGCGTACGGGCCGTAACCCATCGGGGCGAGCCAGATCTCCCGACCGACGCGGACGAGATGACGACGGGCTCGGTGCACCAGCTCGGCCACGCGGGACGAGTCGGCACCGGCGGGAGCGGTGTGCACGAGAGCGGCCGCCGAGAGGGCCCAGAGATCCGGCTGATCGGAGAGGGCGATCGCGTCGGACGAAACACGCGCCCGCAGGTCGCGCAACAGGTCCTCGAGCTGGGGAGCGAGCGCCGGCCGGCGCGCCAGCCGCGGAACGGCAGGGGCGAGCGCGAGAAGGAGCTGAGAGAGCTCCCTGACGGCGCCCTCGTCCGAGCGTCGGCGTCGAAGCGAATCCACCTCGAAGCCGATGTCACGGATGACGGAGGCCAGCGAGGAATCAGGCACAGAGCGGACGGCCCAGCCCGCGCCCAGCGCCCGCGCGCGACGAAGGGGTTCCTCGTTGGTGAGCGTCGCGCGAACTTCAATGCCGATCGGAGCGGTCGCGCCTCCCCAGGCGGCGCTCCATGCTTCGTCGACCGGATCCGCGGGCGCGCCGAAGAGGGCCGGCCCGACCTGGAGCTCGATGCGGGATCCCGGACGGCTGATGGCCTGGTCGGGCACCACGACGACGAGCTCGCCGCTACTCCGGCCCATCCACTCCTCGCTCGCGATGACCCGACGGCTCGGTCGCATGACACGCAGCGGACGCCGAACCGCATCGAGCGGCTCCCCGTCCGTTCCCATGACGGCCACGGTGAGACGCCCGCGGCCTGGTCGGTCGAGGTGGAGCTCCAGTGGGACCTCGACCGCATCGGATGCTCCCACAGTGACTGCGCGCGGGGCTCTGGTCAGTGCTGCGAGCCCGTCTGATCCGAGGAGGCCGACCGAGAGCTCGCGCGCACTGGCCGTGCGATTGCCGACGCGCACGGGCAGACGCAAGCGATCCCCCACCGCGGCGATGGCGGGGACGGGAGCGTCCACGACCACTTCGCGATCGACGCGGAGCTCTGCTCGCGCGGACCACGACCAGCCATCCACGCTCCAGACGACCGCCTCGGCCACGTACGTCGTGAGCGCGTCCTCGAGGGCCACGGTGATCTCGGTCCGGCCCGACGGATCCACCTCCATCTCGGGAACGAACAGGAGCGTCGCGGGAAACCGTTCCCTGAGCACGCTGACCACGTTCGTCCACGGTGCCGCGGAGGCGGCGCCCGTGCGGATGTTGGGCACGCTGCCTGCTCCTCGGCCATAGCCCGAGCCTCCACCGCCACCGCCCGTCCCGACCAAGCCTAGCCCGCCGACGCCGAATCCCAGATCGCCTTCGCTTGGCGTGGCTGCCACCGCGTTTCCGATCTCCTCCTCGGACACCTCTGCGGCGACGCGCTGGTAGGCCGCGCGCAAGGCGTCGAGGATGGCCTCGCCGGGGGCGATGCGGGCGAGCAGTCGCATCAGGTCATCTTCACCGGAGGCCACGGCGAAGGGGGTCCCCGCCGGCACGGCGCGCGCGAAGGGATCCACGACATCGTCCCGCGTCCCGGCCACACCGTCCGGCCCGAGCGAGACCAGCTCGTAGCTGGCCGCCTCGACGGCGATCAGGAACGCCGGGCGCGGCGTCCTGCGCAAGACCATGTGCCCGCCCCACGGATCGGCGAGATCCTCGTCAGCGACCATGCCGAGCTGGACCATGCGGGCGAGCCAGCGGTCGGCGGGCTCGCGCGCAGCCATGCGCTGCTGGATGGTCGCATCGTCTCCTGGGTCGAGGTAGACGGCGAGGGCGGCCATGACGTGGACGAGGCGGCGGCGGGCCACGCGACGGGCCACCGTGTCGAAGGTGAAGCTCGGATCGGCGGCCTCGATCATCGCAACGGTCATGGGCTCGCCGCCGAGGGTGATGGGCGGGTCGGACATCAACGAGAGCAGGTCTGGACGGAACTGTCGGGAGCGGCCGGTGCCGACCGTGACCTCGCCCAGCGTGTCCGAAGCGACGGCCTCCTCGAGCATCTCCTCGACCGCGCGCATGACGGGCGCGATCGCCCGCGTGCGAAGCTCGTCAGCGCGGGGCCAGGGGTCGCGCCCGAGCCCGTTCTCGGAGTCGCCCATGTGAACGGACTGCTCGAGGTCGGGCAGGCCCAGCGGGTCCAGCAAGGGAGAGGCGCCGTAGGCCGCTTCCCCCGACTCCACGTACTCGGCGAGCGCGGCGTCGAGGAAGGTCCCTGAGGCCCCTGACGTCGGATCGAGCACCGCTCGATCGACCGCGCCATCGAGGAAGCGGTAGCTGAAGGGCTGCTCGCCTTCGTGCGTCGCCAGATCGCGAACGGAGATGGCCACGAAGCTCCGCGGCGCTCCGGGCGCCGTGTGGAGCACGAGCCGGGCGCTCGCGCCGGTCCGGTAGAGCGTGCGGTCGGGCTCTAGCCGCGGGAAGGACGGCCGCTCAGGCCGGACGATCACCGCATCGCAACCCGTCGACCCCTCTTCGGTCACGTGCTGCCGGATGGACTGCGCGCAGACGTTCATGATCCCGAGGTGGCCATCGGGCAAGGTGATCGAGACGCGGTCCTGCCCCGCCCCCACTCGCCTCGAAGCCACGACGGTGCCATTGCCCAGCACGTCGATGATCGCTGCGCGCCGCAGGGCATCACCCCGTCTCCGCAGGGACACTTCGAGGACTTCGCCGGGGGCGAGCACCGAGCGCGCCGCTGTCGGGATGACCTCCACGTGAGGGTTCACCGCGATCTGGAGCCGGGCAACTCGAGCGAGGGGACCCGCGACCGTGACGACCACCGACGTGACGGCCCGGCCCTCATCCAAGTCGCCCACATAGGTCCCCAAAGGGAGGCGCGCCGGAATGATGGCGATGCCGTTCGCGTCGCTGACGACTCGCGCGACGCCGCCGCGCACGGCCGGACCGCGTGCCTCGACTTCGGTACCGGCCGGGGGCGGGTTCCCCTCACCGTCGAGGAGGGTGACGTAGAAGATGTCGTCGATCTCGGGGACGAGGCCCCCGTTGGGGGCGACGGCGTCGAGCTGCAGTGTGAGTGGGACGGCGATGCGATATCCGCCCCGCAGGGAAAGGGACCCGTGCGCCGGATGGTCGATCTGGGCTTCGAGACCGACGAATCCCGTGTCGTCGGTCGAGTAGGCGGGGGCGGACGACTCGAGCATCGCCACGCCGCTGCGGTCGGTGCGACCCTCGAGGACCACCTCGCGATTCGGCTCGACGGTCACGCGCACCGCCGCATCGCGCACCGGCGCGCCACTCGGCGTGCGGGCCTCGACGGCGATGCGCACGGGAGCTCCCGGCTGGACCGTCGCGGGAATCGTCCAGATCCGGCCGAAGAGCCGCTGCTGCACTCGGGCGCTGACCCGCACGGAATGGGACGCAAGCTGTCCAGCCGCTACCACGTTGACGTCCCAATTGCCCTCGGGCGCATCGTGCGGGAGCCGGAAATGGAACGCCGCGACGCCGCCCTCGTCGGTCGTCACGGAACGGCGGCGCCCATTGATCGAGAAAGCCGCTGGGATGGCCCCGAGGGGCCGCAAGGAACGCCTGTCCGTGACGCGTGACCAGACGTGCACCTCCTCGCCGGGCTCGTAGAGGCGTCTGTCGGTGGTGAGATCGACTCGGACCGGCGGCTCCGGCCGTAGCGAGAACCGAAACGTACGGCTGGTGGCGCCGTCGCCCACCCTCATCTCGATGAAGGACTCGCTACTCACCTGGTTCGTGAGGGGCACCTCGAGCTCGAATGCGCCGCGGGGGTCCGCGCGCACCACGGTCCAGGGTTGGGCCTCGGGCCGAGCTGGCGGGAAGCCATGGCGGGCCTCGACCTGCGCCCCGGGCAAAGGGCTCAACCCTGCAAGGCCGAGAACGCGATAGGCGACTCCCCGTATGCGCACGGGTCTGCCCCAGAGCGGAGCGATGGAGCCGCGGATGGCGACTTCGTAGCCGCTGGGCTCACGGCCGGGCTGGGCGCGTGCCGTCGAGCACGTGCCGAGCAAGCCGATGCACAACCACGCTGCTGCAAATCGCGCCATCCCGACGATTGACCGACACCGGACCCGTTCCAAGGTTCCCCCCCCGCCCGGAGGCCGGCTCCTCAGGGCACGGCGTCGGTAGGGCCGAGGCCGATGGCTGGTCGGCCGCCACCGCTTCCGATGCAGCCGGCTACCTCGTGTTCGGGCCATACGCGACGGACATCCCCGCCGGAAACTACGATGCGTTCTTCCGTCTCATGGTCGACAACCGCGACGCCAACAACGACATCGTCGTCACCCTCGATGTGAACGACTACGACGGCGGGTCCGGCATGTGCGGAGTCTGCTCCCTGGCCGGGCGCGATGTGCGTCGCATGGAATTCACGGGGACCTTCGCCTACCAGGACTTCGTCGTGCGATTCACCAACCCCGGCGCAGGGCACCGCATCGAGCTCCGAACGTACTGGACCGACCGTTCCTACGTGCGACAGGACCGGGTGACCGTGCAGCGCGTTCCCTGATCATCGCCAGGGCAAGGGCACGTCGAGCCGCCCCTCCCGCACGACGAGATTCACGCCCCGCCGCGTCGACTGCGCGCGCAGGCCGTCGAGCCAGGGGAGCTCTTCTGGCCGCAGGGGTCGGGGCTGGTAGTCGACGATCCGGTTCTGCGTCGCGATGGGGATCAGCTCGACCCGCGTGAGCCGCGGACGCGAGCCGCGCCCGCGCTCCACGACGAGCCGGGCGAGGAGCCCGACGCGCAATTCGGGCCAGCCGAGCGCGCCCCAGGCGTAGTTCCCGAGCGAGTAGAAGACGACCGTGTGGCCGATGATCTCGACTGGCTGCACGTCGTGAGCGTGGTGCCCGGCCACGACATCCACGCCGAGGTCCGCGAAGAGCCGCGCATAGCGCTCCTGCGTCGCGTCGACGCCGCTGTAGTTCTTCCCCCAGTGAACGCTCACGACGAGCAGGTCGACCAACGGCCGCAGCCGGCGTACGTCACGCCCCACGTCGGCAGCATTCAGCTGCGCACAGCCTGGCTCGGCGCCGATGGCGAAGGTCCCCAGGTACAGGTCGAAGGCGAGTTGCTGCTCCAGATAGGCGAGGAAACCGATGCGTGTGCCACCCACGTCGAAGACGACTGGCCGGCGCGCCTCTCGCTCGTCCGCCCCCGCGCCCACCTGCTCGATGCCCGCCGCCGACAAGTGGTGAAGCGTGTCGAGGAGCCCCGGACGCCGATAGTCGATGAGGTGGTTATTGGCGAGGCTCACGACGTCGAGACCCAGCCACTGCCACGCCGGGACCGCGTCCGGGCTGACGCGATAGAGCCAATCCTTGTACGGCCAAAAGGACTGGTCGCTTTCGGTGACGGGCGCCTCGAGATTGGCGAAAGCCACATCAGCGCGCTGCAGAATGGGCGCGGTCGCGCGATAGGGGTAGCGGTAGCCCCAGCGCTCGATGAAGGGCATCGCGTAGTCCGTCGGGGCGAAGTCCCCGGCGAGCACGACCGTGACCTCCTCGCCCATCGGCTCTCGCACGACGATCCTAGGCTCCGCGGCCTCGATCTCGGGATTGCGACACAGCATGAACGCCGCCCACAGAGCCGACGCCGAGAGCAGGCTCGCGGTGACTGCCGCGCCATGACGCGCGATTCGGCGGAGCCGAGACATGGCCGCCACCCTACACGATGGGCGCGGTCACCTCTTCACACTTCCATGATGTCCGCTTCCTTCTTGCCGACGATCTCGTCGACCTTGCTCGTCCCGACTTGAACGATCTCCTCGACCTTCTTACGCGCGCGCTCGCAGTCGTCCGCCGGGGCCTCTCCCTCGTCCTCGATCTCGTCGACGAGGTCCTTGGCTTCGTGTCTCGCCTTGCGGATGGCGACCTTGCAGTCCTCGCCAGCCTTGCGGGCGAGCTTGACGAGCTGCTTGCGCCGATCTTCGGTGAGGCTCGGCATCGGAATGCGCAGGATCTCGCCGTCGTTCATGGGATTGAGTCCCAGATCGGACTCCATGATGGCCTTCTCGATAGCCTTCAGCGACGACTTGTCGAAGGGCTTGATGATCAGCATCCGCGGCTCGGGTACCGCGATCGTCGCCATCTGGTTGAGGGGCGTGGCGGTGCCGTAATACTCCGCACGGATGCTATCGAGCAGGTCCGGATTGGCCCGCCCGGTGCGGAGCTTGGCCAGGTCCCGCTTGAGCGCCACTTGGCCTCGGTCGATAGCCGCCTTCAGCTCTTGAAGGGCTTCGTCGATCATGCCTGCCTCCATGTCCTCAGATCTGAGTTCCTACTCCTCACCGGTCTCCGTGACCAGGGTCCCCAAATCCTCTCCCTGTGCCACGCGCTTGATGTTGCCCCGCTTGGCGAGCTTGAACACGCGGATGGGCAGCTCGTTGTCCCGACATAGCGTGACAGCCGTGGAGTCCATCACCCCGATGCGGTCCGTCAGGAACCGCTCGAAAGTGAGCCGTCGGAACAACACCGCGTCGGGGTTCTTCTCGGGGTCCTTGTCGTAGATGCCATCGACCTTCGTGGCCTTGCACAGAAGGTCGGCCTGGATCTCCATGGCGCGCAGGGCAGCGGCCGTGTCCGTGGAGAAGTAGGGGTTGCCCGTGCCGGCCACGAAGATCACGATTCTCCCCTTCTCGAGGTGCCGGATGGCGCGCCGCCTGATGTGGGGTTCGGCCACCTGGCGGATCTCGATGGCGCTCATGAGGCGCGTGTTCACGCCGAGCTTCTCGAGGGCGTCCTGCATGGCGATGCCGTTGATGACCGTCGCGAGCATGCCCATGTGATCCGCGCTGGCCCGGTCCATACCCGAGGCGCTCCCCTTCAGCCCGCGGAAAATGTTGCCGCCGCCGATGACGATGCCGAGCTGCACCCCGACCGCGTGCACCTCGGCGAGCTCCGCTGCGATGGTGCGCAGTGTCTCGGGGTTGACGCCGAAGCCCCCTGGGACACCGCACAGGGCCTCGCCCGACAGCTTCAGGAGCATTCGCCGGTGACGCGGCCCGACGGGTTTGTCTGGCATGAGAGCCTCCAGTCGCGCGGGGCAATCCGCGCCGGTCGGGAGGCTACCGCACCCGGAGGGTGCGTGTCAGGCGTTCTTGAGCGTCTCGGCCACCTCGGCGGCGAAGTCGCTCTTCTTCTTCTCGATACCCTCGCCCAACTGGTAGCGGACGAAACGGCGGATAGCCACCTTCTCGCCCAGCTTCGCCGTGAGCTCGTCGGACATGCGGCCGATGGTCTTCTCCTCGTCCTGCACGCAAGCCTGCTCGAGGAGGCACACGTCCGTGATCCACTTGGAGAGCTTGCCCTCGGTGATCTTGGCGATGGCCGCCTCGGGCCGGGGCTTGCCGGTCCGCGCCTCTTCCTCCTGGATCTGCCCGAGGAAGAGGGCCTTCTGCGCTTCGACGACGTCGGCGGGGACGTCCTCCTTGCGGACGTACTCCGGCGCCATGGATGCGATCTGGAGTCCCACGGTCTCGACGAACGCCGCAAACGCCTCGTTGCGGGCAACGAAGTCGGTCTCGCAGTTGACCTCGACCAGCACGCCGAGGCGGCTGCCGGGATGGAGGTACGTGTGGATCTGGCCCTCGGCCGCGATGGCCCCGGCCTTCTTCGCTGCCTTGGCCAGTCCCTTCTTCTGAATGATCTCGACGGCCTTGTCCTCGTCGCCGCCAGCCTCTACCAGGGCGGTCTTGCAATCCATCATGCCGGCCTGTGTGCGGTCGCGGAGTGCCTTCACCATCGTAGCGCTGATTTCCATCGCTCGGGTCCTTTCCGATCTGACGAGAAGCAGGGGAGGCTCAGCCCGAGCTGGGCTCGGAGGGAGCGTTCGGCGGGACGGGTCCGCGACGCCGGCGGCCCCGTTGGAACTCGACGGCCACGCCCGACTCGCTGCTCTGAGCGCCGTAGTTCTGCTGAGAGAACTCGCGGCGCCGCTGTGTTCCGTCGATGCACGCATCGGCGATGCGCGAGGTCACGAGCTTGATCGAGCGGATCGCGTCGTCGTTGCCCGGGATGATGAAGTCGATGATGTCGGGATCGCAGTTCGTGTCGGTCAAGGCGACGATCGGAATGTGCAGCTTGCGCCCTTCGCGCACGGCAATGTGCTCGTGGTTGGGGTCGATAACGAAGATGACGGACGGCAGGGCGTTCATCAGCTTGATGCCACCAATGAATTTCTCGAGCTTCTGCATCTCCCGGCGGAGCTTGATCGCCTCCTTCTTCACGAAAGTCTCGAGCTCGCCTTCCTGGTCCTGGCGCTCGAGCTCACGAAGGCGCTCGATGCCCCCCTTGACCGTGCGGAAGTTGGTGAGCGTGCCGCCGAGCCACCGACCAGTCACGTAGAACTGACCGGCGCGTACGGCCTCCTCGTAGATCACCTCAGCCGCCTGACGCTTGGTGCCGACGAACAGGACGTGTCCGCCGCGGGCGACGGCGTCGGTCACGAATTGGAAGGCCCGGCGGAACAGGTGCGCCGTCTGGTCGAGATCGATGATGTGGATCCCGTTGCGCGCGCCGTAGATGTACGGACGCATTCTCGGGTTCCAGCGCTTGGTCTGGTGCCCGAAGTGCACGCCGGCGTCGATCAGGGCTCGAAGGCCGATGGGCAGGTCGCCGCTTGCCACGAGGGCGGGGTCGGGGAGCTGCTCTTGCGGTTGCGTCGGGGCCGACTCGATCTCAGGAATGGGGGGCGGAGGGGTGACCTCCCCGTTTGGGTTCGGTTGCTCTTCGGTTGTCATGCTCTTTCCTCCGGTTGCGCCTCTGCTTTCCGCGACCGGAGACCCTCCGAGCGGGCACCGGACCGGCCGTTCGAGCCGGAAAGCATGTGTCATTTCAGGTGGTTGCGGATCTGCAGGCCACCCGGCCCCTCATCCGAGGCGGCGGCTCTATAGCACGGGGCGCGCTTCGAGCCAAGCGCCCCCGCACCGGGCGACAGGCGCACCCGCGACCTGGGCCGAACGCCGATTCTGAAGTACGGTCGCGCGCCATGGGCGTCAAGCCGCAGGGGGCCAGGCTGCGCAAGCCCCTCGAGCGGGCCGTCCGCGACGGCCATCCGTGGCTCTTTCGGGACTCGCTCGTGGACCTGCGGGCCCGTCCGGGCGAGGTCGTGGACGTGGTCGACCGTCGCGGACGCTGGCTCGCCCGGGGCCTCGCGGACGCGGGTCCCATCGGCGTGCGCGTGTGGACCACCCAGGACGAGCCCCTCGACGGTGCACTGCTGAGCCGGCGGCTGTCGGCCGCGGCCGCACTGCGCGATGCGATCATCGGCGCGGACACGACAGCCTACCGGCTCCTGCACGGCGAAGGTGATCGCGTCCCCGGCGTCGTCTGCGACGTCTATGGCTCCGGCGCCGTGCTCGTGTTCGACGGGGACGGCGCGCGCGCGTGGCAGCGCGAGGTCACCGCCGCGCTCACGCCCATCCTCGAGCGGCGCGGCGTGAGCAGCCTGCTCCTGCGCGAGGGCAAGCGGGAGAACGCGTCCGTCACGCCCCTGCTGGGCGACCCGCCCACGGGGCCCCTGCGCGTGCGCGAGCACGGCGTCGCTCTCCTGGTCGACCCGGCGGCGGGGCAGAAGACGGGCCTGTTCCTCGATCACCGCGAGTCTCGAAGGATGGTGCGATCGCTGAGCTCGGGCCTGCGCGTGCTCAACCTCTACGGCTACACCGGCGGCTTCTCGGTGGCGGCTGGACTCGGCGGAGCCACCTCGGTGGACACGATCGACATCGCCGGGCCGGCCCTCGAGCTCGCGGCCCGGACCTGGTCGGACAACGGCCTGCCCGCCTCGGCTCACACTTGCCGCCGCGCGGACGTCCCCGAGCTCCTCGAGGAAGTGCGCCGCACGAGCCGACAATGGGATCTGGTGATCAGCGACCCGCCGTCCTTCGCGCCGCGGCAGTCGAGCGTGCGCGCCGCGCTCGGGGCCTACGAGCGGCTCCACGCGGCATGCCTCGCGGTGCTCGCACCGGGGGGACTCCTGCTCGCGGCGTCCTGCTCGAGTCACGTGACCCGCGACGCCTTCGAGGAGACGCTGCGCAGGGCCGCCCGGGCGCAGCGCCAGCAGCTCCAGGTCCTGTCGCGCTGGGGAGCCCCGGCCGATCATCCGCGGCTGCTGGCCTTCCCGGAGGGCGACTATCTCAAGGTCATCCTGGCCCGCACGCTCGCCTGATCGCGGGCTCCCCTTGACGCCGACGGGCCTGCCCCGCTATCGCCGTGGTGCCATGACGCATCGCTTCGTGGACGCCCCGCGGTTGCCCCGGTTCATCGCAGAGCAGATGCCCTTCGAGCGTCGCGCGATCTCCATCGACGAGCGGCGCATCCACTTCGTCGACGAGGGCGCCGGCCAGCCCGTCCTTCTCGTCCACGGCAATCCCACCTGGAGCTACCTCTGGCGCCGCGTGATCGCGGACCTGCGAGGCCTGCGGTCGATCGCGCCGGACCTCTTGGGGCTGGGTTTGAGCGACAAGCCGCTCCGCGTCGCCGATCACAGCCTGGCGCTCCATGTTCAGCTCATCACTCGACTGGTCGAAGCGCTCGATCTGTCGGACGTGGTGTTGGTGGGCCAGGACTGGGGCGGCCCCATCGCCGCCGGTGTGGCGACGCACCTGCCTGGCCGCGTGGCCGGGCTCGTCCTCGCGAACACATCGGTCCTTCGCCCTGCCCGCCCGTTTCGCTCCAAGGCGTTTCACCGATTCTCGCACCTGCCCGTCCTGAGCGACCTCGCCTTTCGCGGGCTCGCCTTCCCGGTCCCCGTCATGGACCGCGTGCAGGGGGAGCGCCGCTCCATCGGCCCGGCCGAGAAGGCCGCCTATCTGTGGCCCCTGCTCCGCCCCTGGGAGCGGGCCGCCCCCCTCGCCCTCGCCCGCATGGTGCCGGATCGGGAAGGACACCCGTCCCTTCCCCTGCTCGACCGCATCGGAACCTGGGTCGCCAACTACCGCGGTCCCGCGGCCCTCGTCTGGGGGACGCGCGATCCCATCCTCGGCCGCGCCCTCGCGCGGCACCGCGCTGCCCTGCCGCAGGCGACGGTCGTCGAGACCACCGCAGGCCACTTTCTGCAAGAGGAAGTGCCCGGGGTCCTGGCCGCCGCCATTCGCGGTCTCGTGTCCTGATTCGCTGCTCGGCCGCACGCCCGCGGGACTCCCGGTCGCAGAAATTCCCCCATCCCCCTTCCGTCAGTCGGGGCCCGGGAGTATGGTCTGGAGACCGTGGGTGGGAATAGCGACACCGGCCCGCAGCAAGTCGCTCCCGAGGGGCGGCGCAAGCGGGAGAGCATCACCATCAGCTACGAGGCGCGGGACCACCTGGCCTCGGTGGAGGTGGACCCGTCGCTCCTCACCGGCGCCGGTCGCGCGGTGAACGATTGCCTGCACATCCACCCGAACGAGCGCGTCGTGATGGTGGTCGAGAGCGACTTCGAGCACATCGCGGCGGCGCTGCTCCAGGCGGCCGAGGCGCGCGGGGCCGAGGTCGTGGCCTATGTCATCACCGAGGGCCAGGCCCAGAACGATGCCTTCGTCCAACGCCTCTCGGACCGCCTCGTCGATGCGGACGCGTCGTTCCTGGTCTGCGGCGTCGGCGTGCTCCCCCGGGCTTTCCGGCGGAAGGTGATCACGGCCGGCGGCCAGCGACGGCGCCACGGTCACATGGCCGGCATCACCGAGGCGATGATGCAGCAGTCGATGCGCGCCCCCTTCGACGAGGTGCAGGCGCTCGGCGACAAGCTCCTCGCCCGCCTCGATGCGGGTGCACAGCTGCGGGTCGAGACCTCGACCGGCACGGACCTGACCGTGCGCCTCTCGCCCGAGCATCGCTGGGTGAACGAGAGCGGCGTCCTCTCGGCGCCTGGCTGGACGAACCTCCCTGGCGGGGAGGTCTACACGACTCCCCTCTCCGTGGACGGGGTGGCCGTGAGCGACGGAGGGATCTGGCTCCCCGATGGCTCGGAAGTGGGGCGACAGAGCCGGATGCGCCTGCGCTTCGACAAGGGCTTCCTCGTCGAGGCCTCGGGAACGAACGCCGCCGAGACCGAAGGGCTCCTCGACCTGCTCGACAGCCACGACAATGGCCGCCGCGTCGGACGCGTGGGCCTGGGGACGAACACGGGCGTGTTGACCTCCATCGGGGCGCTCCTGCAGGACCTCAAGATGCCGGGCTGTCACCTCACGCTGGGCCACACCGAGCGCGAGCGGACCGGGGCCGCCTGGAGCAGTGAGCTCGAGGTGCCGGTCCTGATCCGCCGCCCGCACCTGAGCCTGGACGGCGTGCCGATCATGGTGCGCGGGCGATACGCCACGTCCCTCGCCTGAGCCTCGCCGACCGCCACCCTCTTTTTTGACAGGCGACGGGCTCGGAGGTACCGCTAGATGTAGGACAATGTGTGTCCGATCCATTCTGACGGTCCTTCTCTTGACCTGTGTCCCGTCGGCGCAGGCCTTCGCCGAGGACGGCCACGATGCGGAGACCACCGATGGCGAGCTTGCCTGCGTCGACAGGCCCCCGGTGGAGATCGCCAGGATCCTGGGGCAACACCGCATGGACACGGCCCACCTGGTGCTCACCGACTGCCACGGCGCGCCCAACATGGCGGCCCTCGACGAGCTCAGCATCCTGGCACGCCCGCACCGGCGCGATCGACCTGGGCCGGATGAGCTGCGGGCCGCAGACCTGGGACCCGAGTGGGTCGCCGAGGGGATCATTCGCGTGCACCCCGGGCTCCTCGTCCGCCTTCAGGCCATCGCGGACCGGTGGCGGGGTCGGCAGATCCGCCTCGTATCCGGCTACCGTCCACGATCGCGTTCGAGCTCGCGCCATCACGACGGGCACGCCCTCGACGTCGACGTCCTCGGCGTGCCGCGGGAAGAGGTCGTCGAGCTAGCGCTATCGCTGCCGTCCACGGGCGTCGGCTACTACCCGAACAGCGCCTTCACGCACATCGACGTCCGCGAGGTGAGCCACGCGTGGGTCGATCGGTCCGGCCCAGGAGAGCGCGCGGACTACGGGGCGTGGCCCCTGAGCCCCGACGAGGAACAGGACACCCGTGAAGAGGTGCTCGAGCTGGCCCGAGCGGCGCTCGATGGGCTGCGTCCGGAAGGGGCGCCGACGAGGCCCCCAACCGCTGCGGCCACCGACGTGGAGGGGGCGGGGGAACGGCAGCTCACGGACGAAGAGATCCGTGAGCTGCGCGCGTCGACCGTCGCCACGCTCCTCACCCTACTCGAACCCGCGGGCAGCACGCCGCGCTGACTGAGCGGGTCAGGGCGCCGACGTCTGGACGTCGAGCGTGAATGCGCCGTTGTTGCCGGTGCGGAAGCCGTCGACGAACAGGTAGTAGGTCCCCGCATCGAGCGTGGTCTCGATGAAGGAGTGCTGGTTGTCGTTGTTATCGTCGTTGCAGGCGATCTCGGTGGTGCGATCGACGCAGTCGCGGCGCAAGTAGAGAGCTCCGTCGTGGGTGCTCGCGAGGGTCGCGCGCACGATGGAACGCCGCGTCAGTCGCAGCCGATACACGAGATCGTTGCTCGCCGCCCCCGCAGCGCACGACGCCTGGAAGCGGTCCTGTCCGCCGGTCGTGTCTCCGCTCACCATGCGCCCGGACCGCACCTGCGGGGCGTTGCGGCAGGCGCGCTCGAGCGCCGCGATGTCGTCGAGCTGCACCTCGATGTTCGCCACGCCGAAGGCGTC
>Ga0214473_10002869_pt1 | contig 21102 bp, 13 predicted proteins | sample RVTome_7_FD_203509 | JGI IMG/M metagenome (GOLD analysis project Ga0214473, IMG submission 203509) | Soil microbial communities from uranium-contaminated site in the Upper Colorado River Basin, Wyoming, United States - RVT98D197 | ecosystem: Environmental > Terrestrial > Soil > Contaminated >... | reverse complement strand
GCTGAGAATACACCGACCGGCCACGACATCGTACCGGAGTTAAACACGCCCTCGGTCATAGACTTTTCCCCGTCCGACTTGAGCGTTTTCGATCTTTCTCTCCCCAAGGATCAACAATGGCCGGAGAATCCGTATGCGCAACGCAAGGTCCCCGATCGTCTCGAGATCGTCCAACGCATGGGGGGCAGCGAGGCCACGGAACAGGCCGTCGCCAACGCCTTGAAGTGGCTCGCCGCCCATCAAAGCGAAGACGGGCGCTGGGACGGCGACGCGTTCGACGCGCGCTGTGAGGAGTGCGGCGGTCAAACCGATATCCTGGTCGATCACGCGTTGACCGGACTCGCCTTACTTTGCTTCTACGGGGCGGGGCACACGCATGCCACCGACGGCCCGTATCGGGACGCGGTCCGCCAGGGCTTGACCTGGCTTTTGTCCCAACAGGCGGCGGACGGCGATCTTCGCGGAGAGGAGACCATGTACAGCCACGGCATCGCCACGATCGCGATGTCCGAGGCTTACGGCATGACTCGGGACGCGGCCTTGCCCCGCGCCGTTTCGCGAGCGGTTCATTTCATCGATCGAGCGCGAAATCGCGACGAAGGGGGATGGCGGTACGACCCCGGTCAGGCCGGCGATACATCGGTACTCGGATGGCAAGTGATGGCGCTGAAAAGCGCGGCGATGAACGGCGTGACCGTGCCCACGGGGGCGTTTCGGGCGGCGCGGGAATGGATGGAACGGGTGAGTCAACCGTCGCGTCCGGGATTGTATTCGTATCAGCCGGGCCAGCCGGCGACGCCGTCGATGACCGCGGAGGGAATGTTCGTGCAACAGCTCTTGGGAATTCCCCATGATGATCCGCGGATGAACGCGTCCGCCGAATACATTGTGCAGCACTTGCCGGAGTGGGATTCCAATCCGAATACCTATTACTGGTATTACGCGACGCTGGCCCTCTTTCATCATCAGGGATCGCATTGGAAGACCTGGAATGCGGCGTTGACCAAGGAACTGACGACCCATCAACGGACCGACGGCAAGGCCGCGGGAAGCTGGGATCCGGTCGGCGAGTGGGGCCATCTGGGCGGGCGCGTCTATCAAACGGCTCTATGCACGCTAATGCTCGAAGTGTATTACCGGTATCTGCCGCTCTACGCCAACGACGCACCGATTGATCCCATCGGAGCGATTCGCGGCTACGTGACGGATGCCGCCACGGGGGATGCGCTGAGCGGGGCGATGGTACGGTTGGACCTTCCCGACCGTGAACCGGTCTCGGTCAGCACGGCGGCCGATGGTTCATTCCTACTGCTTTCTCCTGAAGTGCCGGACCACTTTGCGCTGTCGGCCTCGCGCGGCGGATACGTGCCCTCGACGGTGGACGTATCCTCCGCGAAGGTGAAGGGCACGACGCTGGCGCTGGATTTTACATTGTCGCCGGAGGGCGCGGCGACGGTGGCGATCGAGGCCGTGCCCGAAGTACACCATCTGGGGGACAACGAGTTCGAGGGGCGGATCAACAGTCAGTTCCAAAAACGAAGCGAGGGGAGTGAATACGCGACGGCGTTTCGGCTGACGGCCACGCAGGTTGCGCCGCACATCACCGAGGCGGAAGTGCGCCTGCTGGCCAAGGGCGTCCAGCGGCGGCACACGCTGCGGATCAATGGGACGGCGCTGAAGGAAAAGCTCGACAACGCACCGGGGGATGGGAGTTTTGGCGAGTTTGTGACTTCTTTCGATCCGGAATTGTTGCAGGAAGGCGAAAACCGTTTTGAATTGATCGCCCAGCCCAGCGACGTGGACATAGACGACTTTGAGTTTGTGAATGTGCGGATCATGGTGCGGTAGGCCGCTGAGGGGGCATCACTGCGAGTCGGAAGGCGGAAACACGGCGCGCGGGAATTGGGCCCCCGCGTGGTCGTTTAGTCGCTACCTTTTGGCGTAAACAACCGAAGGCGTCTGATGAGATTTGGGCGGGCGGCATGGCGGAGGAATGCCGTCAACCGGATGTAATTGACCCATGACGCCTGACGCGAGCGTTGAATCTTCCAACCCTGAGCAAGCCGAGCGCAGCGCAGCGCGGGGCGTTCGCGTCCGTCGGATCAAGTTCTGCGTCGTCGCGACCGCGGACATGACCATTCAGAGCCTGTGCCGCGGGCGACTGGAATACTTTTCGGAGCACGGGTTTGATGTCACCGTCGTCTGCGCACCCACGCCCTTGGCCGCGGAGATCGAGGCCCGCGGCGTGCGGCTGTTCACCGCGCCGCTGCGGCGGGCGATTACGCCGATGGCGGATGTGCGATCGGTCGTCCGTTTGTGGCGTTTTTTCCGGCGAGAAGCGTTCGATCTGATCGAAGTGAGTACGCCCAAGGCAGCGCTGCTGGGGGCCGTCGCGGCACGGCTGGCCGGGGCGCGATGCGTAGTGCACCTGCTGCGCGGACTGGCCTATCACGGTCAGTCGACGATACAGCGGCGGTTGTTAATGTGGTCGCAGCGGTGTCCCTGCCGACTTGCTCATTACGTCGTGGGCGTGTCTCATTCGTTGCGGGAACAGGCCGACGCGGACGGCGTGTGTCCGGGGGATCGCATGATCGTGCTGGGGGAGGGAAGCAGCAACGGCGTCGATCTTGAACATTTCTCGCCACGACTGCGGGCGGGCCGTGATGAGGTTCGCCGGCGGTGGAATCTTCCCACGGAGGCGGTGGTGATCGGCTTTGTGGGGCGGATGACTGGGGACAAGGGCCTGGTCGAGTTGGTCGACGCGATGGAAATGCTGGTCGATCGCGGAGCGCCGCTTGCCTTGCTGCTTGTCGGGGACTATGAAGAGCGCGATCGCCCGCCCCGTCGGACCCTCGACGCCATATCCGCGCACGGCTGGATTCGGCACGTCGGGTGGCAGAGCGACCCGGCTCCTTTTTTCGGGGCGATGGACGTGCTGGCGTTGCCCAGCCACCGCGAGGGTTTCAACAATGTTCTGCTGCACGCGTCCGCCGCCGGTTTGCCCGTGGTCACGACGACCGCCGTCGGTTGCCGGGACGCGGTGCGTGACGGCGTGACGGGATGGTGCGTTCCTCCCGGCGACTCGAAGGCCCTGGCGGCCGCGTTGGGCAAGCTCTTGGAAGCCCCCGAAATGCGCGAACGAATGGGTGCGGAGGGCCGCGAATGGGTGGCACAACATTTCGCCCAAGAGAGAGTCTGGGCGATGCAAGAGGCGCTCTTTCGCGATGTCGTGGGAGCGTGAGTCCGGAAGGCAAGTCCGATTGATCACGCGCGGCGGTCCGAGGCGACCCGTGCAGCAGCGTGTCAGGGCGGCCGTACACAGCGGCCATACTCTTGAAGAACGATGTTCCCTCACAACGTCGGGCAAGAAACCCAACGCCGTAAGCGACTGATATTTTGGAATTCAAAGCGCCGCCGCCGGTTCTACCGCCCGGCGCACCTGTACGTCCCACAAGCCCAGCATGAAGAGCAGCCACACGCGTCGGCTCCACCGCGCGGGATCCAGGCCGCTGCGATTCTCTAGCAATCCCTCAACCACGGTGCGATCCAACAACTCCCGGATCAACCCACGTTGCGAGAGAATCGTATCCGTCACCATGTCGTGCAACTCTTCTTTGAGCCATCGTGTTACCGGGGCCTCGAAACCGCGCTTAGGAGCGCGGCAAACTTCCTCCGGTAGGTATTTGGCGGCCAGCGAGCGCAACAAAGGTTTGGTCGAGAAGCCGCTGAGTTTCAGCGACTCCGGCAGCGTTGCGGCGAGTTCGATGAGTTCGTGGTCGAGCATTGGCGACCGCGCTTCGAGGGAATGGGCCATGGTGGCGATGTCCATCTTGACCAATAGATCGTTGGGTAGAATGGTAAGGAAGTCGAATCCGAGCATGCTGTCCAAGGGTCCAAGACCACCCAGTTCGGCGAGCGCCGCGCGTACGAGCGGGTCATCGTTGTTGATCGGCCCGCCATCGGGGATTCCCGGAAGCCCGCCATTCGACATTCCCAGGGTGTGAAGCGCCGTTTGATCGAAACCGTCCACGGTCCATGCCGCTGCCCGCCGATCCGCGGGCAGCGAAAGTCCCCGTATCAGCCGGTGGGCGAAGGCATAGCCGGTCCGGAAGCCGCGAGGTGTGGGCAATGCCCAAGACATAAGCGACCACAAGGGTCGAAGCGCCGCACTATCCAGCGGTCCCAACCGATCCGCCAATCGACCCGCGATGTATCGTCGATACCCCGCGAACAACTCATCCCCTCCGTCGCCGTTGAGCACGACTTTCACGAACTGCCGGGCGGCTTTGGCCACGTAGTAGGAGGGCACGGCCGAGGAATCCCCGAACGGCTGATCGTAGGCGGCGGCGATTCTCGGCAAATCTTCCGCGACGTTGGGCCGCACGACGATTTCCTGATGATCCGTTCCGTAGCGGTCGGCCACCTGTTTGGCCAACGGCCGTTCGTCGAAGGCGGCGTCTTCAAAACCGATGGTGATGGTGGTCAATCGACCGGGGTGCTCCTGAGACGCCATGGCGGTGATGATTCCGCTGTCGATGCCGCCGGAGAGGAACGTACCGACCGGGACGTCGGAGCGCAAACGTAGGCGGACGGCCTCGCGCAGCTTGGCGTCGATCCGGGCGATGGCGTCGCCGCGCGAAACGGAGGTCTTGGGCACGAATCGCAGTTGCCAATAAGGAACTTCACGAATGACGTGACCGTCGCGCATCACCAGGACGTGACCGGGGCGTAGGACGCGAACTTCACGGTAAATCGTCTCCGGAGCGGGCACGGCGCCCCAAGCCAGATAGCCGCGAATCGCCCGCGGATTCAGGTCGCGATTTTTTCCACCGGCCGCGACGATCCCTTTGATTTCGGAGGCAAACAGGAACTCCGCGTCGGATGAACAGTAATAGAGGGGTTTTTTCCCGGCCCGATCGCGGATGAGGATCAATTGCCGCTCGCGATCGTCCCAGATGGCGATGGCGAACATGCCGCGGAGTTTCTTCGCCACGTCAACGCCACATTCTTCGTAGAGGTGGACAATGGCTTCCGTGTCGCTTTGCGTGGTCAAGGTGTGGCCGCGAGACCGCAATTCCTCGCGGAGTTCACGATAATTGTAAATCTCCCCGTTGAAGACGACGACGACGTTGCCATCTTCGTTCATCATCGGCTGCCGACCGCATTCCAAATCGATGATCGACAGGCGACGATGCCCGAATCCCACGATGCCCTGGGGATGAATCCAGTAGGTCTCATCGTCCGGACCTCGATGACGCAGGGCGGAGGTCATGGACTTGAGGCGATTCCGTTCCACCCCTCCGTAAATGCCCGCGATCCCGCACATTCTCTCACACTCACTGAGTTGCTGCGTCGCGGCGCCCCCTGGGGAGTTGCGCCATGGCCGAAAAACCCTGAATCGCTCGACCACACTTGACGGCGTTGCTTATGACGCTTCATGTCCTAGCGGCTTGGGCTCGTGCGTCATCAGGGTTCCTTGGGCGCTTCCTTCGATGACCTCCCGAAAAAACTCCGCGGTCTGCTCGACGCATTTCGTCATCGTGAAATGTTCCTCGAACCGCCGCCGAGCATTGGCGGCCAATCGTCGGCGAAGAGGTTCGTCGCCGATCAAATCCAGAATCCGTCGCGCCATCGGCTCCGGTTGACCCGGCGGCACGAGGAAACCACACTGGCCATCGGGGACGATTTCCGCCGTCCCCCCCACGTCCGTGGCTACGCTGGGCAATCCGTAGGCAAGGGCTTCGATCAATGAGCCGCCTAGGGCTTCTTCCCGTGCCGCGTTCACAAGGACATCGGACCCGCGCATCAATCGCCCAATATCCGTTCGATGTCCCAGGAATCGAACGCGGTCGGTTAGCCTGGCCGCCGCCACGAGATCCTTGATCTTACGCGTTCGTTCCTGGTTTGCGGTGAAATCCCCGCCGGCGAGCAGAAAACGAAGGGTCGGTTCCTTAGCACAGGCCGCGGCCGCGGCGGCGACAAGCGTCTCGTGGTCCTTGCGCTCATCGAAACTGGCCACGTACAGCACGATTCGTGTTTCGACGGGCCACCCGAATTCTTTTCTGATCTCGAGCGCTGTGGATCCGGCGTCGCGGTCCGACAACTCGCGTCCATCGAAGATGACCCGTCCTTTCGGCCGGGAAATACGGTGATTCCGGGCGAAATCGTCGCAGATGCGCCGCGACACCCAGATGATCTCGTCTGTTTTGCGATAGATCAGCCGATCGCGCCATCCGAAGGAGGTGTCCCGTCGGAGGTGTGTGACGGTCGGGCATTTCGCCCAGCGTGCGCCCAGAAAGCACATCAGGCCGACGCGATCGTTATTGAAGTGAATCATCGCCGCGCCGACTTCGCGCAGGAATCGGTATACTCGCCGGTTCAAACCGATGAGCTCAAAAGCGAGCGCGGGGTATTCCCACCAGCGCAGCCGGAGCAGTTTCTTGTTAAACGATCCCAGCAGCGGGCCGACGGGCAACCGGGTGCAGGGAATCCCGAGGCGCGCCACGGCCTCGCTCAAGTCGCCCTCCACGAAGTAAAGGAAATGCGCGCGAAAGGCACGTTCCTGGTGCCAACGTTCGTACATTTGCAGCATGGACCGCTGCGCCCCGTACATCATGGGGTACACTTCGCAGACCACGACGAGTGGCGGCGCGTCCGTTGGCGTCATCCGTGCTCTCCCGCCTCATCGAGCCTTCTGCATGCGCTCCATAGCCTTGCGCAGACGCGTGAGCCGCGCTTGAACGTCCCGGTCCTCCCCGGCCTCCTTTGCCGCCTGGGCGACCATTTCCTTTAATTTCGGAACCATCTCGCGCATGGCCGCGCGATGCTTGTTGCTGGACCGCGACATCACCGCCGCGCGGGCGTAGGCCTCCGCAGCCGTTCTGTAAAACGCCGCTATGGTGTCGCTCGCGTTTGCGTACAGGTCGTGGTAATAGGCCTTGCGAATCTCGATCGGGTCCAGGTGGGGATCCCACAACAGGCGGGCAGCCACATAAGCATCCGCCCCGCCCTGCTCCATTTCCGGGGCGATGTAAAATAGAGCGCCCGAAAGACCCGACGATTTCAACAGGGCGAGCCGTTCGTCCACGTAGGCGTCCAGCGGCGCGATCATGTTCTCCATCGCCAACTTATGATAGAGGATGTCGTACAACGTGGTCCGCGGCGCCAACGCCCCCCAGGCGGGCAGAATCCGCTCGGCGCGCATCTTCTCCGTCGGATTGCCGGACAGGAAGGCGTTGTTGATGGCCACGGAAATGTACACCCGGGGATGGAGCACCGCGTTGGTCGGCGATTCGAGGTATTCATTATACGCGTATCCGCCCACGTCCCGGTCCGCCCGTTCGGCGATGGTGCTGTAAAAGCCGACCAGGCGGTCCGACAAATCGCGGTAACCGTCGAATTTCCCGTCCGGGATCAACTGCTCCCCATCTTGTGCCCGGCAAAGCTCGCATTGACAGAACCCGCTGTGGCCGTCGTTGGGCGACACGGAAAACATCGAGGCCGGCGACTTCTTGGCCGCTTCCACGAAGATCGCCTGCACCTCCGGATTGGCGGTACACACTTGTCCGTTACGGCGCGTGGGGTTCATCTCATACCTTGTCCGCCGGATGCCGTTGACCAGCGCCGCGTATTCCTCATGTCCGCGGCTGGCCCAGTCCTCCACGTTCAGAATTCGCCACCAATTATGGTTGAAGTGATAACCGCGCGACGCCCCCAGACGCAGCCTCCGCCCCCATACTTGGCTCGCCGCTTCCTCCGTATTGCTCACCCATTGCGGACCGTATTGCAGTTGCCGCAAGGAAAAATACGGCGATTCCGCCAGACGAAAATCGTCAGGCACCACCAGATCATCCCGCTTCGGAACGATCGTGCCTAGTTCCTCCGGCCAGTAGAAACGCACGCCTACGAAGCGCTCCAGAAACTCATACACGCCGCTCATCGTGCCGCACAACACGGGATCGGTGAAATCGATCTTCTTCGGATCGCCGGGCGTATCGTGCCCGCGGATCACCACGTCGCCCTCCTCTACGGCAATGCGAAAGCCCTCGATCGGAAGCGATGGGTCCGTCTTCAGCACGATGGCATTCGGCCCTTTTTTCTCCGGCGTCACGATCGGCAACTTCGCCCCCGTCGATCGTTCGAGGAAGTACTGCAACTCCGTGGCCGCGAAACGCGTCGATTCAGGTTCGTCGAGCGAACAGACGATCTGGAAGCTCGATTTCCCCCCGTGGACCAGCGTGAGCGTTCCCGCTGAGGTGACCGGCACCGTTCCGGCAAGAAGAAACGCCAGGCACGGGGCGAGTCTCCCGATGCGCGACCGCGTCGCGGGGGCGGCCTCGACGTCAGCGAAGGCGGCGATCGGTCCTTTCACCGGACCCGGCATTCGGCCACTTCGACGGCTCGCCGCCAGACCGTCCAGCGCCGGCCGATGACAGTGTGTTTCCCTTCTCTTCCCATTCATGATCAACCCTCGATCCGCAACTTTCTTACCTTGTTCCGGCCGCGGCTGGAATTCCCTCCGGATGCCTCACCGCGTCCAGTCGCGCGAGCATCCCGCGGCACAACTCGTGAACTCTCTCCGGGATCGCCGGAAACGGCTTCTTTCGCAACGACGTGGTCGAAACGTTTCGAATCATATCCGGGGAAAACCGGATTCCCAGAAACGCGCAGATTCGCTCGAATTCCGGTCTCGCCGTCGTCACCAGTTCCTCATATTTGACCAGCAGCACGTCGGAGCGATCCGCCAATGCCTGTTCGAAATACGTCCGATTGCGCAGGTACCAGAACAACACGGCCGCGGCGTGCGGCGTGATGTCCTCATCCTGGACGGCGGTGCGAATCTCGGCCAGGCACTCCCGCGTCACCTTCTCTTGATTCCATTGCCAAAGCCCCCAGCCGCCGCCGCCGTTCAGCAGGTCCTTCAACCAGCGCTGCGTGGTGTCCTCCCATCGCTCGACCGCGGAGTTGGCTACATCCTGATAATCACGATACATCCAGACCGCCCGGGCGTGATCGTGCGCGCCCAGCAGTTCCGTTACCCGATGACTTTCGCATACCGGTTTGAACATCACGCAACGTGCCGAGCTAGAGTTGACGATGCCGTCGAGCACCTCCGCCGGCTTGATTCGACAATCCACAAAGGCCCGGGCATCGGACTCGTTATACACGTCCACGTCCAGGGATTCGTTGAGCGTACTCAGCGTCATACTGGTGCCCGAACGCTGACACCCCACGATAAAGGCGACGGTGCGGAGCGACGCCGACGGCTGCGACCGACGATAATCGGCCTTCCGCCGGTTGAGCTGATGCTCCTGCCACAACCGCCGGAGCTTCTTGGAGACACGCTTCGGAAACGGCGCCCGCGGTAGATTCAGCTTGATTTCCCGATTCATTTGCCTTGCCCCGGCAGCAGACCGCCAAGATGTTGAACAAATGCGTCGCGCAAAATCTCTACGCGAGCCTCAAACGTCATCGAACGGACCCGTGTATATCCGTTAGCAATGAGTTCTCGACGCAGCCCTGCGTCCGATACCACCCGCCGAATGGCCCCTGCCAACAAATCGACCTCCCCAGGTGGGACCAATAATCCATCCGACCCGTCGCGAACCATCGACGGTATCCCCCCCACGGTAGTCGCCACCACCGGTGCTCCCGCCGCCCAGGCCTCGATGATCATCCGCGGCGTTCCCTCGTAATGTCCAAGCGACGGCAACACCACCATGTCGGCGCCGCGGTAAAGCGCCCAAAGTCGTTCACCGGCCGGGATCCCGCCTAAGAACTGTACGCTGTCCGTCAGTCCGAGTTTCCTCGAAAGCTCTTGGAGGTGTTCGAGATAATCTCCCACGCCGGCGACCTTGAGCCGAACGGGCACGGATTGTTCCTGCAATCGCCGAAGCGCACGCAATAAAACGTGAATCCCCTTGGATTCAATCATGCGCGTCGCGATGAAGATCTCAATCCCGGTCTTCGTGCAGGTATCATACCGTTCGTAAATGTCCCTTTCTTCGATCAACGTGCAAGGGGCCACCACCTTCGGGGCATTGTTGGGCGGAAACGTCCGGTGAAGGTGCTCGCTAACCGCGACCAACAGCTTAGCCGATTTTGCCAATCGTTCGGCGGTGGGAAAGTAATAGAATCGCCGGGAAAGCTGGGTCCGCAGCGGCCTTGGCGTCTTGGCGTCCGGCGGATCGAAAAGCGACCCGTGCATGTCCAGGTAAATCGTCCGGTTCATGGCCATGGCCGCCCGGCCCGCCATCATTCCGAAAGATCCCGGAAACTGAATCTGTATAAACCGCGACCTAGCTACGATGGCGTGAATGTGCCGTCTCGCTTTGCGATACGCCAGCGTGCGCTTCAATAGGTTTCGGGTGGTAAACCCGGAAAGCAGGATGGGTCGCAAGCTCGCGTCGAGCGAAACGGTCAGGTCTTCCGAGAGGTTTTCATCTTCCGGCAAGACCACAAACGTCCCGGGAACCAGCGCGCCGAAAGCCCGCAGATGCCCATTGACATAGCCAGGCACCAACACCTGTTCCCCGCGTTGCACGGCCGTGCCTTGCGCGAATATGACATGGTGCAATCGATCGTCAGGGATCGCGTTGATCACCAGGCGGCCCCCCGCGGCATCGTCCCAACCAGAAAGCCCCCAGGGGAAACCGTGGTAATGGTCGTCTCCTCGGTCGTGCCCGCGGAGCTCCGCGATAGGTGATAGATCCGTTCCATCATGAGGGCCAAGAACCAATAGGTGAAGCGAGACGTCTGCGACACGAGCATATCCAGCGCCAATCCTGCGATGCCCCACGCGAGCATTGCCCACAGAATCGAAGAGGCCAGGGTACGATACGGCTCCAGGCCGGTCCGGATGGTGCGAATCCCGTATTTTACCAGGATCCCGGTAAACAGCACCAGCCATACCGCCCCGAAAATGCCGTGAACGAACAGCGCGCTGATATACGTACTGTGCGTGTGGAGTCCGATGCGCGCGATCGGCACCACTTGACCCTGCCCCAGGAGAAGGGATTGCGGAGTGGCGATCGAAACATGGTCCCGCCACACGTCCACACGCGACGAGACGTTCGGATCCAATTGTCCGCCACCCGTCGGGTTGTACACGGCTTCGACCCGCTCCCAAAGGCTCGAAAACAGCGCCGGCTGAACGGCGATCGCCAAAACCACCCCCACTAGGATCAACCAGGCGTAGCCGCGCGCCCGACTGGCCAGCACCATGACCGGAAGAGTGAGCAGCATGGCCAGTGCCCCCGTCCTCGATTCCGTAAGCAACATCCCAATCAGCAGGACGGGCAGGCAACCCAAGAGCCACAGCTTTCCGGTCAGTTGCGGCGATTGCCGCACCACGGGAAGAACAAAGAGCACCGTCATCCCTAATAACGCGCAGCCGGTATTTGGGCTTTGCAACGACCCCACCGCCCGCGGGGCCTTGCCGTACCACTGCTGAAACTGCTCCACTTGCGCCGACGTAAAAATCACCATCTGCGCCGGGAAGAGGTCGTGGAGAATAACCGTGAGCGCCGTCAGCGCCATTGTCGCCACGTACACTTTGGCCGCACGCATCAAGTCGCGGTGGTCATCGAGACAGTGAATTAGCGCATAGGTGAACATGAAGAACACGGCGCATTTGAGAATCGGCTTCAGGACGTCCTCCGTCTCCAGTTCGGGCATGATCCGCCATCCGCTGAGGTGGGCGATGGTCCAGATCAGCAGGTAGGCCGCCGCCGCCGTCACGCTGAATCCGAGGCGGATCGGCGTGTCCCCGAGTACGTTCCGCCGGATCAACACCACCACGAAGAACACGCAGATAAATAAATCGTCCACCCCGATGTTCCATGGCAACAGGTCCAGCTTGTACATATACAAATGCGGATACAGGAAGATCAACGGGAGAGCGATCCAGACCCCGCTCTTGGGCTGAATCAGCAGCGTGACCAGCACAACAAACGCAATAACAATCAGCAAGAAGCCAAGCATGTTCTGGGGTCGATCGCGGCCGGAGAGCCGTCCCCTCCAGTCGCCCTCCGGCGTGAAAGGCGCGCTGGGTGGAGCGCGGGAATCCAATGCCCGTCATCTTACAGCAAGAAGGTCACACCGGGGTTATCATACGTTGCCCGCGGCCTTCCGGCGACCATCGCCATGCTCTTTAGATCGGTATCGGGCCCGTGCGGCTACATCGGATACTCGAATTGGAGAACGCGTTGATTTGAGGCTACAATAGACTAATCGCAGCCCGGTCTGCTACGCCGGCGAGGCGCGGAGGGTCTACCATGCCGTCATTCGCATCAATCCGAGTGCCCGCCGTCTGCGCGGGGGTCTTTTGGGCCGCTTGGGCCTTGTGGGCCAAGCCGGAGACGGCTTGTGCCGTTCAGCCTTTATCGCCTTCCAATACCAGCTCGCCGCCCAACATCATTTTCATTCTCACCGACGACCAGCGCTGGGATACGCTGCCCGGGCTCGCCGTGGACGAGTTGCCGCAGGACGTTCATTCCGCCGTTGATGAGTATCTGATCAGCCGCGGAACCCATTTCACGGAGGCCTTCGTCACCGCACCGCTTTGCTGTCCGGTGCGCTCCTCCATCTATTCCGGCGGATTCTACCCCCACCAGACCGGAGTCCTCTGGAACCTCTGGCCCAACGGCTCGGCGCTTCGTTTTCACGATGCCAAGACATTGGCGACCGCCTTGCAGGCCAAAGGGTACCGGACCGGGCTCATCGGAAAGTACATCAACGGTCATGGGGAGCTCGATGGCTTTGATGCGCAGGGCGCCTACATCCCCAAATTCCGCTATGTGCCGCCGGGTTGGAACATGTGGCTGGGTATGGGCGCCTTGGGTTATTACAGCGGCACGGTGCCGACCGTAGGAACGAGTACGTCCGCCGCGCCCGCACGAGGGTTGCTCCTGCCTAACGATGTGCGCGCCCCGCAGAGCCTGTCGCAGCTTGACGGACTACTGGGAAACGGGATCAACGGGTTCCCGGCCACCATGTTGGAATACTTGAAATCGCAGTACTCACAACGGGGCGATTTGGACCATGACGGCGATCGCGACTTGGTCGATTACAGGCAGTGTCGGATTTGTATGGCCGGTCCGGATAGGCCGCCGAATCAGGGTCCTTGCGGAGGGTTCGACTTTAATGTCGATGGCGACGTCGATCTGGCGGACGTGGCCGCGCTTCAGCGAAATTTCGGAGGCTTGCCTTATCTTGTGGACTTTCATCGCGAGGCGGCCATCGCCTTTCTTTCCGACCCGACCATTCACGACCAGCCGTTTTTTTTGGCGATAGATACGTACGCGCCGCATTATCCCTCGCTTCCGGCGTCCCAGGATGTGCCATTCTACCGTGATTATCAGTACCGGTACCGATCCTGGGGCGAGGAGGACCTTTCCGACAAGCCCCGGCACATTCGCGACTACGCTCCTATTCGGTTCGACCCTTGGGCGGCTCAAACTGATCCGTTCACCCTGGACGGGCGAATGCTCGATGAGTATGTCTCCGACCTGTTGCGTTGTATTCGGTCGATCGATCGAATGGTGGGGGAAATCGCGGAACTGGTCGATGGTGATCCGCTGCTTCGCGACAACACGGTTATTGTTTTCACTTCCGATAACGGCGATATGTGGGGCGAGCACCAGGTGTTCTCCAAGGGCCGTGCCTACGAAGAGTCTGTCCGCGTTCCACTCGTGATCCGAGTGCCCGGTCAGACGCCCTCGGTCGTTGATCACCTGGTGGCGATGAACTTGGACGTACCGGCCACGATGCTGGAATGGGCGGGGTACACTCAGCAGGAAGTGGCCGACCAACAACTCAGCGTCGGTCAAAGCCTTCTCGGCGCGATGAACGGTTCGCCCTCGTTTGTTCCGCGGGAAGATCTCGTCTTTCAGTTGTGGCGTCCCTACAAGCTGACCCTGGAAGTGGCGTGGTCCGCGATTCGAACGGCAGACTATAAGTACGTTCGCTACGATTACACCGACGGCGCCTCTTATGCTGAAGAGTTGTACGATCTGGTCAACGATCCGCTTGAATTGGAAAGCGTTCACGCAGATCCGGCGATGAATGCCGTCAAAACCGCGCTTCGCGACGCGCTGGCCCCGCGCGAAGGCCTGTGGCTGACCGGGATTGATCATCCCTGGGGCAATCTCCCCGATGCGCGCGTCGGGCAGGCCTATGCCCACGCTTTGAACGTGCGCGGGGGAACACCGCCGATTACCTTATCCTTGTACGAGCTCGCCTTGGCGCAAGGGCTGCCGACTGATCCGGACATGTCAACTGTACCGGAGCTGCCGACAGTGCAAGGGCTGCCGACGGTGCAAGGTTTCCCGCCGGGAATCGTGCTTGGTCCGAACGGGGTACTCAGTGGTACGCCGACCCAGGCGGGCCGATTCGATTTTGCCATCCGCGTCGACGACAGTTCCATCTCACCTCAACACGGCGGCAATCTGTGGTACGTCGTGTATCTGGAGATCGTGGTTCGTTGACCGGCCACGGCTGCGCCCAAGGGTCTTTCACGCTACGGTTGGGCGCCCGTCAACAGCAGCCTGGCCACCGCCCGTGCGCGGGAAATATCGGGATCGGTGTACAGGAAGATTCCATTCACGCCCAGAGGGGCGCCGTGCGCTGCGCTCCACAGGAATCGTCGCTCGAGAACGTCCAGCGGTTCAAAATAGGGGGCAAGACCGTCCGAGAGGTGTAACGTCGACGGATTGACGAACACCCCGACGACGTCATAGGGATGGTTGATATGACAGAAGGTCTGCGGCACATCGTAGTAGGTGCTTTCCGCGATGGGCCACTTCGCCAGACCGCGATACAGATTGATCGGACTCATCGGCCGACCGTTCATGCCCGCCGGGTAGACAAAATCGACCGTGATGACGCTGCTGGCAAGATCAATGGCCGCTTGCAGCGTGGTAAGTTCTCCCACGGTGAAATCTTCCTTCATGAGTGGGACCATCGGCGACTCTCCGTACACCTCAGCGTCTAGTGCTGTATACTGCGCGCCCAAAGCAGCCGCCTCCGTCTCAGTTTGTCGCATGGCGTCGATGTAGTACTGCGCATCGAACACGTCGTCGAATGTTCCGAAATCTCCGTGAACGTTCCACAAATAACGGCTCCAGATGATCTGAACATCGGCCTGCCGACACCGATCGACCGCCTCCAAGAAAAAGGGGGAATCGAAGTCCAGCGCCGCTCGGTCCGCCGCACCAATCATGACGTGGGTGACCACGCCCGAAGCGAGGACATCGGCTAAGGTCGAAAGTTCGTGCGTCCAATGGTGATACCAAATGACCGGGGCGGGGGGCACGTCCGGCTCGCCTCGCGGCGTGTTCACGTGGATCGACTGGCTCATGTAGGCCACGCCGTTCATGACGAACAAGACGTGGTAGAAGATCGTCGAACCGTCGGCCGGAACATCGACGTAGGTCTGAAACACGTCGTTAGCGTCGGGCGTCAGTTCGCCGCTCAGTATCGCTTGGCAGGAGCAGCAATCACGCCGCAGCTTAACGCTCGTCGGCCGATCCAACCCGACGAAACGCCAGGTGACGTTGAACCGTCCCGGCGGGGAGGCGCCCTTCGGACCGGTAAGGAACCGCACGGGGTGTCCCCCGGAGAGAACCGGTTCCGGCGTCCGGCTTAGCGGTTGAACCGTAATATGAACGGTGTCGCGGTTCCAAAGATCGCCGACCCGGACCAGCAACTGAAACGTGAGTTCGAGCGGTTCGGTGATGTTCTGTGGAGCGACGAAGGACGCGGTCATGGCTTCGGACTGGCTCAACGTGATCCCATAGCCGCTTGTTTCAACCCACGCATACGTGGGCGCGCTGTTCGGGGGAATCAAGCTGCCGGAAGCGCTAAGCTGCACCTGTTCACCGGCCCACACGACTTGGTCGGGGCCGGCCTCCGCCGTCACCACCGTCGTCGGTATCGGCGGCTCGTCGGGGGACACGATTTCCGGTTCAGTCGGCCCGTCCGGTTCCCCATCCAGGGACAGCAACTCAATGGCCACATATCCGTCAAACTGTGTTATCGAGAGGATGCGCTGCGCGATCAGCGGGCCCCACGTGGGACCACTGGCCGTTAGAGTCACGACGTATTCGCCGGGCGCGGCGAAAGTGTGTTGCAACTTGGGTCCGCGACCGACGCGTCCATCTCCATAATCCCAATTGAATCGGACATCGCTACCGGCGCCGACGTTGGCGAGTATGGCCTCAAATAATACTGAAAGGGGATTGCAACAGTAGACCGGGCCTGCCGAAAACGAAAGGCTCGGCTCCGACGGCGTGACAATGCCCCCCGAGGGAGTGACAGAATCGTTATCCGAATCATCAAGAATGGTATCCGGGCTGGTGGTCGGTTGTTTCCCGCCCTCTAACACGGATTGGATTTCAAAACAGCCCGCGCAGAGAGCGAGGGCCAAACAGATCAAAACCATAAATGCGAATCCCCTCCAGTCCCGATAGGGGGCGGATTGTAGCATCGGATACCGAAGCGCAAAGTCTGCCGACTGAGATTTCACGTTTGGATGATGCATTTTTCCCCGTGACGCGGATTCAACCGCTCCATGTAATAGAATGGCACACGCACTCCTGTTTGAGCCGCGCCAAGTGAAGCGCCCCCGTAGAACCGTCCTTTGTGCGATCGGAACCAAACGAGTATTTAACTCGTCATCTTATATTCACTATTTTAACATTTAGGGTTTCGCTATATTACGGAAATGCGGCTGCTGTAATCGGACGTTTGAGTGGATGAATTCAAGGGAAATGAAGCATCACCGCTGCAACGATAGCATCAGTCGCTTTTCGTTGATCACGGCTTCGAGGATTCGGTCAAGTTTCGTTTGCGGCTGAATGCCGATCGCCTCTCGAAGACGGTCCAGGCAGGGGACGCGCTGCATCATGTCGTCAAAGGGACGACCGTAGGCCTCTTGGTAGGACAAGTATTCCTTTGTGCTTCGGCTACCCGTCATCTCGATGATTTTATCGGCCAGAGCGTCAATGGTGATCTCCTCAGTGGATCCGATGTTATAGACCCGTCCGGCGGCCTCCGGTTTTTCCATCAAACGGATCACGCAATCGACTACGTCCTTGACGTAACCGAAGCAGCGGCTTTGCTTGCCGGAACCGTAGACGCTAATGGGCTTGTTTCTGAGGGCGCATTCCACGAAGCGCGGGATGACCATGCCATAGCGGCCGGTCTGGCGAGGGCCCACGGTGTTGAAGAACCGCGCCACGACGACGGAGAGGCCATACTGTTGAAAATACGCAAGGCCGAGGAATTCGTCGATGGCCTTCGAGCAGGCGTAGGACCAGCGGGAGAATCGCGTCGAGCCCAGGACCGTGTCGTCGTCTTCGCGGAAGGGAACTTTCTCGCTTTTTCCGTAGACCTCGCTGGTGGAGGCGAGCAGGACTTTCTTGCGGAACTTGTTGGCCACGCTCAGCACGACCTCCGTGCCGTGGATGTTGGTCTCGATAGTGTGAACGGGTTGATCGACGATGAGCTGGACGCCGACGGCGGCGGCCAGATGGTAGACGATATCGCATTTCTCGATCAGTAGGTGGACGGTTTCCTCGTTACGCACGTCATCCATCACGAAACGAAATCGGGGATTGTCGAGGACCGTTTTCAGGTTATCCAGGTTGCCGGTGCTCAAATTGTCGAGGGCGAAGATCTCGTGGCCGTCGGTCAGCAGGCGTTCGGTCAGGTGTGATCCGATGAATCCGGCCCCGCCGGTGATCAGGATTCGCAAAGGTGATCTCTCAAACCGGTTGTCCTTAGCGTCCCCGCGCGCCGGAAATCGCGCAGGCGTATGCTACCGGGTGTCGGCTAGGAGGCAACCACGGATGTGGCATTCCCGGCCGGGCATCGACTGGCGTTCATACGGTCGTGACGGTGTATTGTTCAAGTCACGGGTTTCCCGATATGGTAAACGGTGAATCGGAGGGAGCGTTGGCGAGACGGCGGTAAGGATCGCTTCGGGTTGGTCGGTCGTGGCGTTCGGGAACTGTCCATGCTCTCGATCGGCTCGGGACGAGTTTCACCTTCCGCTCACGTTTGGCGGGTTTTTCCATGCAATTCTGGGCCGTAGTCGGTGACAGTCTCCGTGAATCCCTGGATCGCAAGATCTTTTGGGTACTGATTGCGCTGACGCTGGTGGTCACGCTGGCGATGGCCAGCATTGGCTTTCAGGGTGAGGAGGTCAGCTATTTTTTCGGCCTGTGGTCAGGCAAGACCGAGCGATTCAATCCCCTTTCGGATATCGGGAGGTCGAATCTCGTCGGCGTCGCCATCTATTTCATATCCAGTCTCACGATCGGGTACGTCGGAATCATTCTCATGGTCATTGCCACGGCCGGGGCGTTTCCCACGCTCATGGAACGCGGTTCGATTGACGTACTCCTTTCGAAGCCCATCAGCCGTGGGCGACTGTTTCTGTACAAGTATCTAGCCACGCTGACGTTTGTGATCATCCAGGCGGTGCTGTTCTTTGGCATGACATTTCTGGTCATGGGATTGCGCTGGGGCATCTGGGTGCCGGGTTACCTGCTTTCCATGGTGCTGCTCGTGCTGTTGTTCAGCTATATTTACTGCGTTTCGGTGTTAGTGGCGGTCAAGACACGAAGCACGCTGGCCGCCGTGTTGTTGACCATCTTCTCCTGGGGCCTTTTTGCCTTGATCCATCAGGCGCCGGGGATTTTTGAGACGTTCCCGGAACTCAAGGAGCGGCGAGCGATCTATCACGCCGTTCGCATCGTGAGTTGGATTCCGCCGAAAACGGGCGATTTCCCGTATCTGGCGGCGAAATGGTCGCAGGCCGGAACCAGCGTGGACGCCATGCCGTTTTTTGCGGCTAACGCCATGACGCCCGCCGATCTCGAGGGCATCGATCGGGCTCGGCAGTTTGAAGAGCGAGAACTGTTGAAGAGCCCGGTCAAGTCGATCGGGTCGTCGCTGCTGTTCGAAGCAGTGATCCTGGGATTGGGCATGTGGAGCTTTTCGCGGAAAGACTTTTGACGGGACCAGCCGCCCGACGGATTGGCGATTGAAGATTGTCGATTGTCGATTGCGGAATGAACCGACACATCACGATCAGGGAGCGGGCCATTCTGACTCGCGGCCTCCAACGATTCTTTACGTCATTACCGATCTGAAGCTGGGCGGCGTACCGCTGCACCTTTTCCGGCTGGCTTGCGACATTCGGTCGCGAGGGCTCGAACCCACGGTCGTGTCGTTGTCGCCGCCGGAACCGGTCAGCGACATGTTAAGCCAGGAGGGTATACCGGTTCGGGACTGCGGCGGATGCTGCGGCTGGGACATTCGGGTGATCGGGCGGCTGACCCAGGTGGTTCGAGAGGTGCGACCGAATCTGATTCATTCTTTTCTGTTTCACGCCAATTTCGCCGCCCGCCGCGCCGCCCGAAAGGCCGGTTTTCCGAAAGAGAAACTGATCTGCGAGATTCAGACGGTGGAGGTTGAGCGGTCGTGGCACCTGTGGGTGGACCGTTGGACACATCGCGGATGCCGCTGCGTCGTTGGGAATTCGCCGTCTGTCGTGGATCATTTGCACGTCCAAGCCCGGATTCCGCGGGATCGGTTGCGGCTCATCCGCGGGGGCATTGACCCGATGGCGTACGAAAACGCGGAGGCGGTTGATCGACCGTCGCTCGGACTTCCGATGGACGCGCGGATCGTGCTTTGGGTCGGTCGGCTCGATCCGGTCAAAGGGTTGGACGTCCTGATCGACGCGTTCGGTGGCGTCGCGCGACGGTCGTCCGCGCATTTGCTGCTGGTTGGCGATGGGGCGATGCGCGGCGAACTGGAGCGGCAAATCGCGCGGGCCGGTTTGACAGGTCGCGTACAACTTCTGGGTATGCGTCGCGACGTACCGGCGCTGCTCAAGGCCGCGGATGCCTTCGTGTTTCCTTCGCGAACAGAAGGGTGGCCGAACGCCTTGCTCGAAGCGATGGCCTCCGCCCGTCCCATCGTGACGACGGACGTGCCCGGCTGTCGGGACTTGATCGAGCATGAGCGAACCGGTTTGTTGGTGCCATACTGTGACACTCGCGCGTTAGCCGACGCGATCGAGCGGCTTCTGCAAGATCGGGAAGCCGCGGCGGGGTGGGGCGCGGCGGCGAGGGAGGAAGTGACACGACGTTGGCACTTCCGAACCATGATGGACGGGTACGAGTCCTTGTACCGCGAGATTCTGACCGCCACCGGTTCGTCGGCGAACTAGACGCGAGCATCACCGGTCATCGGTGGACCGAGGTGGAGGAGAGGTTGGTATCCCGTTTTCGACGGTGGAGCCATTTCCCAAACCGGGAATTGGTGCGTCGTTCGGGGTTGATTCATGGCGCATATTCCGCCGACTCTTGATACCCCGTCGATCCTTGGTGGCCTAGCGCTGGCGCTCTACCACATATCGAATCGCCGCCGGCGTTTGGACCAGTTCATGTGAGCCGGGAAGCCAACTTTTTGATTTTTTCTCTTGCAAGCGTTTGTTCATAGCGGTAGATTGTGTCGATAAATCCCACGAAGTAGTTCTTTGTGGATGGTTGGTCGACACTTTGAATGAAAGTATTCACAGGCGTCCATGAACGTAGCATCGATCAGAAAAACCGCATCCAATTGCCGGCTCAATTCCGAAATGTTATCGAACCGGACCAGGATGGGAAGGGCCTGTACGTCACCCTCGGCGAGGACCGGCACACGCTCCTCATTTTCCCGGAACGAGCATTCGAGGAGCTCGCGACCCGGATGGAAACGGATTTCAATCCGGGTCCCGAAGCTCGGCGGTTTGAGTTGCAGTTCTACAGTATGGCCAGTCACGTGGAGGTGGACGGTCAAGGGCGGTTTGTCTTACCGGATCGTTTGAGAAAAAAGGCGCGGCTCGGCGACGAGGTCTACCTCGTAGGCCGGAAACATCGTATCGAGATTTGGAACAAGGCGGAATACGAACGCTCTCTGGGTATTGATTGGGAGAGCGACGATTGGCCGGAGTGGCAGGGTTTCCTGCGGATGAGGCCGACGGAACCTTCGAGGCTTCGACCATCGTAAGGCGCTGCGGCGAACGTCAGGTCGCGGTCGCAGCGGGTG
>Ga0214473_10002867_pt1 | contig 21105 bp, 13 predicted proteins | sample RVTome_7_FD_203509 | JGI IMG/M metagenome (GOLD analysis project Ga0214473, IMG submission 203509) | Soil microbial communities from uranium-contaminated site in the Upper Colorado River Basin, Wyoming, United States - RVT98D197 | ecosystem: Environmental > Terrestrial > Soil > Contaminated >... | reverse complement strand
CGTCTCACCGCCCCGGCAGGCCCGCCGGTCCCGCGGGCTGACGAAACGCGTCGTCCCGGACGGGGCTCGCGGCCCGAATGGGGTGGGGGTAGACCATGGTAGATTGATCCAAGGCGGGATGGATGCCTCGATGAAGGACGTTGACCGGAGGGCTCTGACGCGCTTCGCCAAGGACGAAGCTCTTCGTCTCGGTTTCGCATTCGCCGGTGTGACTACGCCCGATCCACCGCCCCACCTGGAGGTCTATCGTCGATGGTTGGCGGCCGGCCGCCACGGCGAGATGGGATACCTCGCGCGTGATCGGGCGGTCGCACGCCGTGAGGATCCGCGCCGGATCCTGCCGGAATGCCGGTCGATCCTGGTCGTGGCTGCGCCCTATGATCCTGCCCCCCCGTCGTCACGCCTGGGCGAGGTGGCAGCCTACGCGCGCGGGCCCGACTATCACGAGGTCTTGATCGAACGCTTGGGGGGACTCATGGCTGCGCTGGAAGAGCATCTTGCGAGGCCGTTTGCCTTCCGCCTGTACACGGACACCGGCCCGATCCTGGAACGCGAGCTCGCCCAACGAGCCGGGCTGGGATGGATCGGCAAGAACACTTGCCTGATACACCCCCGGCAAGGTTCCTACTTGCTGCTGGCCGAGGCTCTGTTGGACCTCGAGCTGGAGCCCGATGCTCCGTTCACAGCCGATCACTGCGGTACGTGCACCCGCTGCCTCGACGCCTGCCCGACGAGCTGCATTCTTCCCGATCGGACCATCGACGCCCGGCGATGTATCTCCTATCTGACCATCGAAGTGAAAGGCGCCATCGAGCCTGAGCTCCGGCCGGCGGTGGGCAACTGGCTGTTCGGATGCGACATCTGCCAGCAGGTGTGCCCGTGGAACGTGCGCTTCGCCCCTCCCCAGGCGATTCCCAGCACCCATGGCGGGCCGGTCGATGCCCATGACGTCCTCGAAGGGGAGGGGCTGATGGAACAGTTGAGAGGGTCCGCGCTGCACCGGGCCGGGCGCACGGGTCTGACCCGCAACGCCGTCATCGTGGCGGGCAACGCCGCTGCTGCCGACCTCGTGCCGGCGCTCATCCGTCGGCTTCGTGATGACTCGGACGCGGTCGTCCGGGCCCACGCGGCCTGGGCTTTGGGCAGGATCGGGGATGTCGTGTCAAGGCAGGCGTTGGCCGAAGCCTTGCCGGTGGAGCAGGACCCAACCACCAAGGCGGAAATCGAGGCTGCCCTGAAATAGTTGTCACTTGTCAGTCGTCAGACGCCAGTCTTGGGTCTTGGGTCTGCGTCCTGGGCCATGCGGTCGGATCCTTGACCCGGTGAGCCGTAGGGGCACGCCGGTGAGACGGCAAGGGCAGGTGTGGCGTGCTCCTACGCGCGGAACAGCTACGCAGTAATCCCCGCGGCTCCGCGACCCGCGTCGCGGTTAACGGCCTGCATGCGCTCGCATCTCTTGGATTACGGAAGAGGCGTGGCGGTGGCCGGGGTCAGGTTCGGCGTCGGGCTTATGGTCGGGGTGGCAATGTTGACAGGGACGATCAGCGTACGACCCACGAAGAGCACGTCGGTGACGGTCATGTCGTTGAGCTGGGCGATCGCCTCAGCCGTGCTGTTGAACTGGGAAGCGATACTCTGTAAGTTGTCGCCCGGCTTGACGAGGTATTCAATGCGCGTTCCCGGTGCCAGGTTGGTGGGGATAGGCGTTTCGGTCGGCAGGCCGGCGCCAGGAGCCGGGATCGTGAGGGTCTGTCCAACGAAGATCGCGTTGGGATCGGGGAGGTTGTTGGCCGCCATGATGGCCAGCACCTCCACACCGAATTGCTCGGCGATCGAACTGAGGGTATCGCCGACCTCCACGATATAGGTTGTCGGCCCCTGGGGCGTCGGAGTCAGCGTGGGCTCCGGCGTCGGCGTCTCGGTCGGGGTCGGGGTCACCGAAGGAGTGATAGTCATCGTGGGGGTCGGGGTCTTGGTGGCGAAGAGGGCCGCGATCGAAAACGTCGGGCCCCCGGTCAGCCACAGGACGACCAGGAAGAGGCCCACCACCAGCAGCACGACGGCAAAGCCGCCCAGCAGAAGGGGGATCATCCGTTCCCGGCGCCTACGGTAAGCGTCGATGACGGCGGCCGCTCGAGGCTCGCTCTCGGTCATATCGCGATTCTACCTGATTTCGTCAGGACGACCCTGCCCCTGATTTCTCCAAGGAAGCGCAATAAAGTCAAGTGCCGAAGGGAGAAGGGCGGCCCAGGTCGCCTCTTCATGGCCGCCGGGGGTGATATCGATCTTGACTTCTGCCTGCTGGCCCCCAAGCAGATTCCCCAGGCGTTCCGTCTGCGGGCGTGCCCAGTCGCCTTCCCCGGCCCCCAGGTAGACCCGAGGGAATTCCCCCGGGACCATCGCCAGATCCAAGGGATCGTAAGCGGCGCGGGCGAAGTTGACCGCCAAAGCCGGGCTGAGGGCGGCCACCGTCACAAACGAACCCGTATGTGTCAGGCCCAGCTCTAGCGCCCAGACGCCGCCTCTTGAAATTCCCAACACGGCTCGGCCAGGGGGCTGGGTATCCGCCGGCAGAAGCGAGTCAACGAAAGGCACCAGCCCTTCGAAGAACTCCTCTTCGTAGGATCCCGGTCCGCCGTCACTCCCACTGAACAGCGGTTCCGGCTGCCGAGGGGCGACGATGATCATCGGCGGCCAGCGCCCGGTTTGCCAACCGCCCTCGAGCAGGCCGGGAAGGTCCAGATCGAGCCATTGCTCTTCCGTCATCGGTTTTCCGTGGAGCACGAAGACGATCGGAAGCGGATCCAGGGGATCCAACTCACAGTCGGGCCGAAGAAAGATGACGGGCACGTCGCGGTTCACCGCCACCCCGGCGTACGTCGCCTCCTCGATGATCGTGGAGACAAGCGCACAGCTGGGCTCTGCCGTTGCCAGCGGGAACGGAGAAGGCGTCGGAGTCGCCAAGAGGATCTCCGTGTCCGCCGGTGGCGCCGTCGGCGGCGAGGATCCCGTCGAAGGTGCGACCGCGCACGCGGACGCGGCGGCGACGAGGACCAACCAGAGCCGACGGGAGTTCAACCCCTCTCCGTTCCTGTCATCATGAGCGATCATAACCCAGCCGGCACGGGAATTCCCACCTGTGCGGGTTATAATCCCTGCGCCAACCTTCCAATGCACTAAGGAGGCGCAGGGATAATCCCTGCGCCAACCCTCCAACGCACTAAGGTGCGAAGGGATAATCCGCGGCGTGAAGTACCACGTGTGGACCGAAGGCTGTCAGATGAACGTGGCCGACTCGCAACGCGTCTCGTCGGCCCTGGAGCGCCTCGGCTATCACCCTTCGGAACGGGCGGACGACGCCGACGTGATCGTCCTCAACACCTGCGTCGTCCGGCAGAGCGCCGAGGACCGCGCCTACGGACGTCTCACATCCTTGCTGCCGCTCAAGCAGCGGCGCCCCGAACTGGTCATCAACCTGATGGGCTGCCTGGTCGGCGTCAAGGGCGACGCTCGCCTGCGCCAGACCTTCCCGTTTGTGGACGTCTTTTCGCCGCCCTCGGATCCCGGCCCCCTCGTCCGTCACCTCACGAGCGCCGAGGGGCGCGAGTTGACCTCGGAGGAGGTCGCCGTCCGAAACGCCGCTTTGGACGGGGACCTGGTCCTGCCGCTGGCCGGACGCGGCCGCCTGGTCAGCGCGCACGTCCCGGTCGTGTACGGCTGCTCTCACGCGTGCACCTTCTGCATCATCCCCTTTCGCCGTGGGGTTGAGCGGAGCCGCCCCGTGGGAGAGGTCGCCGCGGAGGTTCGATCGCTGGTCGTCCAGGGCGTGCGCGAAGTGACCCTCCTCGGTCAGATCGTGGATCGCTACGGCATGGACGTCTCGGATGGACCTCGCTTGAGCGACTTACTGAGGGCCTTGAACGACATCGACGGCCTGGACCGAATCCGCTTCCTGACCTCCCATCCGAGCTGGATGAGCGACGAGCTGCTGCGGACGGTGGCGGAACTGCCGAAGGTGTGCGAACACATCGAGGTCCCGGTCCAGGCCGGCGACGATGAAGTCCTGGCGCGCATGAAACGCGGCTACACGGCCGACGACTACCGCCGCCTGATCGAGCGCATCCGTCGAATCATCCCCGGGGTTTCGATCGCCACCGACATCATCGTCGGTTTCCCGGGCGAAACGGAGGCCCAGTTCCAGCGGACCCATGATCTGTTGGCCGAGCTCCGCCTGGATGTGGCCCATCTGGCGCGCTATTCCACCCGTCCCGGGACGGTGGCGGCGCGACGGATGGTGGACGATGTCCCCGTCGAGGAGAAAGACCGCCGCTTCCGGGCCCTGGAGGCGCTGCAGACGTCGATCCTCGAAGACCTCAACCGGGCCTACCTCGCTCGCACGGTCGAAGTCCTGGTCGAAGGAAGGCACCGCTCCCGTTGGAAGGGCCGCACGCGCACCAACCGCCTGGTGTTCTTCGAGTCCGACCTGGATCTGCGAGGTCGAACCGTCCCTGTTTGCATCGATTGGTCCGGGCCGTGGAGCCTGGTCGGCACAGCCATCGAAGCCCCGGCCGCGTTCATGCAAACGGTCCCCGAACCCTCCGCGGTCGCCTCGGTCCTTCCCCCCGACGGCTAGATCCTCTTCCATTTCGACATGCGAGTTGCGTCATCAGGTGAGGGGATGCCCTTCCTGCAGATAGGGCAATTTGGGTCCACTTCCCCTCTCCGACCAAGGCCGCGATTCCAACGGGGAACCTCTGGGGAGCAGGCGACGTCTCTATCCGGCGGGGAACCTTGTCTCCACATCCCACCCCCGGGACCGGGGGGTTCTTGACGGAAGCAGGCCTCCCCAGTAGCATCGTCTTGACACGCGCCTTTGGGCGACCCGATCCGGTCAGCCCGAGAGGCGCAGGAGGAAAGGTAGTGAACGCTCGATCCGTTCTACCAGCTCGTGGGCTGGCCGCTCTTCTCGGGCTCGTCTTGCTGCTCGCGGCCTGCAATTTCCCGCTGGTGCAGCCCCCTCAGCAGGACCTTCAAGGGACGGCTGCCGCCCAGACGATCTCGGCCCAGTTGACCCTGGCTTTCGCGACGACGCCGACCTCGCCGGTCCTGCCGGCCACCGACACGCCGCTGCCGCCGACTTTGCCCCCGCCGACGGCCACGCAGCCGCCGCCGCCGACGGCCACGCAGGGATGCACCGACAATTCCACGTTCGTCGCCGATGTGAACGTCCCGGATAATACCAACAAGGCCGCCGGGGCGAACTTCGACAAGACCTGGCGGTTGCGCAACACCGGCACATGCACGTGGACGTCGGAGTATGACATCGTCTTCGTCGATGGAAACATCATGGGCGGTCCCGCTTCCCAGCCGCTGGCGGGCTCCGTCGCCCCGGGCACCACGGTCGACATCACGATAGACCAGACGGCGCCGGCCTCCAACGGGACGCACCGGGGCAACTGGCGCCTGCGCAACAACCGGGACGTCCTGTTCGGCGTGACCTTCTACATTCAGATCATTGTGGGCCCCACGCCGACGCCGGCGCCCGAGGTCTACAATGCCGACACGATGACTGTAAACTCGTCATTCCACTTCGATCTGGATGAAGGCGACCCCGATGCCGGGTCCGGCAGTCGGGATGCGTGGTATCACGCTGTCTCGGCCGCCGAAAAGTACCTGGAACCCGAGAACGGCGCCCTGTTCAAGAAATGGGGCGGGTCGGCTCCCAGCTTCAACGACTGCGAGGACGCCGCCCTGTCGGGGAACGACATCTCCTTCGCGGACATCCCCGAAGGTACGTGGGTGTGCTACAAGACGGACGAAGACCGTTACGGTCGCTTCGAGGTCGAGGACATGACGGCGAACACCATCACGCTTGACTTTCGAACCTGGGAAGAGTAGACGAGAACCATAGAGTCTGTCCATCGGGCGCCCGCTCATCGGGCGCCCGTTCGCGTCCACAGAGAAGCAGTGGTCGATAACTGATGGCTGAAAGCTGACAGCTGACGGCTGACCGCTTCTGGCCGACCGCTTCTTCCTGTGCTACATTCAAGGCCATGGCCATCGATCTCTTGGTGGTTGACTCCGATCGGGCTTTCGGGGAGCTGATTCGCCAAACGCTCGAGGCGACCGGCCTGTATCGCGTTCACGCCGCCACCACCGGAGCCGAGGGGCTCAGCCTGGCGAAGAAACACCCGCTGCAGCTGGCCATCATCGAAGCCGCTCGGCTGGACATGCCGGCGGAGAAATGGCTCCGATCCGCGCGCGAAGCCAACCCGCGCATGGCGGTGTTCGCCATCCCGCCCGCCACCGGTTCATTGGAACTGGGGGGGCTGGAAGTCGATGGGGTCTTCCCCAAACCGTTCTACCTGCCCGACCTGCCGCGCCTGGTGTCGGAGGCTGTAGGCCTGCCTCCGGAAGCCGCGCGGCCGCTGCCCTTCGGGCCCCCGCAGCCGTCCACCGAGCGCCAGGGCGAACCTGAGCCCGAGTGGCTCTCGGATCCTTCTCGGGCGCAAGAGACTCTGACGCTGGCAGCCCTGCCCACACCCGCGAGGGCGGCCGCCCTCATCCGCAACGACCGCCTCTGGGCTCTGACCATCCCGGCCGATTCCGGCCTGAAGCGCAACCAGCTGGCGCCTCTGATTTCGACCGCCTCCGATGTCCACTCGCGAGGCTCGCTCACCCGCTTCTACCGTCCGCCCGGGCAGAAGGAAGATTTCGTCGCGTATGTGACGCCGGTCAGCCGCGAGCTCGCTCTGGTGGCCCTCTTCGGAAGAGAAACGCCGCTTGGCAGCGCCCGCCGCAGCGGCGAGAATCTGGTCTACGCGTTGCGGCATCCAACCGAGCTGCCGCCCGTGCTGCCGCAGCTATCGCCCGTCAGCCCGGAATCCGGATGGACGCCGGAGGAGGCCTCCCTGATGGCCAGCGTCGTGGATCTGGCCGAGGCCCCGCCGACGCCAGGCTCGATACCGACCGCGCCGCTCGCCGCCTCCCGGCCGCCAGCCCCGGAGAGGCCGACTCCGGCGATGTTCATCAACGTCGAACGACCGTCGCTAGCATCCTCGGTCATTCAACCCAATCCGCCGGTACCCGCGCCAGCACCGTCAGGGAAGGTGGACCAGGGTGTCGTCCTTGGCGCGACGACACCTCCGGTTGTGCAAGTTGCGGCTGCGCAGCGAGAGCCGGAGCCGGCACCCCCTCGCCCTCCGGCTTTGCAGATCTTGGCTGTGCCGCGAGGGCCGGAGCCGGCACCCCCTCGCCCTCCGGCTTCGCAGATCTCGGCTGTGCCGCGAGGGCCGGAGCCGGCACGCCTTCGCCCGAAGGAGAAAGCGCCGTCACCCGAAGCCCCTCCACCCGTCGCCTTACCCGCCGCACCGGAGCCCGACAGGATCCACCTGCCTCAGGACTGGGTACCGGCACGGGCCCGTCTGTCCGCGTCTGGCGGATGGCTCGAACGTCCGGCCGAGGCGCCTGAGCCGGCTGTCCCGGCAGGCGTTCCCGTCGTCGTCCCCGACGACTGGGTGCCGTCGCGCCCTTCTCTCCCAGGAGTCGAAAGCCTGTTGGGCGAAGTCGAAGGCGCGGAGGAGACCCCGTCGCTCGCCGTGCCTGAGGATTGGGTACCATCCTCGCCGATGGAGGCCTCCCGCTTACCCTTTCTCGAAGCCAAACCTCCCGAGTCCCCTCCCCCTCCGTCCACGCCGGAACCTCCGCCACCGCCGATCCGCCTTCCTATCTCGACGGTCCTCATCCCTCGCTTCCCTGAGCACCTGCTCAGCCGCGACCTATCCGACCGGCTCCGCGGCTGGATCACGCGGCTGTGCGTCGCGTGGGACTGGCGGCCGGAGCGCATCGACATTCGCCCCGACCGTCTGGAGGTCACTTTGATCCTGCCAGCGGACGAGTCGCCGGCGCACGCCCTCCAAGAGCTGCGCGACGGTTTGTCGGAGCGCGTCCTTCGAGCCTTCCCCGAGCTCCTGCCGGATCTTCCCTCGCATCGCTTCTGGGCCTCCGCCACCCTCCTGCAAGGCGGCCCGGCGCCGACCGGCGGCGAGGTGGAGACCTTTATGCGCGAAACGCGCCGCAGCCAGGCCGGCCCCATCAGCCTCTGACGGCGGGCGGAATAGGACCTCCGCCCCCACCCCTGCCCTCCCCATCGAGGTGGACTTCCCGGTCGACAGATGCGGGCCGGGGATGTGAGGCCGGAACGCCGCTATCTGCAGCGTGCTCGTTACCCCGGGTGCTACAATTCGCCGGGGACTCCGCATGAGTCAACCCGCGCGCCTCTTCCTCATCGACGGCCACGCCCTGGCGTACCGGACCTACTATGCCCTCACCAGGTCCGGTGACAACGCGCGCTGGACCACCAAGGGCGGCGAACCCACCGCTGGAGTCTACGGATTCGCTTCCGTCCTGATGCGGCTGATCGAGCAGGAAGCGCCGGAGTACATCGCCGTCTCCTTCGACACCGGCCGCACATTTCGCGACGATCTCTTCCCGGCCTATAAGGCCACCCGCAGCAAGATGCCCGAGGATTTGGCTCCCCAGCTGGATCGTATTCGCCAGCTCGTGTCGGCCTTCGGCATACCGGTGGTCGAAGCCGAGGGCTACGAAGCCGACGACGTCTTGGGCAGCGTGGCTCGGCGCGCGGCCGGCCCGTCCGTCCGGGTCGTCATCCTGACGGGGGACCGCGATCTCCTGCAGTTGGTCGACGATCACATCGTCATCCGCCTGGCCGGGCAGAAGCTCTCGGAGGCGGCGGACTTCGGCCCCGCCGAAGTCGAAGGCAAGTTCGGCATTCGCCCCGACCAGCTCGTGGACTACAAAGCGCTGGTGGGCGACACGAGCGACAACATCCCCGGCGTCCCCGGGATCGGGGAGAAGACGGCCGTCGGCCTCCTGACGGAGTACGGCGACCTCGACGCGATCTATGCCCACCTGGAGGCCATCCCGCCTCGTTTCCGATCCAAGCTGGAGCAGGGGCGAGACTCGGCCTACCTGAGTCGTCGACTGGCGCGCATCGTCACCGACCTGGAATTGCCCTTCGACCTCGAGGCCAGCCGGTGGCGGGGCTACGACCGCGAAGCCGTCGCCGACATCTACCGCCAACTGGAATTCCGGACGCTTCTCGAGCGCCTGCCTCGCCCCGACGGGGAGCGCGGCGTCCGGCAGCTGCCGATGTTCGCCAGCGCCGCGCCCCCGGTGACTCCCGCCGATCCGGCTTCGATCATCGACTCGCTCGACAAGCTGGACGCGCTCGTCCGGCGCCTCCAGGAATCCCGGCGCGTGAGCCTCGACGTCGAGACCACCAGCACCGAGGCCATGCAAGCCGAGCTGGTGGGGATCTCTCTTGGCCTGTCTCCGGAGGAGGGCTTCTACCTGCCGCTCGGGCACCGCGAGATGGGCGCCGGCGGGCCGCAGTTGCCGCTGCCGGACGTGCTGAAGGCCCTGGGTCCGATCCTGGAGAGCCCGGCGATCGAGAAGATTGGCCACAACCTGAAATACGACTTCACCGTTCTGGCCCGCTACGGCGTCCGTCCCCGGCCGATGACCTTCGACACCATGCTGGCCGAGTGGTTATGTGATCCGGCTTCGCGCAACCTGGGGCTCAAGGGCCTGGTGTGGGTGCGGCTCGGTCTGGAGATGGTCGAAATCGAGGAGCTGATCGGACGCGGCAAGGGCCAACAGACGATGGCCGACGCGCCGATCGCCTCCGTCGCCCCGTATGCCATCGCCGACGCCCATGCCTGCTGGCGCCTCCTGCCCGAGCTGGAGCACGAGCTGCAGACGAAGCAGCAGGCGTCGCTCTTTCGCGACGTCGAGATGCCCCTCGTACCGGTCCTGGCCGAGATGGAAGCCTGCGGGGTCCTGCTCGACCGCGAGTTGTTGCGGAGTCTGTCGGCCGAGCTCCAGCGTCGACTGGCGGACCTGGAGACCGAGATCTACCGCGCCGTCGGGCACACGTTCAATGTCAACTCCACCCAGCAGCTGTCGAAAGTCCTGTTCGAGGAGATGGGATTGCGGCCGCGCGATCAGGGTCGCAAGACCGCCTCCGGCCATTTCTCGACCTCGGCCGATGTCCTCGAGGATATGCGCGATGTCCATCCGGTCGTCGCCCTGATCCTCGATCAGCGCGAGATCGCCAAGCTGAAGTCGACCTACGCCGACGCCTTGCCCTCCGCCATCGATGCGTATACCGGGCGGGTGCACACGTCCTTCAGCCAGACCGGCTCCGTCACCGGCCGACTGGCCTCCTCCAACCCGAACCTGCAGAACATCCCGATTCGAACGGAGCTCGGCCGCCGCATCCGCCAGGCCTTCATCGCCGAGCCGGGCCAGGTGCTGCTCAGCGTGGACTACTCGCAGATCGAACTGCGCATCGTCGCTCATATGGCCGAAGACCAGGCGATGATGGAAGCCTTTCACCAGGATCAGGACATCCACGCCGCGACCGCCGCGGCGGTTTTCGGCCTGGCGCCGTCCCAGGTCAGCCAGGAAATGCGGCGGCGGGCCAAGGCCGTCAACTTCGGCCTAATCTACGGCATGAGCCCTTTCGGGCTCTCCCGCTCGACCGATCTGACGTTGGCCGAGGCCGAGGAGTTCGTGAAGGCCTACTTCCAGCGCTTTCCCGGCGTGCGCGATTTCCTGGAGGCGACGCGCCGGGCGGCCTCCCGCCAGGGTTACGTGGAAACCCTCCTGGGTCGGCGCCGCTACTTCCCTCAACTGGTCGATACGATGGCGGTCCCCGAGCAGGTCCGCGCCCGGGCGCGCCGCGAGGCGATCAACGCGCCGATCCAAGGCACCGCCGCCGACATCATCAAGCTGGCCATGCTGCGCATCCCCTCCGCCCTGATCGCGGCCGGGCTCTCCGGCCGCATGCTGCTCCAGGTTCATGATGAACTTGTGCTTGAATGCCCTCCGGCCGAACTGGCGGCCACGGCACGACTGACCCAGGACCTCATGCAGGCGGCCTATCGCCTGCGAGTGCCTCTCAAGACCGACGCCAAAGCCGGCTCCAACTGGGCTGAGATGCAGCCGGTCGAATAAGACCCGAGCGCCTACGGACAGGCGCTGGAAACGACGGGCGCAGGCAGCGACAAGCGCCGGGCTCACACGCGGGCGGCAAGACACAAGAGGCAAGGCCACAGCGCCTTCGGCGGAAGGCGGATGCCGGTTAGCCGAAAGAGAGTGGACTTCGCTAACCCCACCCCATCCCCTCCCCCGGCGAATGTGAGTCTTGAGGGTGTGGCGCCGGGCCCGGGGAGGGGGTGAGGCAGACGGCAGACACCCACGCAAGGTACTCAGACCCCATCGCTTTTGAGCCACAAGCGGTCGCTGCAGGCAGGCTCCGGACCAGGATCCAAGTCGGTCACCGGCCACTGGGTACTGGAAGCTGAGAACCGGAGTTGCGCCCAACGGTCTGCGAAGACCTCGTCAACCAACGCGCGGGGAGCGAGCGGCGACCCGAGCGACGGTGAGGGGAGCCGCGAAGCGAGGCGCCACCGGTCGTGCCGCACACCGTCCCGGTGTCCGTCCGGGAAGCACCGGCGGCACGCCGGTGAGACGGCAGCCCAGACGATTCAGCCGCGGGATTCGCTGTGCTATACTCGCCTCGAATCCCGGGTGCGATGAACGAGTCATGACCGGTCGCAAAGACCTCTTCGACGAATCGATGCAACTGGGGCACTCGGCTGCGTGGGATTTGCAGTGGGAACGGGCCATCGAGTACTACAACAAGGCGCTGGCCGAGTTCCCCGAGGAGCCGGGCGCGCTCATCAGCTTGGCGCTGGCCCTGCTCGAAACCAACCAGCTCAAAGAAGCGCTGGCGATCTACCGCCGGGCGGCCAAGCTCACCCCTGAAGACCCCGTCCCGATCGAGCGCTGCGCCGAAATCTTCGAACGCCTTGGTCAGACCAAGGACGCCATCGAACATCGCGAAGCCGCCGGTGAACTGTACGTCCGCCGCAAGGACGCCGAGAAGGCCCTGGAGAGTTGGAGTCACGTGGCCCGCCTGGCTCCGGAGAACCTTTCGGTCCGTTCCCGTTTGGCGCTGACCCACGAGCGCCTCGGCCGGCGGCGGGAGGCGGTCCACGAATACCTGGCGGTCGCCTCGATCCTTCAACGCGGGGGGAAGACCGACCGCGCCATCGAAGCCACCCAGCGCGCCCTGGCCCTGATCCCCGGCCACCCCGACGCCGGTGCCGCCGCTCGGACGCTTCGACAGGGCAAGGCCCTGCCGACCGCCGGACCTCCCCGCGGCTCGACCGGGCCGCTGCGCATGGCGGACGTTCAGGACTTCCTGCGATCGGAGAAGGCCGCCAGCGAACCGGAAGCCGAAGGCGCGGACCCCGAGGTCGCCGCCCAGCGCCAGGCGCTGACGATGTTGGCCGGATTGATGTTCGAGGAGGGAAAGGACGAAGGCGAGGGGTCGCAATCGCCCGGCATGGCGGCGCTGGCGCGCGGCAAGCCCAGCGTGAGGAACGAGGCCGCCCGCGTTCAGGCCACGCGCTATCTGGGCCAGGCCATCGACCTGCAAACCCGCGGCCAGAAGAAGCAGGCCGTCAAAGAACTCCAGTCGGCCCTCAAGGCGGGCCTGGATCACCCGGCAGCGCACTATGATCTGGGTGTGCTCCTGAAGGAGTTGGGAGACCTCGACGAGGCCAAGAAGCATTTGATGGCCTCCGTCGGTCATCCTGAATTGTCGCTGGGAGCCAACCTGGCCCTGGGTCGCCTGGCGCGCATGCAGGACGACCAGCTCGAGGCCGCTCGCTACTTGCTCCAGGCGCTGCGCCTGGCCGACACGCTGTCGGTCGACAAGAGCCAGTCCAACCAGCTCAACCAGTTCTACGACACGATCCAGGCCTCTCAAAACGACGGCGATACCGAGGCTCTGGCGCGGATCGTCGAGAGTTCCCTCAACTTCCTGAGCGGACCGGAATGGCTGAAACGCTTGCGACAGGCCCGCCACCAACTGGAAACGCAGACGCCCGGGGCGTCCGTCGTCCCGATCGCCGAGATGTTCGCCGTGGGCGGAAGCGAACGGATCTTCCAGTCTCTGGAGAGGATCGACAACCTCATCAATTCCGGCCACCTGTCGGCTGCGATGGAGGAGGCCATGCTAGCCCTGGATGCCTCCCCCAACTATCTGGCGATCCATCTTCGCATGGCTGAGATCCTTTTCAAGTCCGGCCGCCAGGATCAGGCCATGAAGAAGCTCAAGGCGGTAGCCGAAACTCACCGCATTCGGGGGGAGGTGCGCCAGGCGACCGAGGTCTACCTACGGATTCTGTCGTTCGCCCCGGTCGACATCCCCGCCCGGCTGCGGACGATCGATCTGCTTGCCCAGCAAGCCCGGTCGGAAGAGGCCCTGGGCCAGTTTCTCGAATTGGCTGACCTCTACCGCCAGATGGCCCAGATCGACGAGGCCCGCAAGTTGCTGGCCGGGGCCCTCAAGCTGGCCGAGCAATCGCAGGTGGATTCCACCTGGTCGCTCAAGATCCTCCACCAGATCGGCGACATGGATTTGTCTCGGCTGGATTGGCGGGGGGCGCTGCACTCCTACGAGCAGATCGTGGCGTTGGATCCGGACGATGAGAAAGCCAGCACGAATGCCATTGACCTCAACCTGCGCCTCGGCCAGGAGGACATGGCCGCCAAAGCGCTCGATCGGTATTTGGATCTCCTGGTGAAGACCGGACGCAGCCCCGAGGCTCTCAATCTGTTGGAAGAGATGGCACGCGAGCATCCCGGAAAGCAGGCGCTGCATACGCGTCTGGCGGAGGCGTACCGGGCCGCCGGCCGCAAGGCCGATGCCATCGCCCAGTACGACGCCCTGGGGGAGATCCAGCTCGACGCCGGCCGCCTCGCCGAAGCCATCCTGACGATCCGGACGATCATCGACCTGGAGCCGCCCGACTTGGACGGCTACCGGGAACTGCTCCGCAATCTCGAGGCCTCGCGGTAGGCCCGGATGGATCGTGAAGGACGATGGTAGGAACGCTGATCACCGACATGGGGTTCTACTTCCAGCGGCTGACCTGGGTCAGCGCCCTCGACCTGATTCTGGTTACCGGCATCTTCTTCGTGGTGCTCCGGCTGCTGCGCGGGACACAGGCCTTCGGCATGCTGCGGGGGATCGTCGTTCTCATCATCCTGACCGCCGTGCTGGCCAGCCTCCTGCCTCTGCCAGGCTTCAGCTGGCTCCTGCGGACCGCCCTGCCGGCCCTGCTGGTGGCCGTGCCCGTGATCTTCGCCCCGGAGATCCGTCGCGCCCTCGACCGCCTGGGCCGGGCCGGCTCGATGTTCAGCCTGACGGCGGCCCCGTCGGACATCGAGCGCGCCCTGGAAGCCATCACCGCCGGCGCCCAGCGCCTGTCCGACCGGTCGATCGGGGGGCTGATCGTGATCGAGCGCGAGACACGTCTGGACGAATATGTCGAGACCGGCGTGCCGGTGGACGCCCTGCTCTCGCCGGAGCTCCTGGTCCAGCTCTTCCACATCAATACGCCCCTGCATGACGGGGCCGTGATCATCCGGGGCGAACGCGTCGCCGCCGCCGCTTGCATTATGCCGTTGTCCTCCAGCGGGACGCTGGCACGCTCGCGCGACCGCCAGATGGGTTTGCGCCACCGGGCAGCGTTGGGCATCAGCGAAGTCAGCGACGCGGTGGCGGTGGTGGTCTCCGAGGAAACCGGCGCCATCTCGGTGGCCCACAACGGGCGGATGATCCGCCGGCTCGATTCGACTCGCCTGCGCAATATCCTGATGGCCTTCTACCACCCCCGCCCGGTCCGCCCCCTGCCGGCCTGGCTGCAGCGCCTGTTCGGCCGCCCGCGCCGAGGCCGGGCCGAAGCCCCGGGCGAGTCCTGAGGCGGCCGCATGCCTCGCTGGGTCTCCGATAACGCCGAGCCGTTCTTGTTTGCCGTCATCCTGGCTATGGTCGTATGGCTGGCCGGCGTCAACGCCGCCGACCCGATCGAGGAGGCCTTCTTCCCCGATCCGGTATCGATCGAATACCTTGGACCGGACGAAGGCTTGATCACGACGGGCAGCCTGACGACGGAGGCGGTGGTCCTGATCCGCGCCCCGCTCTCGATCTGGGCCACCTTGAGTCGCACCGACCTCCATCTGATGGCCGATCTGCGCGGTCTGGGCCCCGGCAGCTATTCCGTGCGGTTGCAGCCATCGGTCGGCGTCGGGTCGACGCGGATTCGGAGCACCGACCCCGCCAGCGTCGACGTGGTCCTCGAAGCGCGGTTGACTCGTAGCGTGCCGGTGCGCGTCGCCCTGGCCGGGGAGCCGGCCGCCCGCTATCGAGTCGGACAACCTGAGCCTTCCGTTGACGAAGTGACGGTCACGGGCCCCGCTTCCCAGGTCAACCTGGTGACCGAGGCCGTCGCCAGCGTGACCCTCTCGGGCCAGGATTCGACTGTCTTGCAGACCGTCGACCTGACGCCCCGGACCGGCACCGGCACCGACGTGCGCGGGGTCACCGTGTCGCCGCGGCAGGTTCACATCGAGATCCCGATTTCCCTCCCGGGCGGCTTCCGCTCAGTGGCCGTCATCCCCCTGGTCACCGGACAAGTGCCCGCCGGCTATCGCGTGACCAACATGACCGTGTCGCCTCCGACAGTGACCGTCTTCGCCACCGATCCGGGCGCCATGGAATTCCTGCCGGGCTACGTCCAGACGGAGACCATCTCCCTCGACGGCGCCAGTCAGAACATCGAGCGCCGCCTGACCGTCGACCTCCCGGACGGTTTCACCCTCGTCGACGAACAGTCGGTCCTCGTACAAGTCACGATCGCCCCGATCGAGAGCTCGCTCACCATCACGCGGAACCTGGTGCTCGTCGGACTCCAGTCCGGCCTGTACGCCCGGACCTCTCTCGACAGTGTCAGCGTCATTCTTACCGGCTCGCTCCCCGAGCTGGAGCAGCTATTGCCCGAAGATGTGCGTGTGGTCCTGGACCTGCTCAGCCTGGGCGTGGGCGTTCACCAGGTTGCGCCGGAGGTGATCGTGCTTCCGGCCGATGTCCGGGTGCAGACCATCATCCCCGACCTGATCGAGGTCACCATCGGCCGCACGCCCTTCGGCACGCCGACGCCGCTGCCGTAGGCTCCGTTCCTGGAAGGTAGATGAAGAAGTCGTTCGCTCCTGGCGAGTCCTTCCCCCTTACCCCCTACCCCCCTCTCCGCCGCGATAGCACCTTCGACACCACCAGGTTTGGCGGAGAGGGAAATCAAGGAGGCGGGGGCCATGGGCCCCCCGCCTCCTTGAAAACCTCTCCCCTCCCCCGGCAGGATCGCCGACGCGTGAGATCCCGTCATGCCGGGGGAGGAGCTAGGGGTGGGGGTTGGAGGTACACGGCTTGCGTTCACCGAGACGCGCGTTCGCCATGAGCAAACCCGTCGTCGCCCTGGTCGGCCGGCCGAATGTCGGCAAGTCGACCCTGTTCAACCGCCTGGCCGGCGAGCGCTTGGCCGTCGTCGACGAGCGGCCCGGCACGACTCGGGATCGGCTGGTGTCCGAGGGCGAATGGAACGGCGTCGAGTTCGACCTGGTGGACACCGGGGGGATCGACCCCCTGGCCCGCCGGGGCCGCGAGCCTCTGTCGCAGGACTCGGCCGACTACGTCGAAGCCATCCGGGCGCAGGCCGAGGTTGCGGCGGCCGAAGCCGATGCCATCCTTTTCCTGGTGGACGGACGAGACGGGCCGACCCCCGCCGACCAGGAAGTCGCCGACCGTCTGCGCCGGATCGATTCACCACCGCCGATCTTTCTGGTCGTCAACAAATGCGATACGGCCGACATGCAGGCCCGGGCGGTCGAGTTCTACGAGCTTGGGATGGGCGACCCGCACGCCGTCAGCGCGCTGCATGGGCTGGGCATCGGCGATCTCCTTGACCGGCTGGTCGAGGCCCTCGGCCGGCCGCCCTCGCCTCCCGGCGAGGAAGACGAAAGCGTGGCGATCGCCATCGTCGGCAGGCCGAACGTCGGCAAGTCGAGCCTGCTCAACCGCCTCCTGGGAGAAGAGCGGGTGCTGGTCTCAGCCATTCCAGGCACGACTCGAGATGCTGTCGACACCCATCTCACGTATCACGGAACCCCCCTTACCCTGATCGACACCGCCGGCATCCGGCGGCGCGGCCGCATCGAGCCCGGCGTGGAGAAGTACTCGGTCCTCCGGGCGCTCAAGGCGATCGATCGCGCCGACGTTGTGCTGTTGGTGCTCGACGGATCGGAAGGCGTTGCGGCCCAGGACGCCCACATCGCCGGATTGGTGCTGGACAAGGCCAAGAGCGCCGTGGTGGTGGTCAACAAGTGGGATCTGGTGCCCAAGGATACCCACACTATGCCGACCTACACCGATCACTTGAGGGCCGAGCTCAACTTCCTCGACTTTGTGCCGGTGCTCTTCGTCTCGGCGCTCACGGGTCAGCGGATGTCTCAGATTCTGCCCATGGCGCTGCGCGTTCAGGAAGAGCGGTTGCGGCGGATCCCGACCGGTGAGCTCAACCGGCTCGTCCAGGAGGCGGTGGACCGGCATGCGCCGAGCGGTCGCGGAGCGCGGTCGTTGAAGGTCCTGTATGCGGCTCAAGTCCGCACCGACCCTCCGACCTTCCTGTTCCACGTCAACGACCCGCGCCTTGTCCATTTCAGCTACCGGCGCTATCTCGAGAACCGGCTGCGCGAGAAGTACGGTTTCTTCGGCACGCCGTTGAGGCTTGCGTTTCGGGCGCGCGAGCGAAAACCGTAGCCTAGGACTTCCCATGAGCAACTCTCCCAAGCCCCTGCCGGGGACTTGAAGCTTGGGGCGCGTCCCAGAGGCCGTTGGGCGAGAGCATTCTTGCCCTCCACATGCCCAGGGTGGATAGACCCGGAGTGCACCGCAAAGCCGGAGATGACGCAGGCTAGAGCCTGCTGCCGCACTGGATGGCGCTGGACGATCCCGGCCCCGTCGCCCAACGTCCCTTGGGGCGCGTACCCTGATCCAAGTCCCCTGCGAAGCGCGATCGCGCTTCGCATCCCTTTAGGGGATCCCCGGCAGGGCCTTGAGATTTTCCGAAGTCGTTTCTGGGGAAAGGGGGAGAGGAGGACTGCTTGTCACCCCTCGGCGCGGGTCGTATAATCGCGCGTGTGCTTAACCATCCGCCCGAACCGACGGCGCCCCCCTCGGGGGGCGCTTCCGCCTCCCCGGGTTTTGTCGCACGCCTGGCGCGCGGCGTGCTCGAGCTGCTTCAGACGGTCGTTGTCGCCGCGCTGCTCTTCTTCGCCGTCAACCTGGTCACGGCCCGCATCCGGGTCGAAGGGAGCAGCATGGAGCCGACGCTGCACGACGGCGAGCTGGTCGTGGTCTACCGCCTGGCGTATCGCTGGGAGACCCCGGCCCGCGGCGACATCGTCGTGTTCCGATTCCCCCTCGATCCGGAGCGGCGCTTTATCAAGCGCATCATCGGCCTGCCGGGCGACTCCATCTCCGTTCGCGACGGGCAGGTCTGGGTCAACGGGGAACCGCTGGACGAGCCGTACATCTCCTCGCCGCCTCGTTACTCCGGCGAATGGGAGGTGCAGGCAGGCGAGGTGTTCGTGCTCGGGGACAATCGTAACAACTCGTCGGATTCCCAGAATTGGGGCGCCCTGCCGCTGCACGACGTGATCGGGAAAGCGGTCCTGGTCTATTGGCCGCCGGAGCAGATGGGGCTCCTCCCGCATACCCTCAAAGCCGTAGCCGCGGGCGGATAGCCCGGTCGGCCTGTGCTAGAATCCCACCCGTGACCACGCCCGCGGCCGACAAACCCGACCCGACGTATCCATGCCCCGAGTGCCAGGTCGGGGCGCTGCGGCCGGCACACGTTTCCTATTTCTCGACCGTCTCGGGCCGGCCGGTGGCTGTGCCGGACTTTCCCGCCTGGGTCTGCGATGTGTGCGGACGGCGTGAATACGACCAGGCCGCCTTGGCCGAGCTCCGGGCCATGCTGGAGAGCGATCGACTGGGCCGCCGGTTGCCGCGCCGCATGCGACGCCGACCGGCCTTTAGCCGCACTCGAACCCCAGCGGGTCCGCGCAAGCGAACCTGATCCCTTCGAGACGGCCTGACGTGGGAGGCACGGACCCACGATGACCGCACCGACCGAACGGCGCGCCCCGCCCCGCGTTCTGGTTGTCGCCGACGTTGAGAGCAACGCCCGCTCCCTGGCCGAGCGCATCCTGCAGCCCGCCGGTGTTCAAGCCTGGATCGACGAGGCCAAGGCCCCCCCGGCGGATGTGTTGCTGGTGGACGTCACGCAATTGCGCGGCGATCCCATGGCGAGCCTGCGAGCCCGCCGCGAAAAAGGCGACGAGGCCCCGGCTATCGTCCTGGCGGCCCACTTCCCTCCGTCGCGGCTGCGCGAGCTCTTCCATCTGAACGTCGCCGACATCCTGCTCAAACCCTACCGCCCGGTCGACCTGGTCCAGGCCATCTTCGACCTGAGCGAAGTCCGCTCGGCCGACACCAATACCCAGATGCTCTCCCGCAGTCTGGAGGCCTCGCGCGAGCAATCCCGCCGCCGGGCCGAAGAGATGCGCCTGTTGAGCGAAATCGGCCGGGCCGTGGCGTCGCTCGGCGACCTCGACTCCATCCTGGCCCGGGTTGTCGAGGCGGCCGTCTTCGTGACCGATGCCGAGGAGGCCAACATCTACCTGGCCGATCGCGGCACGAATGAGCTCAGCTTGCGGGCCAGCAAGCAGGCCAGCGAGCGCGAAGCGACGCTGCAGCGCCTTCGAGTCAGCGACACCCTGGTCGGCCAGGTCTTCGCCACCGGCCTTCCTATCATGCGCCAGCCTTCCCTCGAGGGCGGGCAGGTCAAAGTCCAAACGGGATTCCTGGTGCAGTCGCTGATCAAGGTGCCCATTCGCGTCCGCAACGAGATCGTCGGAGTGCTCGGCATCTACAACCGGCTTGCGCCGCGTGCCTTCAACGAGAATCACCTGACCGTCCTCAGCGGCCTGGCCGATTGGGCCGGCGTCGCGCTGGAACATGCCGATCTGGTCCAGCAGGCGCGACAGGCCCCGAAGAACGGGCCGATGACGGCCGCGCCCCAGTCGCTTCTGGACAGCCTGGATCGGGCCGTGACCTTTCTCGAGAGCCTTGGGGACGGCCGCATCATCGCCGGGCCGGCGGTCCAGAAGGAGCTCCGGGGTTTGTTGGAGGAGCTGCGAAAGGCGCGTTCCCAGAGGGTCGCGCTGCTGACCGGGGTCCAGACCCAGAATCTGGTCGACATGCAGGTGCTCATCCGCCAGGTCGCCGGTGAACTGCGCCCGATCGCGGCCCGACGGGGACTCGAGCTGGTGGCCGAAGTCGGACCGGGTATTCCGCTGGTGCCCGGCGATCGGGGCCGGATCCTGCAGATCGTCGGCGGCCTCACGGCGGCCGCCATCCGCCGCACACAACTCGGGCGCATCCTGATCGACGCCCACACCTTCACGATTCGCAACGGCCACAGCGACGGCCTGGCGCAACCCGGCTACGTCGGCCTCACCGATGGCCCATGGCTGGCGGTCACCGTCGCCGATACGAGCCCGGGCCTCTCGCCCGACACCATCCGGGCGCTGACGGCCGACCGGGTCGAGCCGGCCGCCGGCGAGTTGGGCCCGGGCCTGACGATGGGCGAGGTCCGGCTGGTGACCGAAAGCCTGGGCGGGGCTTTGTGGCACGACCAGACGCCCGCGGGGACGCTCATCACCGTGGCCCTGCCGGCCGGCTAGGCCCTGACGATGGCGACGAAACCGATCTCGGTCGAGATCTACACCGAAAGTCACCGTATCCTCGGTCGAATCCAACCGGAGGCGAGCGGGTTGTGGAGTTACCTCAACATTCCCACCACCTCCATCGTCGAGATCGAGGGGGCGCATCTCAATCGACTCCATCAACCCGGCCGTCTGGTCGCCCGCTATCAAACGCTGTCGCTGGTGAAGAACCAGATCGTGACTATCCTGCTGAGCAGCCGGGGCGAAATCGGTCCCTCGGGGGTTGCCCGAGGCGGCTATTCAACCCTCGCCCCGCATTGGGTTCAGATCCTGCTCGGCGGCTATGAGCTGCGCGGGATGATCGAAACCGCTGGCAAGTTC
>Ga0214473_10002866_pt1 | contig 21106 bp, 15 predicted proteins | sample RVTome_7_FD_203509 | JGI IMG/M metagenome (GOLD analysis project Ga0214473, IMG submission 203509) | Soil microbial communities from uranium-contaminated site in the Upper Colorado River Basin, Wyoming, United States - RVT98D197 | ecosystem: Environmental > Terrestrial > Soil > Contaminated >... | reverse complement strand
TCTCAACTCAGGCTCGACTGCAGCGTCTCATTGATCTGTTGGAGCTGGAAATTGAGAAACGGCAGCTTGACCGAACCATTCAAACACGGGTCAAACGGCAGATGGAGAAGGCGCAGAAGGAGTATTACCTCAACGAACAGATTAAGGCCATCCACAAAGAGCTTGGGCGTAAGGACGAGAAGGCTGAACTTGAAGAGCTAAAGAAGAAGATAGAAGAAGCCGGCATGACCGAAGAGGCCAAAGAGAAGGCCATGCAGGAATTGCACCGGCTTGAAGCCATGCCCCCCATGTCCGCGGAGGGAACCGTCTCACGCACCTATATCGACTGGTTGGTGAGCGTGCCCTGGAAGCAAAAGACGAAAGAGATCAGGGACCTGAACAAAGCCGAAGAAGTGCTGAACGAAGATCACTACGGCCTAGAGAAAATCAAGGAACGCATTCTCGAGTACCTGGCGGTAAGGCAGTTGGTAAAAAATCCCAAGGGTTCGATACTCTGTTTTGTTGGGCCTCCTGGCGTTGGCAAAACCAGTCTGGGCAAATCTATCGCTCGAGCAACCGGCAGAAAGTTTGTTCGGTTGTCGCTTGGTGGTGTACGAGACGAGGCGGAGATACGTGGTCACCGGCGCACCTACATAGGCGCCCTTCCCGGTCAGATCATCCAGATGATGAAGAAAGCGGGCACGGTAAATCCGATTATCCTGCTCGACGAAGTTGATAAGCTTGGCGCCGATTTTCGCGGCGACCCGAGTGCCGCTCTGCTCGAGGTCCTCGATCCGGAACAGAATCACACTTTTCAGGATCACTACCTGGATGTCGAATACGATCTTTCCAAGGTGTTCTTCATAGCCACCTCGAATGTTCTCCACACAATTCCTCCCGCCCTACAAGACCGGTTGGAGATACTAAGGCTGTCGGGCTACACCGAGCGAGAGAAGTTGGAGATTGCCAAGCGTCACCTGGTTCCCAAACAGGCCGAAGCAAACGGCATCAAGCCTGAACAGGTTAACTTCACGGATGAAGGATTGCTGGAGATCATCCGCCACTACACTCGTGAAGCTGGTGTTCGTAACCTCGAGCGTGAAATTGGCTCGTGCTGCCGTAAACTGGCGCGCAAGTTTGTTTCTGAACATGTCGCGGACGACTTTAAGGACACAGTTGATGCGGCGCGTGTCGCTGGGATGTTAGGACCAATCAAATTCCGGCATCAGGGAGTGGCAGCCTCTAGCGAGATCGGCCTGGCGACCGGATTGGCATGGACCGAAACTGGAGGCGAGGTACTGCAGATTGAGGCAACGCTGGTCAACGGTCGCGGCGGCGTGACCCTTACCGGAAAACTCGGCGACGTGATGCAGGAGTCTGCACAGGCAGCATTGACCTGCATTAAGGCGCGCGCCGAACGCTTGACGATGAGTCTGGATTTCATCCGCAAGCGCGATCTTCACATTCATGTTCCTGAAGGAGCCATTCCCAAGGACGGCCCATCTGCCGGTATTACCATGGCAACCGCTATGGCATCGTCCCTAACGCGCGTGCCTGTCCGCAAGAATGTGGCCATGACTGGAGAGATCACCCTTCGTGGAAGAGTACTTCCGATCGGCGGAGTGAAAGAAAAGCTTATGGCGGCCCACCGCTTCGGCATCGACACAGTCATTATTCCCAAAGATAATGAGAAGGATCTGCCCGAGGTGCCGGAGGAAGTGCGTGACGCGCTCTGCATCCAGCTGGTTGAAACCATCGATGAGGTGCTGGCCATCGCACTCGAGGACGCTTGTCCCACTGATGCTGCCACTGATCAGACGAAAACTCCTCCTCTGTGGACCACTGAGCCACCTTCACAAGGAATCCAAACCAGCTAATCCACAGGTCAAGTTCACGGACTTCCAGTAAGTGTCTTAACTTCTGGGTTCTCTCTGCGAAGCAATGACTCTACTTCATGTTTTTTGAGCAAAGTCTTAGACGGAATAAAACGATCCGCGAAAGCCCGCGAAATTTGATTTCGTGATGTTTCGTGTGGGTTCGTGGATCGCATTGCTTTGGCTGCGATCGCTGTGCCTCTCGGCTTGTCTTGCTCCACGAAGCACAGTATCTTGTTCTGCTCAGTGAATCACAAGTGCGCTAGCGCGACCCTCATGGCTTCGCCACCCCTTTGGGCATTAGCACTTTACGAGGCTTAACTTCCAAACAAACACGAGGAGAAAACGAGATGAGCAAATACAAGGATGCTGACCTGATCCTTAAACTCTATGACCTTCGCCGCGAGACCGTGATGCGCGAGGCACGCAATTGGTTTTTTACCTTCAATCCAACTGGCGTACAGGATTTCATCGATGTCTTGCTAAGCGATAAAAGCGGCTATTACCGGATGGTGATGACTTACTGGGATATGGCTGCGTCACTCGTCAACTCAGGGGCCATTGACGAAGAGATGTTCAACGAGGCAAATGGTGAACATCTATTCATCTATTCAAAGATTGAGCCCTTCATTAGTGAAATGCGAACTTTTTTGGATGCTCCTGACATGCTGAAAAACCTGGAGCAACTTATCATGCGGAGGCCTAATGCCGAGAAAGAGATTGCTAGTGTGCGTGAGCGCATGAAGAAATTTGCCGAGCTGCGGGAGCAGAGGGCCGCCAAAGCTCAGGCCGTGGGAGCAGAGAGTTAAGGTTGTTTGGAAGCTCGCAGCTCGCCGGCAGACGGCGTCATCAACCAGACACTGTCTGCCGCCGGCACGATTGATGAAGATCAGCAGCGCAGAGTTTAGCAAGAGCGCCTTCCAAGAGGCTCATTGGCCAAAAGACAGCCGGGCGGAGATTGCTTTCCTGGGTCGTTCGAATGTAGGCAAATCGACTCTCATAAACTCACTACTGGGCGTGCGCAGCCTGGCCCGCACATCCCGCACACCCGGAAGAACCAGTTCTTTGAATTTCTTTGTGATTAATGGGCGATTTTATTTCGTTGATCTGCCGGGTTTCGGGTTCGCCCGTGTGGCTCAAGCCATCCGAGCAAGTTGGGGTGAGATGGTGACAACTTACCTTGCCAATCGACGTCAGCTTGTGCTATCAATTCAGATCGTAGATTCGCGCCACGAACCCACAACACAGGATTTGCAGCTTCACCAGTGGCTTGAGCAGAGCGCCAAGCCACGTTTAATAGTTGCCACGAAATCCGATAAGCTGTCTAACAACGAATTGCAGGCCAGCATACGACGCGCAAGGAGCGCGTTCGGCGAGGAGAACGTGGTAGCGTATTCCGCCAAAACTGGGCGCGGGCGCGATGAGGTTTGGCGAGTAATTGAAAAGGCACTATCGAATTTTCAGGGTTTAACATTGCGATCAGACGGGTAGCGATCAGCAGTTCTTCCATCAGTCCCTTTTCGTTCTGAAGAAGAAGTTTTTTGAGGCCACGCGCGACTGGCAACTGCGCATCATATCGATGCTGGAGAGAACCCCTTTTTAGCTCGACTTCGGTTTCACGGGCATCGTTGAGGAGAAACGTTTATTGCCTCGCGAATGCGGTACGTTCTGACACCTCGCCCGGTGTCGACTAATCGCCGCAGCGCCATTCCAGATTCCCATTATCAAACAAACAAAGGTGACCTGGCCGTGATAAAAGAGCGGCCACCAATTTATTAATTGAGACGAAACAGACATGGCACAACGAACACGTTCACGCGCATCCAGCGCGAATACGTCCGAAGTTGACGGCGAGAATGGCGGAACTACTGTAGCTACCGCTGAAGCTCCCGTTAAGGAGAGTCGCGACACACGGGAAGAAGGATTCCTCAACCTCGCCGATCTCAAGGAGATGTCTATCTCCAAACTCACGTCTATTGCTAAGGACATGGACGTCCCGGGCGCAACCGGCATGCGCAAGCAGGAACTGATCTTCAAAGTGCTTGCCGCGCAAACGGAAAAGAGCGGTTTGATCTTCTCCGAAGGCGTGCTGGAAACGTTGCCGGATGGTTTCGGTTTCCTGCGCGCGCCGGAGTACAACTACTTGCCCGGCCCCGACGACATTTATGTCTCGCCATCACAGATCCGTAAGTTTGACCTGCGCACCGGCGACACAGTAAGCGGCCAAATACGTCCTCCCAAAGAGGGTGAGCGATATTTCGCTCTGATCAAAGTAGAAGCAATTAATTTCGAGTCGCCCGACCAGGCTCGTGAGAAGGTCTTCTTCGATAACCTGACTCCACTCTATCCCGACGAGCAGTTGCGAATGGAGACAACCCCCGACAACCTGTCGGCGCGCGTGATCGATCTTGTCACGCCTTTGGGTAAAGGGCAGCGGGGGTTAATTGTTTCTCCTCCCCGCACGGGAAAGACGATGCTCTTGCAGGCAATTGCCAATTCCGTTACTCAGAATCATCCTGAAGTGACTCTGATTGTGCTGCTGATTGATGAGCGTCCCGAAGAAGTCACAGACATGCAACGCTCCGTTCAGGGTGAGGTAATCTCCTCCACGTTTGATGAACCGCCGACGCGTCACGTGCAAGTGGCCGATATGGTGATTGAAAAGGCAAAGCGATTGATCGAACACAAGCGCGACGTGGTGATTTTGCTCGATTCAATTACGCGCCTGGCAAGGGCGCATAACGCTGTTGTGCCGCCGAGCGGCAAGATCCTCTCGGGTGGTATCGATTCCAACGCGTTGCAGAGGCCTAAGCGCTTCTTCGGCGCCGCGAGAAATATTGAGGAGGGTGGCTCGCTAACAATCATTGCCACCGCGCTCATCGATACCGGCTCGCGCATGGACGACGTGATCTTCGAGGAGTTTAAAGGAACAGGCAACTCAGAAATCCACCTCGACCGCCGGCTCAGCGACAAGAGATTGTTTCCTGCCATTGATCTTCAGCGCTCCGGAACTCGCAAGGAAGAGTTGTTGATTAGCAAAGAAGACTTGAACCGCATCTGGGTGATGCGGCGCGTGCTCAACCCGCTGTCGCCTGTTGAGCAGATGGAGGTAGTGCTGGAGCGACTCGAAAAGACCAAATCGAATGCCGAGTTTCTGGCTTCAATGCAAACCTAAAGAGAAATTGGGGATTGCGGATTGCGAATTTGCAAACTTCGGTCAGCTCTTGCCTCGCTAGCGAATCGCACAGCAACCTCTTAGCAACTTTGCAAATCCGCAATCCGCTATCCGCAATCCCCAATTCGCAATCCCCTGATGCGCGTAGCCTTCCTAGCCTCCGAAGCTGTCCCTTTTGCCAAGACTGGTGGACTTGCCGATGTTGCCGCTGCACTGCCTAAAGCACTGCGCGAGCAAGGCGTCGACATTATCTTGGCCTTGCCACTCTATGCACAGATAGACCGCGCCCTCATAAAGGGACCTCCTCTTGAAATACCCGTCGACTGGCGTGGCCGTGTGAAGCCCACATTGGTATGGCGCAGCGACGCCTCAGGAGTGCCCGCCTACCTTATTGACGCGCCCGAATATTTCTCGCGGGCTTCTGTCTACGGCGAAACCGATGATCACGAGCGTTTTGCCTTCTTCGGGAGGGCCACACTAACCACGTTCCGTCATCTCGGGTGGACCCCTGATATCATCCACGGCAATGATTGGCCTTGCGGATTCGCGATCATCGAACTCCGAGCAAGACGCCGTTTCGATCCCTTCTTTCAAAAGACCAGAACGCTCTTCACAATCCACAATCTGGCATATCAGGGCAGCTTCGATGCCAACGACGTCTGGTGGCTAGGCTTCGGCGATCAACGCGACCAGAACGATTTTATGCTGAATGGTAGGGCTTCGGCCCTAAAAGCAGGTCTTAACGCAGCGGATGCACTGTCTACAGTGAGCCGTCGTTATGCGCAGGAAATCCAGACTCCTGAATATGGATATGGCCTTGATTGGCTGTTGCGCGCGCGCGCTGATCGGCTGGTCGGGATCACTAACGGCGTGGATTACAACGTCTGGAACCCGGAGACTGATCCGCATATTGCTGCCAACTTCTCTCTGAAAGATTTGTCGGGCAAAACTGCATGTAAACGAGACCTGCTGCAACGGTTCGGGCTACCGGACCAGACTGAAGCGCCAGTTATAGCCATCATCTCGCGACTGGTGGCACAGAAGGGTTATGACCTTATCAAGGACGTGGCAGGGGCGATTGTAGAGAGTGGTGCATTCTTCATAGTACTCGGCTCTGGCGACCGTGAGTATGAAGACTTCCTGCAAGATTTGCAGGACGCCGCACCACGCCAGGTAGGGTTTTATCGAGGATATGCGGGCGAGCCGCTAGCTCACCAGATTGAAGCTGGCGCCGACATGTTTCTCATGCCTTCAGCCTACGAGCCCTGCGGGCTGAATCAGATGTACAGCATGCGGTACGCCACCGTACCCATCGTCAGGGCTACTGGCGGTCTGGACGATACGGTGGAGAATTACGACCCTGTTAAGGGCACGGGAAACGGATTCAAGTTTCATGCCTATGAGGCGGGGGCTCTGCTTGATAAAATTCGCGAAGCACTTTACTTTTATAGCAAGCCCGCAGCCTGGCAGCAGATCCAGCGGAATGGAATGATGGCAGACAATTCCTGGTCAGCGGCGGCCTTGAGATACACCGAGCTCTACCAGGACGTGGTTAAATTGTGAATATGAGATGTTATTTGCATTTGTTAGAATATTCGGGTGCGGCTATACCACTGTTTTCAAGGAAATGAGGAGATTTTTTAATGAGTGAACATGTAACAGAAGTTAGCGATAGCAGTTTCGAAAAGGATGTTCTGCAATCAGACAGACCGGTATTGGTGGATTTCTGGGCCGCCTGGTGTGCGCCGTGCCGCATGCTCGCGCCTACGGTGGAAGCCGTTGCCGAAAAGTATGCAAGCAGCGCTCGCGTAGTAAAACTAAATGTAGACGATAACCCATCGATTTCTCAGCGTTACGGCATCAAGGGAATACCTACGCTGATTCTTTTCAAAGGCGGTAAGGAAGAAGAACGGGTGGTAGGCGCAACTTCGAAGGAAGCTATCTCTCGCATGATCGACAAGCACGTTAGTGGCGCGGCCGCAGTGTAACCGGATAGGGAGCGATTCTGGCGCGAACTCCGGCGGAGTCCGCGCCAGTTGTGTGTTTAGCAACGGGTCAGTTGTCAGTATGTTTGTTGTCCGTTGTGCGTTATTACTAATTACTTGTCGTGTAGGTTGTTCATCGTGAAACAGCGTTAACCCGGCAATCGTTGCCGGCATGATGATGACAACGGACTACTGACAACCAAGTCAACTGACCACGGACCACTGACAACGGACAAACACTTATGTCTAAAATTGTTGTAGTCATTGGCGCGCAGTGGGGCGACGAAGGCAAAGGCAAGATTGTTGACCTCCTCGCAGAGCACTTCGAGATAGTTGTCCGCTACCAGGGAGGTCACAATGCTGGCCACTCAGTTCAGGTGGGCGACAAGTCGTTTGTTCTTCATCTGCTGCCTTCGGGAATTGTGCATCCCGGAAAGGTCTGCGTGCTGGGAAACGGCATGGTAATAGATCCCAAGGCATTTTTCGAAGAGGCCGATCGACTCACCACTCAGGGCATCATTGTCAGTCCCGAACGCGTCAGGATTAGTTCTCGAGCACATCTGATCCTTCCCTATCATCGGGCATTGGACCACACCAGTGAGGAGCGTTTGGGTAACGAGAAAGTGGGCACCACTCTTCGCGGCATTGGGCCGGCATATGAAGATAAAGCAGGTCGCCGCGGCATCCGGACGGCAGACGCGCTGGTCCCGGATGTATTGCGTGCTCGAATTGAGCGCAATCTCGAAGATGCTAATCGCATCATCATGGCTTACGGTGGTGACAAGCTCGACGCTGACGTGATTTTTAATGAAATGTCCTGTCTTACAGAGCGTCTTGCTCCGTTCATTGCCGACACTACGCACTTCCTGAATGTCGCTGCAGCCGGGGGTCGCTCGATTCTGCTTGAAGGCGCACAGGCTACGCTGCTGGATGTGGATCATGGCACATATCCATTTGTAACCTCCTCCAGCACGATTGCTGGCGGCGCAATAATTGGCACTGGGCTGGCGCCGCACCGCCTCAACGGTGTGTTGGGTATTGTGCGCACGTACACCACGCGAGTGGGCGAGGGCCCTTTCCCAACTGAAATGGTGGCCGGCGAAGCGGAATTAGGTCAGCTCATTCGCGAGCGCGGACGTGAATATGGAGCATCAACGGGCCGGCCTCGGCGGTGTGGCTGGTTTGACGCCTTTGCTACCCGTTATGCGGCAGAGATCAACGGCTTCACGGCTGTAGCTCTAACCAAGCTCGACGTACTTGACGCGCTCGATGAAGTGAAAGTGTGCACGGGCTACAAACTCGACGGTACGGCGTGCGTTTCCCTGCCCGCAGTCTCACAGGACCTGAGCAGGGTCGAGCCCATCTATCAAACGTTGCTTGGTTGGAAGAGTTCTACGGTGGGAACCACAAAGTTGAGTGATCTGCCCCCCAACGCTCGACGCTACATAGAATTTGTCTCACAACATATTGGGGTACAAATTGGTCTCGTCTCCACCGGCCCCGAACGCACACAGACGATTATTGTCGACGATTCCGCCCTCGGCCGCTGGCTCAAGGATTAGTCCAAGACGATCCACGAAATCACACTAAATCACACACTAAATCAATTTTCGTGTGGCTTCGTGAATTTTCGTGAATCGTCCTTGATTCCGGGGCGTTTGGACTTTGGACTTTGGACTCTAGTAGAATCCTTAAACCGAAGGGAACGTGGGCCGATAGCTCAGTCGGTAGAGCAACTGGCTTTTAACCAGTGGGTCGCAGGTTCGAGTCCTGCTCGGCTCACCATTATTGGAAATACATGACTTACCTTCCTCAGCTCGGTAGGTGAAGATGCTCGGACCAACTGGTCGAAAACCAGTGGGTCGCAATTCGAATCCAAGACCTAACTACCGTCTTCAAGGAATTTGGGTTGGCTATCAGGCCCGCCGCCTTTCGGTTTGTGACAATCTTGCGCCAACCTCGGCCAGGAAATTCTTGAAAAGATATGTGCCTGGAGGTTTATTGTGGCGCCGCAAGCTGACGCTTCAAGGTTCTGATGCCCTCTTCTATGAACGGCCTCAGGCTGGAGTCGAGCTGGAGAGATTGGACGAAATCGTTCTCTGCTTCGCCAGTTTTCCCTTGCACCAGCCGGGCTAACCCGCGACTGGCGTAACCCAAGGCAAGCTTTGGATTCAGTTCGATAGCTTTGGTGAAGTCGGCGACCGCCTCCTCAAGTCGCCCCTTGTCACGTAAGACGTTCCCACGATTGTTGTAGGCGTTGGGTCTGCTCGGATTAATTCGTATGCTTCGGTTGTAATCATCCAGGGCTCCGTCGAGATCACCGATCGTTCGCCGCACCACCCCACGATTGCTGTACGATTCAGCGAGGTGTGGATTGATCGTAATTGCCATCCCGTAATCGGCAATCGCGCCATCCAGATCGCCTTTCTCGCAGCGCACAGATCCGCGAGTGTCATAGACTTGAGCCAGTCGTGGATTGAGTGCAATGGCCGCGTTGCAGTCGGCCATGGCGCCGTCAAGATCCCGCGCAGCGAGCCTCGCCTTAGCGCGATTAGCGTAGCCTTCGGCAAGTCGTGGGTCGATCTCAATGGCCTTGCTGTAATCACCGATTGCTCCATCGAGATCTCGTCTGCGTTCGCGAGCGACTCCGCGGTTGTTATAGGCTCGAGCGAATTGAGGATTAGCCATGATCGCAATGCCAAAGTCTGCTATGGCTCCATCGATGTCGCCTTTGGCATATCGTTCGTTGGCACGCCTGAAATAGCTCGCACCGACGCGGGATTTCTGCGCCTGAGCCTGCATAGTCCACGAAGCAAACACCACAAGGAAAGTGACCAGTGAAAAGAATCGTCGCATACAAATCTCCCAAAGTAATCGATCTTCAAAGTGTCTTCGAAGCCGGCCGTGTTTCGGCTGCAACAAACTCCAAATGGCGCCCAACCGTACCTATTGCCCCGCTCGGATGCGTGGACTAGAATGCGGTGAGCAGTCGGCCACTCAGCATGATCGCCACTGCCGGTTACGCCGGCAGAAATACTTCGCGACTCTGTAAAAGTCTTTTGGGTGGTCGGAAAATCTTCGGAAAAAATCTTGAAAGGTCGTCGCGATGGCCGTTAACGCATCATCAAGAAGCCTCTATCGGTTTGGCGAGTTTCGCGTCGATATTAAAAACCGACTGCTATTGCGCGGCTCGGAAAGCGTACCATTAACTCCCAAAGCCTTTGACCTGCTGGTGATATTCATCGAAAGCGACGGGACGCTGCTCGAAAAGGATGAGTTGATTGAGCGGCTCTGGGGTAGCACTGCTGTTGAAGAAAGCAATCTCGCCCGCAATGTTTCATTCTTGCGGAAAGCACTAGGGGAACACCCGAAAGCGCCGGAGTACATCGTTACAGTTGCGGGGCACGGTTACAGATTCGTATCTGACGTAACGGAGGAGTTTTCTGGAGGGATCGCCCCATTCCCCGCTCCCGTCCGCAAACCCTCGAGGGAGAACCGTGGCACCCGGAAACTGGCATTTGCCGCGGTCGTTTGCGTAACGCTTTTGGTGGTGCCTCTGGCGTTTGTCTTCCGGGAATCAAAGAAGCCTGATGCCAAAGCGGCGCTTCCCTTGCTCAAAACTGTTGCTGTACTTCCTTCCACGCCCTCGGCACCCGAAGACCGCGACCCTGCGGCCGAGTTTGGTCTGGCGGCGGCTTTGATAAATCGCCTCTCAAGTATCAGAAGCCTCACCGTGAGACCGGCAGCCGCCATCGTCAAATACACCTCCGTTGAGCAGGATCCGATTGCGGCGGGCCGGGAGCAGCAGGTGAATTATGTGCTTGTGTCCAGTTATCGAAAATCAGGCGAGAAATTTGTATTGAGCGCGAAGCTGACTAACGTGAATGACGGCTCGGTGCTGTGGTCGGATACCTGTGAAGAAGAACAATGCAACACCTTCACCTGGCAGGATGCTCTGGCCGAGAAAACGGTGCAATCTTTGTTGACCACATTGAGCGATGATCGCCGCCAACTTACAAAACATGGCACCGAAAACCAAAAAGCTTACGACCTCTTTAACCTGGGCCTTTATGGCTGGTACAAGAACAACTACGACCTCGAAGGGCTTAAGAAGAGCGCAGAATACTTCGAGCAAGCCATCGCTTTAGATCCGAACTATGCGGCAGCTTATGGCTGGCTGGCGGTCACGAACTCCCGACTCGGTTTGGCGGTTGGGGCCGGGCGCAAAGAGTACGATCAAAAGGCCGACCAACTGGCACGTAAAGCGCTGCAGCTCGACGACACGGTCATTCAAGCGCATCTGGTGCTTGGCGTTTCGGCCTACAGCTATCACTGGGATTGGGCGCAAGCCGAAGAACATTTCAAACGCGCGCGAGAACTTAATCCAGATGATGCGGAAGTCGCTCGCACGTACGCAGCCTACCTTGCTTCGACGGGGCGACTGGATGAGTCGGTTTTCTTGCAACGACGTGCCTGCGATCTTCAGCCTCTCTCGTTCGACGTCAATGCAATCCTTGTCCTCAGACTATTCATTGCCCGTCGGTATAAGGAAGCGATCGAACAGGCCAGCAAAGCTCTGCAAATGATCCGCGCAACGCCAACGCTTTACTTCGTCTGGAGAAGCTACGAACAACAGAATATGTATGACGAAGCATATCGAACTTTGCAGGAACTAATCGCCGCAGAAAAGGACAGCGAGACGGCGGCGCTGGTTTCGCGAACTTATGCAGCCTCTGGATATAACAAGGCACGCGAAGTCTATTTGAAGAAAAGACTTATGGCTATGGAGAAGCGAGCGCAACAGGAAAACTCTAATCCAGTCGATGCAGCCATCGCCTCTGCATTGCTCGGCAACAGAGATGAGGCCTTTGAGTGGCTTGAAGCAGCATACCGCGATCACAGCTTTGGCTTGATATACCTAAAAGTAGATCCTGAATTTGACAGCCTGCGTTCCGACCTGCGTTACACTGATCTGTTACGGCGGATCAATCTCGCGCCGTGAGTACCGAGAATGAAGAGAGGCCGCGCATTTCTGATCGGCGTTCTCGTTGTGCCGGTGTGCCTCATTGGCCTAATTTGCGCCCTTCAATGTTCGGCGCGCGCTCAAGTACCGACCGGAATAATTTCCGGAGTTGTAACCGATCCAGCTGGCGCGCGCGTTCCTGGCGTACGCGTCGGATTGACTAATCCTGACAGCGGACTAACTCGGAACGTGATCACCTCAACTGAAGGCCACTACACGGCTCCGGCATTGCCTCCGGGAGCTTATCAAGTGACGGCCGAAGCAACAGGCTTCCGAGCAATCGAGCGCCTGGTTACGGTCGAAGCGGGAACTACCACCACCGTAAATTTCGCACTCGACTTTGCTGAAGTGACCCAGAAGGTAACCATCAGTGAGGTCGCCCCGCTAATGAATTACGAACAGCACCAGATCGGCGGCCTGGTCAAACGAAGGCAAATTGAAACTCTGCCGCTGAACGGGCGAAACTTCTTAGACCTTGCCAAACTGGAACCTGGTGTCACCAATCCTATTCACGGCAGCAACAATCGGATCCTCGTGCCGCTGCTGGGAGCCGGACTGCAAAGTCCGCCGCGTATCGGGTACACGCGCGTAACCGTAGATGGAGGAGACATCAACCTCATCGGCACGCCCGGCGCTGTTTTGCAGGTGTCCCAGGAGGCCGTGCAGGAGTTTCAAATCGCGACCGTGAATTTCGATCTCTCGACGAGTCTGACCACAGATGGCGCGATTAATATCGTGACGCGCTCTGGCGGAAATAATTTTCACGGCGGCGGCTTCTACTTCCATCGCGATTCTAATATGGCCGCTCATCCCGGCCTTCAACGTGACCCTACCAATCCGGATCCATTTTTTCAGCGAGACCAGTTCGGATTTGCGATCAGTGGCCCAATGCGCAAGAACCGCGCGTTCTTTTTCACCAACTACGAGCGCAATGACCAGCGGGGAGTGCTTTCGATCCAACCTCTATCGCCCGACTTCGCTCCGCTCGGCGGGATCTTTCCCACTCCTTTTCTCGGCAACCAGTTGAACGAGCGCTTTGACGTGGGGTTCAATCGTAACCATAACGGTTTTGTTCGCTACACACACGATGGCAACAGTCTATTTGGTCCTTCGAACGTGGTAGGAAATGCTTTGCCTTCCGGCTGGTCGCGTATCCGAAACCGAGCCGATCAGAGCATGATCGGATTGACGAGCGTACTCTTTTCCTCTTCCGTCAATGATCTGCGCTTCTCTTATTTCTACTTTCGCTCGACGGAAACGCCCGCGCACGCTGACGATTGCTCTGGTTGCCTGGGCATTGGCGCTCCGCGCATCCTTATCACTGATGCGGGGGTGGCATTCGGAACTGCGCGGTGGCTCGTGGGTCCGGCAAGCCGCTACGAGTTGACTGACTCCTTTATGTGGCAGACCAACGGCCACCGGCTGCGCATCGGTTTTGATTTCGAGCACAACAACGCTGCTGTCTCCATTCTTGATCAAGAGCCGGCTGTGATTGAGTTGTATTCCCCGCGCCAGGTTCGAAATTTCAACGCAACGCAACCACCCGCTGCGCAAATTCCACTCCCGTCATCTTTCTTGACGCTGGATAACATTCTGCGGCTCCCTTTGAAGAGCTTCGTGACCGCAGTCGGTCCGGGACTGGCGCCGATTGAACGTGGTTTTCGAACGGGCAGGGTGCAGGATCTCTACCGGCTTTATGTCGCCGATACATGGCACATCCACCCGCGTTTGACATTGAGCTACGGTCTCGCGTGGTCGTTCGAACCACATAGCCTCAATGTCGATCTCAATAAGCCGACGCTGCTGACGGCGATTCTCGGAGCCAATAACTTGAATCCTCCTCACGCGCAGAGAAATAACTTCGCACCCACGATAGGCTTTGCCTGGGCTGCTCATGATGGCAAGACCGTGATTCGCGGTGGCGCGGGTCGATATTTCGATTTCGTCAGCTTCAACTCGCTCAACATAACCCTCGAGCGATTTGCGCTATCACCGGCAGGAACGGGCCGGAGAAGCACGCCGGGTTCCGCCATCTTTTATCAAGGGCGCGCGCTGGACTTTCCGCAAGCGCCGACTTCCTTTACCGCGGAGGATCTATTAGCCATTCTGCCTGGCATTCGGGCAGACTTGCTGGCCCAGCTGAATCCGAACAATCGCGATTTCACTTTTCGCAATCTTAACGTCGATAAGACTGCCGCGTTTCTGTCCGATCCGTTCTACGAAACTCCATACGGGTTGCACTTCGGCTTAGGCGTCCAGCGCGAGTTGGCCTCCAATTTGGTCTTGACTGCTGACTTTGCGTGGCGTCGGTTCCTTCACACTGTACTTTCGGGGATCGACTATAACCGCTTCCGGTGGCCGCAGGGACCGGTGATTCAGGCCTGTACCGCCGCCCAACGAAGCATTCTGACCGCAGTCTGTTCCGCGGGACCAATTACGTTTGACAATACCTCAGGCATTGCTCAGTACAAGGGACTACTGGTGCGTCTGGAAAAACGTTTCTCGCACAGAACACAGTTCCTGGCCTCCTACGCGTTAGGGAGTTTTAAGGGAAGTAACGGCCCCGCAGGTTTCGGAGTAATTGCCTCTGGCTTTAACAACGAGAACTGGTTCGAGAATTACGGCCCCTTGCCCAGCGACCTGGGCCATACGCTGAATGTCTCGGGCTTTATCGAGTTGCTATCGCGATTTCAAATCTCATTTAGTGTATCGGCCTACAGCCGTCCGCCGTTTTTGGCTTACGTGAGCGGAATGGATTTCAACGGTGACGGAACCGCGAATGATTTGCTACCGGGAACGACCGTAAATCGTTTCAATCGTGGACTCGGCAAAGACGATCTGGTTCGGTTAGTGCAGAGTTACAACCAAACCTTCGCCGGGAAACGGACCCTGGGCGGTCAACTCGCGCCGACGCTGATATTACCCGCTAGCTATTCGTTCAACGATAACTTTTTCACCCAGGATCTGCGCCTGAGTCGCACGTTCCCGCTCACTGGCGAGCGAGTGCGCCTCGTCCTGTTCGGAGAAGTTTTCAATCTGCTCAACACTGCGAACCTGTTCCAGTACAGCGGCAACCTAAACGATCCCGCCTCCTTCGGCCAACCCGCTGCGCGTTTTACGCAGGTGTTTGGTTCCGGCGGCCCGCGAGCGTTTCAGTTGGGCGCGCGACTCAGTTTTTGAGCATATCCCAGGCGTGAGAACCAAGTTTCTTTAAATTCGGAATTTGTCAGTTCACCAATTTTCTGTTGGCAAATTTGTGACGTGAATACCCGCAAACAGGTGTAAATGGTTGTTGGTTAGATGTACTCCGAAGCGGCTGCAACCTGTGAAAAATGTTAATAGATCATAAGAGCCGTGACTGGATGAAGTCGGCTTAACCGCTCTTTTAACCAGTGGGTCGCAGGTTCGAGTCCTTCTTGGCTCACCAAATAAAATCGATACTTGGTGAGAACATTCAATCGATGCTCACACAATGTCTCACATGTTCAGTTCTCATCGCTCTCGCCTCTTTCCTGATGGCGTTACCGGGCCGCTCTGATCACGAGAATTGAAAACCGAGTTCACGCAAGCCCCCCACTATGGGCGTAAAGGAATCTGCAATTCTCGATTTTTCGAAGCGAATGTACTCTAGATCTCCAAGAACACCAGATTTGAAGTCCGCGCCTTCTTCAACAAGAACAAACAGTGGCTTTTCAGTAAAAGTAGCACCGGTCATTTCTTGTATCAGCCAAGTAAATTCCTCTCGCTCGGATACGATTGCTATTACGATTTGCTGGGCCAACAGGCGTCGCTTAACCTTCGATGATACTTTTTCCGGCGAAAACCCCTCCCCTGTTGCAACTTCAAAGCCGAGTAGGCTCAAAAATTTCGTGAGCTGATACGCATAACTGCGTCCAATCTGATCAAAAGAGTGTGCGATAAAGACCGTTCTGAGCAGAAGCCTTTCTTCTGTCTCTTGCTCCACATATTGTTCCTCTAAACGTAACGGTTCAAGCTGAAGTGCTTTCTCAAACTCGTCGAGAAACTTCAATGCCGACTCACTTGAATTACGGGATATTTCGACCTTCAGCTCATCTTCGCACCAAACAAATCTAAAAAATGCTGGGTCCCTTTCTATGTGAGAGCCATCTTTATGTTCCATATAACAATCCAACCGGGGTTCAACTCGTGTCGGTGCTTCTAAGCTTGATTTAAGAAAATCTAAGAAGTCCTCGCCAGACTCCACCTCTGTCAACTGAGAATAGGTCTTTATTGTGAATCGAGGGGTGGGATGTAGCTTTAGATGGAATAAATCGTCCACGCGCCTGTCGTCCGGGATCGATGCGTTGGCTCTCCTTAACAACTCTGGAATCAGAAACCAGTTGACCTCTCTGGGGTGGTACATTTTCGTGATTTCCATACCTCAAACTCCTTCATCATAGCTTGCTGATTAGCCATTCCGGCGGGATTACCGGCCCAAACGTCGCGCCTCCAACGGCCCGGTCCTGGCGCCTGTTCGGCGCGGCTCGCGGAGCCTACATTATTATCATGTTGCAACCTTGCATTCCATTGCTAGGCGTTGCCTCGTGTTGCAAAAGTTAGCCTTGGCAATCTCGCCGGGGTTAAGTTGCAAACTCAGCCTGCAGGCCAAATGCTGATCCGTTTGGGACCTCCGGCGCCTAGTTATCCTACGGGCGAGGGTAGTACACTGCCGCCGAACCAGTCCATCCCCTCTGGCTTTAGCTTTGCCGCCTTAAGACTTAATGTGCCGCCCTCCAGTGGTGAGCGGTAGGCGAAGCTTGAGCGGAAGCATTTGAAATCTTACGAAATCGCTCTAAGCACGAAGCTGGCCTAATCATTCTGCGCTTGAAATAATTGCAAAGTGTTATGGCAATTCCAGATTATCAATCGATAATGTTGCCGTTACTCAAAATCGCCGGCGACGGGGAAACCCATCAGTTTAGGGCAACCGTCGAAGCGCTGGCCCAACATTTCGCGCTTACCGAAACAGAACGGAGAGAACTGTTGCCAAGCGGTAGGCAACCAACCTTCGACAATCGTGTTGGATGGGCGCGAACCTACATGACTAAAGCTGGGCTGCTGCAATCTCCAAAACGTGGATTCTTCAGAATCACCGACCAGGGGCATCGAGTACTCAAACAAAATCCGCCTGTGGTTAATGTTCAGTTCCTTGAGCAGTTTGAGGAGTTTAGACAGTTTCGAGCCTTACGGCGAGATCAACTCCCGCTTGTGAGTGCTAATATTGGCGAAACCTCGGCGCCACCTGAACTGGCAGACCAGACACCAGAGGAGAGTCTGGAGGCTGCATATCAAACTCTCAGGGAGAGCCTCGCCGGGGAAATTTTGGACACAGTCAAAAAGTGCTCTCCAGCGTTTTTCGAGCAGTTAGTTGTAGATCTTCTCGTGCGCATGGGATATGGAGGTTCCCGAAGGGAAGCCGGACAAGCCATCGGGAGATCCGGTGACGAGGGCATTGACGGAATTATTAAAGAGGATCGTTTGGGGCTAGATATCATCTATGTACAAGCAAAACGCTGGGAGGGGGTTGTTGGCAGACCAGACGTGCAGAAGTTCGCCGGTGCTTTGCAAGGTCAACGCGCGCGAAAAGGGATTTTTATCACTACATCAGCATTCAGCCGCGACGCTTCGAACTATGCAAAGCAGATTGAAACAAAGATTATTCTCGTGGATGGCCCCACACTCGCAGAATACATGATTGACCATGGCGTGGGTGTTACGAGCGAGGCCGTGTATGAATTGAAGAGAATCGACTCGGACTATTTCTCCGAGGAATGACTGCCTGATGTTTTTCGACTGCGCTTAAGCGGCTCGCCCACGAAACTTACCAAAGCAGCCCGCTCATGGCGAGTCCGCTTCAAGCGCTTGTTGAACGGCCCGTCCCTGGAGCGTTAACTCTAGCCACTGCTTATTTTCCCTCAATGGATGAAACCGAGTGCAAACGAGCTCAGTAGGAAAACATCTCCCATCAATTTCTATAGCATAGGCGATGACCGATGGCTGCCATTGGCAGTAAGCCCAGTAAGCCCGGAGCCATGCTCGCTCATTTTCCACCTTCTTATTGGGATGTCCCTGGCGGTGGACTTTCTACTCCAGAATGGCGAGAGGGTGGTTACGCGCCTTCCAATTGACATCAAAGCAGGTATCTCCACACGTAGGCCAGATCACCAAATCGCGCGAGACACTTTGCTTTTCGTATCCTGGTGGTTGTGGAACACTGACTTCAATGCCGATCTGCCCCGGTTCCCTTAAAGGCCCGCGAGGTGAGCACTCTCCGAGCAAATAGCGGTGAGCGAAGTAGTTTACCCAGTCGTGTTCTTTGGCGCACCAACTCCGCACGTGACTGTCCTCGGCAAGTTTACGAAGCGACCGTTCAATAATTTGATCGAGTTTACCAATCATAGGAGCATGAATGGGCCGTCCAACGTTACGCTTCAGCGGCGAGCGACTCCACTCAAATTACTACTACTACCCCCGGTGCTTACGAAGGTCGCGAGGTTCCCTGACAGTGCGCACGTCGTGATTGTATCTGCGAATTACAATAGTGCTTATGGCCGCTTCATTCACCTTCGGAGAGGCATCCTCTTTTCTGCGATCAGGCGGTATATCTGGCTGTCATTCGGGATGATCGGCCTCAGGACACCGCTCTTGCCCTTGTCGAAGTCAAAACCCTGCAGCGCGTCGAAAACATCTTTCAGGCGATTATCGAGATCGAGGATTGTTAGCTTTGGATTCTGAAGGTTGAAGCAAATTTCGACTTCAAGTTTGTCGGTGTCTGAGTAGCGAACGTTACCCCGGTCTTGGACTTGGACGATGGCTGCGTGAAGTGCACGGCGCCACGCTGCTCGGTTACTCACAAAGTTTGGTATTCGAACGTTCAGCTTGAGGCCACGCTTCGCCATAATCGTATGTTGCCCTCTTCAGCAATCTGGTCGTGTGTTCGAGTCCCGCAGCTTGTTCGGTGCGACTGGGCGACCTGCCAACGGGCCAATAAGTACGCCTGAGGCGGAGTTAATTATACGCTCGCAGCCTGATAAAAACGCTATTGGGGAATCATCGAATCTGATTTGCTGCTGCCTCAATCACTGTCGCGCACAGCCCGTTGTAACGCGCAATTGCGTGCAATGGCCGGCCAGCAGCTTCGGCATTGGAGGTTCGGCGCGCGGCATCGATCACCTTTCGCCGGGCGACAGTCAGCAGCCACGCTTCAAGGTTTGACGGACAGCCATTCAGCGGCCAATCCGCCAGCGCCGAAGCGAAGGCCTCCGACAGCGCGTCTTCGGCAGTCGTCACATCCCGTGAGCGGGCCGCGAGAAAAGCGACGAGCTTGCCGTAACTGCGACGCGCGACCGCATCCGCCGTGTTACGCGACGACTGCACGTCGCTTACGGGTAGGCTCATGCGTTCACGCAGCACTTCGGACTTGTCCATGCAACACAGTTGCTCTAGAGATGTTATGGATTAACGACCGCAGCCGGCGCATTTCTCAGGGCCACCCGACGCCCGCTGCGGGCGCCTTAACCGTGTGTACCTGGCCGGTTCCGAGCCCGTCCATCATCTTCTCAAAACCATGCCACTCAGCCGCAAGGATGAAAAGCGTCCTCTTATCCGCCCCTCCGAGCATACAAGCGAAGCAGCCGCGGTCAACGTTGACCGTCTGCAGCACCTCACCTCCTTCGCGGAGGCGCACACAACGCTTGTTGGGAACGTCAGCGTACCAGACGGCAGTGTCAGCGTCGATGCAGATGCCGTCAGGGGCGCCATCACCGAGGTCGGCCCACACTCGCCGATTAGATAGACTCCCGTCGGCGGCGATGTCGAAAGCGGTGAGTCTCTTGCCCTGAGACTCAGCAACAATCAGGGTCGAGTTGTCGGGCGTCACGGCCATGCCATTCGGAAAGTCGAGACCGTCGGCTACCTGACGAGAGGATCCATTGGGGGCGACGAGAGCGACGATTCCCGAAGCGACCTTTTGACCGGGAAGGTCAAGACCGCCGCCGTTGATGTAAGCGTTGCCGTGACCGTCCACAACGATCTCATTCCAGAGGCGGGCAGAGAGTCGGCTCAGGTCGGCATGAGTCACCAATGAACCGTCGGGCTCCCTGCGCAGGAGAGGCCTATCGCTCGTCGAGACGATAAGCAGACGCCCGCCTGGCAGCCAGTCAATGGAGAATGGAAATGACGCGAACGGGAGGCGGACCATGACTTCGCGCTTACCCTTGAGATCGACGGCAACGACCTCCTGCATGCCCCAGTTGGACAACCACAGGCGGCCCTCGTGCCAGCGCGGCGATTCACCAAATCCGAGACCTGTCAACAGCGTTTCAACTGGAGTCAGTGAAGGCGGCTTCGACGAATCCTTGCCAGCGACTTCCTTAGGCGGTTTCTGCCCGATTGCCCCGCTGGCGCCAACAAACCCGGCACACAGTCCGATCAGCATCGTCCTTCGTGTCATTTCCTGTCCCTCCTTCACGCCGCCGCGTCGCAGCTCACTCCGCTATGTAATCGGCGATGTCCAGATGGTAAAAATCACCTCGTTGACACTGCCCTTGGCTGAACCATCCTCCGCCGGCCCGACCAGACTCACGACATAGGGCGAATGTTCTGGTTCATGTGGAAGAAGTTGTACGGATCGTACTTCGTCTTGATCTCCTGGAGCCGCCGATAGTTTGTGCCATAAGCCGCGACGATCGGATCGCCAGGCTCATCATCGCCCAGGTAATTCACATAGCGACCCGGCCCGACAAAGGGTTTCATCCGCGCATAACTTTCCCGCCCCCACGCTATGCACCGATCATTATCTGCCGGGTCCATCCATTGTGAGAGTACGAGAAGGTTGTAACCTTCCGCACGGTGCGGGAAGGCCGTCTCGTTGACTGGAACCCTTGTTGCAGCGCCGTGGAAGTGTTCGAGGAGCATCTGGCTCATTGGGCTGGGGCATCTGCTGAAACACTCAATCATTGCATCGATCGCATCATCACTTAGTTCAGCAAGGAAGCTCGACTTCCAATAGTTGAAAGCGCCTTTTGGATAGCCGGCATCGAGCATTCCG
>Ga0214473_10002865_pt1 | contig 21106 bp, 17 predicted proteins | sample RVTome_7_FD_203509 | JGI IMG/M metagenome (GOLD analysis project Ga0214473, IMG submission 203509) | Soil microbial communities from uranium-contaminated site in the Upper Colorado River Basin, Wyoming, United States - RVT98D197 | ecosystem: Environmental > Terrestrial > Soil > Contaminated >... | reverse complement strand
CCTGCCGGTGCTGTTGCGGGCCGGGCTCACGCACGTGCAGTTCGAAACCATCCACCCCTTCCTCGACGGCAACGGACGGGTCGGCCGCCTGCTGATCACGTTCCTCTTGTGCCATGCCGGCGTCCTGCGCGAGCCGCTGCTCTATCTCAGTCTCTACCTCAAGCAGAACCGCCCGACCTACTACGAGCTGCTGGACCGGGTGCGCCGCGACGGCGACTGGGAAGCGTGGCTGGCGTTCTTCCTGGAAGGGGTGAAACAGGTCGCGGAAGGTGCCATTTCCACCGCGGAACGGCTCGGGGAGATGTTTCGGACGGACCGCGCGCGAGTCGAAGGGTCCGGCCGCCGGGCCGGTTCGGCGCTCCGGGTGCACGAGGCGCTCAAGGCGCGGCCGATCCACTCCATGCCGGCGGTTCGCGACTCGACCGGCCTCTCGTTCCCTGCGGTCTCCGCGGCGATGGACCTGCTGGTCGAGCTCGGGATCGCGCGCGAGCTCACCGGCAAGCGCCGGAATCGGCTCTTCGTATACGACCGCTACCTCGCCATTCTCAACGAGGGCACGGAGGCGCCATGAGCGTGCGGGAGGAAGTCTCAAACGGCGTCCCGCGGACCCCTCCCATCGCAGGCATGCAGTAGGCTCCTGAGCACATGAGCGAACACTCTTCCATCGAGTGGACGGACGCGACGTGGAACCCGGTCCGCGGATGCACGAAGATCAGCCCGGGCTGCAAGCACTGCTATGCCGAGACCTTCGCCGAACGCTTTCGTGGGGTTCCCGGCCACCCGTACGAACAGGGCTTCGATCTCCGACTGGTGCCCGAGAAGTTGGAAGACCCGCAGCGCTGGAGAGCCCCACGCCGAATCTTCGTCAACTCGATGAGCGACCTCTTCCACGAGGCCGTCCCCGACGACTACATCCTCGCCGTCGCCGATGCGATGGCGCGGGCCGACTGGCACACCTATCAGATTCTGACCAAGCGCGCCGCGAGGATGCGCTCTCTGCTCTCGACCTCCCTGCGTCGAGTCGCGACGGCCGACCACATCTGGTGGGGAGTCAGCGTGGAAGACCGGGCGCACGGGCTCCCCCGCATCGGAGAGTTGCAGGCAAGCCCGGCTCGTGTCCGCTTCCTGTCCATCGAACCGCTGCTGGAGGACCTCCAGGCTCTTGATCTGACCGGCATCGCCTGGGTGATCGTCGGCGGCGAGAGCGGTTGCGGCGCACGACCCATGCAGGCCGAGTGGGTGCGTCGGATCCGGCGCCAGTGCCGGGCCGCGGGCGTGCCCTTCTTCTTCAAGCAGTGGGGCGGCGCACAGAAGAAACGCAACGGAAGGCTTCTTGACGGGAGGACCTGGGACGAGATGCCCACAGTGCTGGGCCCCGAACTGGCCCATGCCTAAGAGTTGCCGCTTCGGCGGACCGACAAAAGCGAATGGGAACTGCTCGGAGCCCGGTGACGACGGCCTCCCGGTCCAGTGCGTCGGTCCATGGTCGCGGGACAAGCATGACATTCTGCGGCTCTACATAGAGGCTACAAGGGCCGCTCGTGCCAAGTACCTGCCGCCGAACCCTGGCGGCGCAGCCTTCATCGACCTTTTCGCCGGTCCCGGCCGCGCCCGCGTGCGCGGCACACGAGAGATGCTCGATGGGAGCCCCCTCATCGCCTTGGACCATGAGGAGAGTCCGTTCTCGCACGTCGTCCTGTGCGATATCGATGCGGAGAACCGCAACGCGCTGGCGCGGAGGACGGAGACGCGGGGCCCCGGTCGGACCATCGTTGTGCCCGGCGACGCGAACGCAGTGATCGAGAAGGTGATCGCGCAGTTGCCAGCCCACGGCCTCAACCTGGCTCTGATCGACCCGTTCAGCTTGGGGACGCTTCACTTCGACACGGTTGCGAAACTGGCGTCCTTCAAGAGAATGGACCTCATCGTGTTCTTCCCTGTCTGGGAGATTCGACGATTCAGCGACGTTCATCGAACGAGATATGCAGCGCTCCTTTCGCGGGCTCTCGGAACCGACGAATGGGAGCGGGTCCTCAAACGTCCTGGCGACGTGCCACAACTCATCCCTTTGTTCCACCGGCAGCTCGAAACTCGCTTCGGCTACACGTCGACGAACACCTACAGCGCACCAGTCCTAGGCCACAACAGGGCTGCGCTCTATCACCTCGTGTTCGCTTCGAAGCACTCCCGCGGCGACCGCATATGGGAAAGCGTCACGCGGCGGAGCCCGAGCGGACAGGGTCGACTCTTCTGATGGCCGAGATCTCCGAGCGCTCCTTCGAGGAAGCGATCGAGTGCGCGCTGCTCGCGCACGGGCTCGACGCCTGCGCCGGGGATACGACGGCCGTTCGTGAGACGCCGCCGCCTTACGGCGACGCGCCACCGGGCGGCTATCGCAGGCGCGCTCCTTCGGACTACGACCGCGCCCTCTGCCTGCTGCCGCGCGATGTGGTGGACCTCGTGCTCGCGACGCAGCCGAAGGAATGGCAGAAGCTGGCGCAGCACCACGGCGTGGCGGTGAAGGAACAGTTCCTGAAGCGCCTCGCCGGCGAGATCGAGCGGCGCGGCGCGCTCGACGTGCTGCGCTTGGGGATCAAGGACTCGGGGTGCAGGTTTCGGCTCGCGTACTTCCGCCCCGCGAGCGGGCTCAACGAGGAGACGCGGCGCCTGCACGCGGCGAGCCTCTTTGCCGTGGTGCGCCAGGTCCGCTACAGCACGAAGAACGAGAAGAGCCTCGACCTGGTGCTGTTCCTCAACGGCATCCCCATCTTCACCGCCGAGCTCAAGAACCCCCTCACCGGCCAGGACATCGAGGACGCGATCCGACAGTACAAGACCGACCGCGACCCGCGCGAGCCGCTGCTGGCCTACGGCCGCTGCCTCGCGCACTTCGCCGTTGACCCGGATCTGGTGTATGTCACCACCCAGCTCGCCGGGGCGACGACGCGCTTCCTCCCCTTCAACCGGGGCAAGTTCGGCGGCGCCGGCAACCCGCCCGTTCCGCCCACGCACAACGGCTACGCCACCGGTTATCTGTGGGAGGACACCTGGGCGCGGGACAGCGTGCTCGACCTCGTTCGCCAGTTCATCCATGAGGTCGAGGAGGAGGACGAGAAGGGGCGGAAGACCGGCAAGCGCTTCCTCATCTTCCCACGCTACCAGCAGCTCGACTGCGTCCGCAAGCTCGTGACGCACGCGCGCGAGGCGGGCGCGGGGCAGCGCTATCTCGTCCAGCACTCGGCGGGAAGCGGTAAGAGCTTCACCATCGCCTGGCTCGCCCACCAGCTCGCCACACTCCATGATGCGAGCGATCGGCGCGTCTTCGACTCGATCGTGGTCATCACCGACCGGCGCGTGCTCGATCGTCAGCTCCAATCCACGATGCGCCAGTTCGAGCAGACGCTTGGCGTCGTGGAAAACATCGACAAGACTTCGCGCCAGCTCAAGGAGGCGCTCGAATCGGGCAAGACAATCATCGTGACCACACTCCAGAAGTTCCCCGTGATCGCCAAGGAGATCGGCGAGCTGCCGGGCAAGCGCTTCGCCGTGATCGTGGACGAGGCGCACTCGTCACAGTCCGGCGAGAGCACGAAGAGCCTGAAAGCAGTGCTCGCCTCCGGCTCGCTCGAAGAGGCGGAGGCCGAGGAGGCCACGGCCGAGACGCCCGAGGAGGAGCTGGAAAGCTTGATCCTGGCCGAGATGGAGATGCGCGCGCGGCTCCCCAACCTCTCGACCTTCGCCTTCACCGCCACGCCCAAGCCCAAGACGCTCGAGCTCTTTGGCACGCGCCGCGAGGACGGGAAGTTCGCGCCCTTTCACCTCTACAGCATGCGGCAGGCGATCGAGGAGGGCTTCATCCTCGACGTGCTCGCGAGGTACACCACCTACACGGCCTACTGGCGGCTGCTGAAGAAGGTCGAGGACGACCCGCGCTACGACAAGAAGAAGGCGGAGTACCTGCTCAAGTCTTTCGTCGAGCTGCACCCGCACGCGATCGGCGAAAAGGTACGGATCATGGTGGAGCACTTCGCCGCCAAGGTGCAGGGCGAGATCGGCGGCAGGGCCAAGGCGATGATCGTCACCCGCTCGCGCCTCCACGCCGTGCGCTACAAGCTGGCGGTGGACAAGTACCTGGCGGAGCGAGGGCTTCCGTTCAAGGCGCTGGTCGCTTTCTCGGGCAAGGTCGAGGACGGCGGGCGGTCGTACACCGAGGCCGGGATGAACAGCTTCCCGGAGGCGCAGACCGCCAAGACCTTCGAACGGCCGGAGAACCGCTTCCTGATCGTCGCCAACAAGTTCCAGACCGGGTTCGACCAGCCGCTACTCCACACGATGTACGTGGACAAGAAGCTCGGCGGCGTCAATGCGGTGCAGACGCTGTCGCGGCTCAACCGCATGCTCCCTCCCGAGAAGAAGGGCACGACGGTGCTCGACTTCACCAACGAAGCGGACGTGATCAAGGCCGCCTTCGAGCCCTACTACGAGACGACGCTGCTCTCCGAGGCGACCGACCCGAACCTCCTCTACGAGATCCAGACCCGGCTCGCCGCGTTCCCGGTCTACACCGAGGCCGACGTGGACGGCTTCGCCAAGCTCTACTTCGACCCCAAGGCGACGCAGGACCGGCTCTACGCCGTGCTCGCCCCCGTGGTAGAGCGCTTCCGGGTGCTCTCTGAGGAGGAGCAGCCCGACTTTCGCGGTCAGATCACCGACTACGTGCGGCTCTACGCCTTCCTGGCGCAGGTGCTGACCTTCGCCGATGCCGACCTCGAGAAGCTCTACGTCTTCGCGCGCCACCTGCGGCGGCGGCTCCCCGCGGACCGCGCCGAGCTGCCGCGCGAGGTGCAGCAGAACATCGACATGGAGTCGTACCGTATCCAAGAGACCCGTAGCGGCAAGATCGCCCTCGAGCGCAAGCCCGGCGTGCTCGACCCACCGGGCACGAAGGGCGGCCACGGGACGGCGCCGGAGGAGCTGGAGACGCTCTCCCGGATCATCGCCGAGCTGAACGAGCGCTTCGGGTTGAACCTCGGCCCCGAGCATCGCGTGACGCTCGGCCAGATGATGGAGAAGCTCGACGACGACGTCGCGCTCGACGCCGCCGCCCGGGCCAACACGCGGGAGAACGTGCGGCTCACGTTCGACCAGAAGGTCGAGCACGTGATCCAGGAGATCGTCGATTCGAACTTCGATCTCTACAAGCGCATCACCGACGACCGCGCGTTCGGCGAGGCGATCAAGAACTTCCTCTTCGACCAGTACCTGCGCGCGCACCGCAACGCCGAGGAACTGATCAAGCGCGGGCAGTCCAAGACGCTGGAGTTCAAGTCCACCCTGCGCTGGAGCCTCAAGGGAGATCGTCAGGACGACAAGGGCGTCACGCACGCCGTGCTGAAGACCATCGCCGCATTCCTGAACACCGAGGGCGGCGATCTGCTGATCGGTGTCGGGGACGCCGGCGCCATCGTCGGCATCGAACGCGACCGGCTCGAGAGCGACGACAAGTTCATGCGTCACCTGGCGCACGTCGTGCGCAACGGCCTCGGCGACCGGACCGGCACGTGCATCGACCCGAAGACCCAGATCGTCCAAGGGAAAACGGTTTGCGTGGTGAGCTGCCAGCGTAGCCCCGAGCCGGTGTTCCTGAAGTGGAAGGGCATGGAATCGAGCACGGCCGGCGACTTCTTCGTGCGGAGCGGGCCAGGCACGGTGAAGCTGGCGCCGGGCAGCGCCAGCGAGTACATCCGGACCCGTTTCGGCGGGGCCGCGAAGATCACGGATGGACCATCGGAGGGGGCTGTATAACTAACAGCGGGGCTTCCGCAGCCGCGACCGAGTGAGCGGCCGCCCCAGGACCAAAGCGGCTGCGGAAGCTCCGAGTTGGACTCAGCCGCGGGGCATACGCGGGTGGGTCATTCGAACGGGGGCGCTGTGGACGCGTCGCGTCTGCGAGGGGGAGGTGGGAGCGAGAAGGGGGCGGCGTATCGTCGTGGCTGACGCGAATGTGAGATGCGCGGGGCCGCTGACGGCGCGAGCAAGGGCGGGAGGAGCAAGAGCAAGGCATGAAGAGACGGACCTCGGGTGCGTGCTGAGCCAGCACACGTTGGCAGTGGCCGTGCGGGACAGGCTGGTGGCGGCTCACGGGGGTTTCGGCAGCAAGGTGGCGATGATGGTGTCGAGGGGGACGCGTGTGGCGCGCCAGGTGGCGCGTACGACGAGGCGGCCGGTGTTGCATTTCGGGCACAACTCGGGATCGTCGCCAAAGATGCGGAAGCAGGCGGCGGATCGGGATTCCCTGGGAGCTGCGGCCGGAGATAGTGCGTGAAGCAGGTCACGACACTGCTCGATCAGGGGCTTTCGGACGCGGTTGCTGAGGATGCCGTGAGCGCCGGATGCGGACGAAGCGGTGTGGCAGGACGTGGCTCAAGAAGCGGCGGCAGAAGCTCGGCCCGTCGAGCTTGGCGGTCTTAACGCGATTACCGTCTTTGCGGTCGCGATAGCGGAAGACGACGGTGTTCCCGTCGTAGCTGACGAGACGGCGGTCGGAGATGGCGATTCTCGAGCCACGTTGAGCCGGCCCTGTTTCAGGAGCCGGCGCAGCTTCTGAAGCAGCTTGATCTTGAAGACGTAGCGCAGGACCTTGATCGGGAACAGGTAGCGCCTGCGGTGGAGGAAGCCGTCCTGGCCGAGCCCGCCTCCGGTGACGAGGCAGTGGGTGTGCGGGTGTGTCTGTTGCTTCTGGGTCCAGGTGTGTACGGCCAGGACGCCCGGGCGGATGCCCTGTCGCGCCGCGACTTCGAGGATCGTCTCCGAGCTGGCCGAGAACACCGCCTCGAACGCGTTCGCCCGCTCCGGCCCCAAGAAGAACGGGCGGAGCTAGGCGGGCAGTGTGAAGCCGAGCTGGAAGTAGCTGATCGGAAGCAGGTGCTGACGCTGGGCCTCGGCCCACAGGGCCTGGTCGAGACTGCCACAGCGCGGACAATGGCGGTCGCGGCAGGAGTGGTAGGCGAAGTGCTTGTGGCCGCAACGGTCACAGACGGCGAAGTGTCCGCCGAGGCGGCCGGTGCGGCAAGCGAGGATGTGGGTCGCGGCCTTGGCCTGCTCGGCAGACAGACGCAGTGCGGCCACGTGATCGCGCAGCACGTCGGCGACAGCGAGTGCGGCGCGCTCGCCGCAGGGCACGTTACTTCGTGACCGTGGGCAGCTTCAGGCTGTCGAGGGGGCTTGTCACCTCCGCGAGCCAGGTCTTGGCCAGGTGGGCGTAAACGGTGGTGGTGTTGAGGCTCTGGTGACCGAGCAGGGCCTGGACGGTCTGGAGCCGGGTGCCGGCCTCGACGAGGGGGTGGCGAAAGCGGGTCGCAGGGACCGGGGGGTGACGTGCTTTGTGATCCCGGCCGTCTTGCAGGCGGCGCGGAAGGCGCGCTGGATGCTCGTCGCCGCAATCGGCTGGCCAGCCAGCTTGCCCTCGATCAGGTAGCGCTGCGGCCGGTACGTCTTCCAGCAGCGGCGCGGCTCCAGCAGCAGCCGCTCGGAGAGCACCAGCTGGCGGTCCTTGTTGCCTTGCCGCGCTCGACGCGAATCGGCATGCGCTGGGAGTCGACGTGGCGGGGCTCGAGGTGCACGACCTCGTCGCTGCGCAGGCCGGAGCCGAGCATGAAGGCGGCGCGCTACTTGAGGCTGGGCGCGGCTTCGATGATGGAGTACCTCCTCCACGCTCAGCACCTCGGGCAGCCGCTGGGGCCGGCGCGGACGCGGCAGGTGCGCGTAGTTCCAGTCGCTCCGCTCCAGCACCTTCTGGAAGAAGCCGCGCAGCGCGTAAGTGGCCGCACGCACGCTCGAGTCGCTCAGCCCGCGCGCGGCCGCGTCCACCTGGTAGGCGATGATGTCGTCGGCCGTGGTCTCGCTGAGCGGACGCTCGCCGAGGAAGCGCGTGAAGCCCTTCAGGGCGTACAGGTAGTTGTCGATGGTGCGGTTGCAACAGCCGTTCGCACGCAACAGCTCGGCGTAGCGGCGGGACAGCATCGTGGCATCGGGTGTCATGCTCTCCTCCAAGGTCGCTTGAAGGTCCGGCGCGACCGGAGCAAGCTTGTGCCATAGCGGATGCCGGACTACGCGGCCGCCGCGTAGCGGCTGAGTTCAACAGTGGGTTGCAGGCGGGCGCAGCACGAATGATGGGCGCCCGCCGCTGAACCCAGTGGTCGCTGGACTCATAGGAGATCGAGCGAGGCGCAGTGAAAATCAGGAAGCGGACGTCATCGCCCCTGCGGAGGAAGGCGAAGCAGGGCTTCCGCGGTTACCCCGTCGCGACCGTCTGCTTCTACGGGCCTACCGACGAGCTCGCCACCAAGGTCGCGGTGGGGATCGTTCGGAGCGAAGGCGCGGAACCTGACCCACTGGAGCGATGGCTCGCCGAGGACGGCGACATCCGTCAGGATGCAGTGCTGGAAACCGAAGTTGCGCGGTTCATCATTTCTCACGGCGTCAAGTCTGTCGTGATGACCGACGGGGTCATTGGGTGCCCTCACGAAGAAGGTATCGACTATCCCGAAGGCACTTCGTGCCCGAAGTGCCCATACTGGGCTGGGCGTGACCGCTTCACGAAGGAGCGCGTCCAGTGAGAGGAGGGACGAGGCCAGCGAACAATGCAGGAGCTGACGAAGCACTGCTTCGTCCCCCCGCCGACCACGAACACGCTCCTCGTGGTTCAAGTAGTCGTCGTGACGAGATGGGTTGGCTCACGCCTCCTGGAGACGGTGGCCAAGAGAGATGGAACGATGATCGGCCAGCAATCATACGAGGTCTCGGCCGACGGCCAGTTCGGGTACGATGCCTCAATGCGGCTCCTGGCGATCGAGACGTCGTGCGACGAGACCGCGGCTGCGGTGGTCGAGGACGGCCGCCGCATCCTGTCGAATGTCGTGTCCACCCAGGCCGCCATACACGCGCCCTACGGCGGCGTCGTGCCGGAGCTGGCCTCGCGGCATCACATCGAGAACATCTGCCCGGTGATCTCCCGCGCGATGGCGGAAGCCGCGCTCGGGTATGCCGAGCTCGACGCCGTCGCGGTGACACAGGGGCCGGGACTCGTCGGTTCGCTGCTCGTCGGCGTTCAGGTGGCCAAGGGAATCGCGTTCGTCCACGCCAAGCCCCTGATCCCCGTCCACCACATCGCCGGCCACATCCAGGCGCCGTTCCTGACCGCAGAGCAGATCCAGTTGCCGGCCGTCGCCCTGGTGGTCTCGGGCGGCCACACCCACCTCTACGACGTACCGGAGCCCGGCGTGTATCGGCTGCTGGGACGGACCAGGGACGACGCTGCCGGTGAGGCCTTCGACAAGGTGGCGAAACTGCTGGGCCTGGGCTACCCCGGCGGCCCGATCATCGACCGCCTCTCCCAGGGCGCCGACGACCACGCCGTCGAGTTCACGGTGGCGCGCATCAAGGACGGCAGCGCCGATTTCTCGTTCAGCGGGATCAAGACCGCCGTGCTGTACCACGTGCGCCGGGAGGGAATCCCGCCGGTCGCCGATCCGGCGAGCGTGCCGCGCGAGATCCGCGACCTGGTCGCCTCCTTCCAGCGCGCGGTCGTCACCGCCCTGCTGCGCCGCTTCAAGCGTGCGGCCGAGGCCGCCCGGCCGCGGAGCCTGCTGCTCACCGGGGGCGTCGCCGCCAACACCCTGCTGCGCCGCGAGGCGGTGCGCCTGGCCGAGGAGCTGGGGCTGCCGCTCCACGTCCCGCCGATCGCGCTCTCGACCGACAACGCAGCGATGATCGGCGCCGCTGGGTTCTTGAGCTTCGAGCGCGGCGTGCGGGCGGGCTGGGACCTGAACGCCGAGCCGCACCTACCGCTGACCTAGGGTCACATCCGAGCGATCCCGGGCGCGCGACGGCACCCCGGGGTTGACATCCGCGCGACGGCTGGACTATGTTCGAAATTGCAACCGCCACGCAGACCGGAGGATCGTTGAACCCTGAGAAGCGGCGGGCCCTCACGGACTTCTACCGCGAAGAATTCCTCCGCCACCTGCATCATCTCGAGTCCCACGGCGTCGTCAGCGCGGCGAACCGCGAGGCGGTGAACCGCGCGTATCACAGCTTCCTCGTGGACCTGGACGGCGTCTGCTGGCGGGCCGGCTTTCCCGAAGTCGCCGAGACCCTGCTGCAGAACTTCGATACCCTGACGCGGCTCAGCGAACTGGACCCGCGTCGGGGCCATTGAGCCGCTCGGGCGCAAGCTGGGACGGGCTGCGACTGCGCCGCGCGGCCGCCGCTGCCCTGCAAGCCGGCCTCGCTGCTGCGGACCCGGGCCGCCTGGTGCGCCGCCAGTTGGATGTCCGGGGCGCACGGGTCCGGGTCGCGGGCGTCGAGCACCGGTCTGGGTCGGGCCGGCTGGTGTTGATCGCCGCGGGCAAGGCGGCTCCCGCCATGGCCGGCGCGGCGGTGCAACTGCTGGGCGAGCGGTTGAGCGACGCGCTCGCCGTGACGAACGCCGCCGGCCCGCCGCTCGCGCGGACGCGGCTGCTCGTGGCCGGCCATCCGCTCCCCGACGAGCGCGGGCGCGCGGCCGCCGACGCCATCACGGCCCTGGCGCAGGGCCTGTCGCGCAAGGACCTGCTGCTGATTCTGCTCTCGGGCGGCGCCTCGGCGCTGCTGCCTGCGCCGGTCCCGGGCGTCGGTCTCGCCGACAAGGCGGAGCTCACGTCGCTGCTGCTGCGCGCGGGGGCGACGATCCACGAGTTGAACACGGTGCGCAAGCACCTGTCGCGGCTGAAAGGCGGGGGCCTGGCGCGGGCCGCGGCGCCGGCGCGCGTCGTCTGCCTCGCGCTTTCCGACGTCGTCGGCGACGATCCGTCGACGATCGCCTCCGGACCCACGGTCCCCGACCCGACGACCTACGCCGCAGCGCTGCGGGTCCTCGAGGGGCGCGGGGTGCTCGAGCGCTGCCCGGCCGCCGTTCGAGCCCACCTCGCGGCGGGAGCGCGCGGCGAGCTCCCGGAGACCCCCAAGCCGGGCGATCCGCTGTTCCGGCACGTGACGACCCGCGTGATCGGCAGCAATCGCCTGAGCGTCGAGGCTGCCGCCCGCGAGGCGCGCCGCCTGGGCCTGCGCTCGCGTATCCTGACGACGCGTCTCGAGGGCGAGGCGCGCGAAGTGGCGCGGGTGCTGGTGGCGGTGCTGCGCGAGTGCGTCGAGGCGGGCCGGCCCGCGCGGCCTCCGGTTTGCCTGCTCGCGGGAGGGGAGACGACGGTCACGCTGCGCGGGGACGGGCAGGGCGGGCGCAACCAGGAGCTGGCGGTGGCCGCAGCGCAGCCGCTCTCAGATTTCCCGGTCCCGGCCGTGCTGGCGAGCCTCGCCACCGACGGCATCGACGGGACGAGCGACGCGGCCGGCGGTGTCGTGGACGCAGAGAGCGTACGGCGCGCCGAGGCGCTGGGCGTGGCGCCGCCGGCGGCGTTCCTGGCCGGGAGCGACTCGCGCGGTTTCCTGGCGGCGCTCGGCGACCTCATCCTCACCGGGCCCACGGGGACAAACGTAATGGACCTGACGCTGCTGCTTGCCGCGCATTCGAGGAAAAAGCACGTGATTTCCGGCGCAGGGCTATAATCTGGCCAGCCAACCGGGAGGGTCGTTGGCTCACAAGAAGACCCACGGGGCACCCGAGGCTCAGAAGGCAGGCACCGAGGCGCCGGCAGAGGAGTCGCCGGCCGCCGCGGACCGGCCCGCCGCGGACGGTCCCGCTACGCTCGAACCGGTCCTGGAACCCCCGCCGGACCTGGGGGCGGCGGAGGCTTTCCACCAGCGGGCGCGCCTGGCCGAGGACCGTCTGGCAGAGGTGCTGGGCGCCTACCGCCAGCTCAAGCTCGACAACGAAGCCCACCGCGACCGCACCGCCAAGAACATCGAGCGGCGTTTCGACCAACGCCGCGAGCGCCTGCTGCTCAAGTTCATCGACATCCTGGACAACCTGGACCGGGCGCTCGACGCCGCGGAGACCAGCTACGGCGGAGAGCCGCTGATCGAGGGGCTGATCCTGGTGCGCACCCAGCTGCTGCAGACGCTCCAGGAGGAAGGTCTCGAGCGCATCCCGGCGATCGGAATGCCGTTCGATCCCAACTTCGCCGAGGCCGTCGAGACGCGGCCGGTGGACGATCCCGAGCACCACCACCTCGTGGTCAAAGAGCTGATGCGCGGCTACCGGCTGAACGGCCGCGTGGCGCGTGCGGCGCGCGTCGTGCTTGGCGAGTACGTGGGCACGGAGCCCTTGCCCGAGCGTGCGGCGAGGGACAGGGACGAAGCCCCGCTCGCGGCGCTGGCCGACGACGTGGAGCGCGAGCCGCCGAGCGGCGAACCCGGGCCGCCGCTGCCGGAGCCGCTCGCCGGCCCGGCGGGGGCCGCCGCGCCCGGCGAGGGCGAACCCTCGCTGGAAGAGATCATCGCTCGCGCTGAAGCCCAAGAGGCGCTGTTCCCCGACGCCTTCGACGAAGACGCCCCGGTCGAGAAGGACCCGAAGTAGCTCAGGAAGCCCAGCGGGGCGCGAGCCGCACCAGCGCAGCAACCAGCGCCGCCCCGAGGGCGGTGTTGAGAGCGTTCAGCAGGTGGCTGTCCATCCAACCCTTGCGCCGCGCCGTCCTGCCGATCACGCTCTCTGCCAGGCTCCCGACTAGCCCCGCCAGGGCGACGAGCAACGCCGCGCGCGGAGGATGCAGGCCGAGCAGACCGCCGACGCTGGCGACGATGCTCCCGCCCGCGAGCCCGCCGAGCGTGCCTTCGAGGCTGACAGCGCCTGATGTCCCCGGCGGCACGGCCCGCAGGGACGTGATCAGGTAAGCCCTGCGGCCGTAGGCCTTGCCGACCTCCGAGGCGCAGGTGTCGGCGGCGGCCGTCGCGACCGATGCCGCGTACGCCAGCGCGAACAGCTCCTTCGCGTCCGACATCCCCCCGAGCAAAGCCAGGCATGCGGGCACGCCGCCGTTGGCCCAGGCGTGGCGCCAGCCGCGAGTCCCGCCCTGCAACTGGGCGATGCCGCGCGCGGCCTTGGTCCGGCGGCCCAGCTTCGTGGCCGCGCTCCCCGCGACGAAGAAGGCGATCATGACCGCGAGCGCCGCCGCTCCGAGCCCCACCATGATCGCGGCGCCGATCGCGACCGCCGAAATGGCGCCGGCGACGTCGAGCAGACGGGCGGCGCAGGCGAGCGCCGCCAGCGCGGCGCATAGACTCAAGCCCAGCACCAACCTGCTGCCGAGGTCCGGGTCGGCCAGCAGTCGGGCGGCATCGGCCCCTGCGACCAGCGGGATCGAGAGAGCCCCGACGAGCGGCACGGTCAAGTTGTCGTCGAGCGTCGTCGCCGCCGACTCCGTGAGAGCGCACAGCAGAACCACAGGCAGCGTGATGCCGAGCGTCTCGCGCGAGAGCGCCGCCGCCAGGGGCAGCCCGAGGGTCCAGGCCGCGAGCAGCGAGGCTCCCAGCGTCCCGAACACGACGAAGGCGCAGAAGCCGATCCAGCCTTTGGCCTCGTTCCAGGGCAGCCGCGGTCCCCGCAGCGCCTGCCCGAGCAGCGCGGCCATGCCGTCGCCGCAGGCCAGGATCCCCCAGACCGCCGCCGCCATCCAGCGGTTCGCACCGGGGAAGGCGAGCACGAGGCCCAGCACCGACAGCGGGTAGAGCAGGATCCCGAGCGGGTGACCCTCCGCGTGCTCGACGCCGCGCCACAGCCGGCGCCCGCCGATCCGCGGCAGGACCTGCCAGTTGAAGAGGAAGGCCGAGACGGCCATCCCGATTGCGGCCCACCATGGCAGGTCGCGCAACAAGAACGCGAACCCGCCCACGCCGATGTGGACGAGCTTGCGCTCGAGCTCGCTGGCGCAGAGCGTCATTGCCAGGACACGAGAAGCTAGCGGCGTGCCCCCGGGGCCGAGCTCACGCTGCCGGCCCGCACCCGTTCACGCCAGTACTGCAGCAGGTCCCGCAGCGTCTGATCCAGCGGGTGCCGGGGCTGCCAGCCTGTCGCCTGGCGCAACCTGGCCGGGTCGCCGACCAGCGCCGGGATGTCGGCCGGTCGCAGGCGCTCGGGATCGACGCGCACCTCGACGCGCAGGCCCGAGAGCTCGATCAGCCGCTGCAGCAGGTCCCGGATGCGAACGCCCGAGCCCGAGCAGACGTTGTATGCCTGGCCCGAGACGCCGCGCTCGAGCAACCCCCAGTAGGCGCGGACGACGTCCCGCACGTCGCTGAAGTCGCGCACGGCATCCAGGTTGCCGACGTGGAGCACCGGCTCCCGCCGGCCCTGCTCGATCTCGGCAAGCTGGCGCGCGAAGGAGCTCTCCGCGAACGCCTCGCCGCGCCGGGGGCCGGTGTGGGGGAACGTGCGGGTGCAGACCACGAAGAGCCCCGCCTGACCGGCGTACTCGCGGGCCAGCAGCCCTTGGGCGGCCTTGCTGACGGCGTAGGGCGAGCGTGGCCGTAGCGGCTGCTCCTCGCAGATCGGCAGGTCCGCCGCGTCGACGAGCCCGTACTCGTCGGCGCTGCCGACCACGAGCAGGCGCGGCGCCAGCCGGTGCTGCAGCAGCGCCTCGACGAGGTTCACCAGGCCGAGCAGGTTGGTGCGCAGCGTCGCCCCGGGGTCGGTCCATGAGTGCTGGACGCTCGACTGCCCCGCCAGGTGGACCACGCGCTCGGGACGCGCGGCACGCACGGCTCCCGCCACCGCAGCGGCGTCGTCCAGGTCGGCTTCGAGGGTCGTCAGCCCGGCGAGCTCGTCTTCGCGTACTGCGCCGTGCGGCTTCACCAGGCCGAACAACTGGTCGCCCGGCGCCTCGGCCGCCAGGAACTCCGCGAGGTGGCCGCCGACGAAGCCCGAAACCCCCGTGATCAAGATGCGCACGTCGCGCTCACGACTCGTAATGCCTCTGGTAGTGCTCGCGGAACGCGGGGCTTTGCTCCTTGATCGGTCGCCACCAGTTCTCGTGGCCGCGGTACCACTCCACGACGCGCCCAAGGCCTTCCGCGAACGGCACCTGCGGTTCCCAGCCCAGCCCGCGCAGCCGGGCGCAGTCGAGGCTGTAACGCCGGTCGTGACCCGGCCGGTCGCTGACGCGTCGGATCAGGCTCTCAGGCTTGCCCAGCAGGCCCAGGATGCGCCCGGTCAGCTCGATGTTGGGCAGCTCGTTGCCGCCACCGACGTTGTAGGTCTCGCCGGGCCGGCCGAGCGTCAGCAGCAGGTCGAGGGCCCGGCAATGGTCGTCCACGTGGAGCCAGTCGCGCACGTTCTGCCCGTCCCCATAAAGCGGCAGCGGCAGGTCGTCGAGCGCGTGGGTGACGAAGAGCGGGATCAGCTTTTCCGGGTACTGATACGGGCCGTAGTTGTTCGAAGCGCGCGTCACGAGCACCGGCAGGCCGTAGGTCGCGAAATACGAGTACGCCAGGCGGTCGGCCCCGGCCTTGCTGGCCGAGTACGGGTTGCGGGGCATCAGCGCGTCGCACTCCCGGGACGAGCCGGTCTCGACGCTGCCGTAGACCTCGTCCGTCGAGATCTGCACGAACATCCCCAGTTCCTGGCAGGCGCGCGCGGCTTCCAGCAGCACGAAGGTCCCGAAGACGTCGGTCTGGATGAAGCTGCCGGCGTCGTAGAGCGAGCGGTCCACGTGGGTCTCTGCGGCGAAGTTCACCACGTAGCGGCAACCGGGCATCAGTTGCCGGACCAGCTCGCGATCGGCGATGTCGCCCTGCACGAAGCGGAAGCCCGGCCGCCCCTCGAGGTCGGCCAGGTTCTCCCGGCGGCCGGCGTAGGTGAGCTTGTCGAGCACCACGATCTCCCAGTGCGGATGGACCGTGGCTACGTGGCGGGCGAAGTTCGAGCCGATGAACCCCGCGCCGCCAGTGACCAGGATGCGCGTCATCGCCTGTCGTCCTCGCGCCCCGCCGGCGATAGGGACAGGCCCGGGCGGCGCGCGCTACCCATCCTTGCGGCTCCAGTCGTACGGGACGTCGCCGCCGTGGGGAGCGAAGCGCACCTCGTCGGGGTTCTTGTAGTCGTAGAGCTCGCTGGGGCAGTTCACCACCAGCGCGGGGCCCTCGGAGACGCACTTCCAGCCGTGGTGTGCCCCGGCCGGCACCTGCACCAGCATCGGGTTCTTGTCGCCGATGAAGAACTCGTCGATCTGCCCCCTGCTGGACGAGCCCTCGCGGTCGTCGTAGATCACGAGCTTGATCATGCCGGCCACGCACACGAAGTTGTCGATCTGACGCCGGTGGTAGTGCCAGCCTTTCACGACGCCGGGATAGGTGGCGGAGAGGTACATCTGGCCGAACTTCGTGTAGAGCTCGTCGTCGCTGCGCAGGCCCTCCATCAGCCAGCCCCGCTCGTCGGGGATCAGCTTGAGCGCCTTGGTCCGCACGCCCTGGATCATCGTCACTCTATCCCCACCTCGCTGTTGTCGCCGATCATGAGCCGGAGCGCCCGCGGCAGGATCGGGCTGCGGTAGATCCTGCAGTTACGCCCGATCAGGCTGTCCTCCACCCTCGCCTTCAGGTCCTCCACCACGCTGCCCTCGAGCACGATCGAGTGCTCGATCTCCGAGTCCCGCACGCTGACGCCGGCGGCGACGGAGGTGAACGGGCCGATGTACGCCCTCACGATGCGCGCCCGGCGGCCGATGATCACCGGGCCGCGGATCACGCTGTCCTCGATCACCGCTTCCTTCTCGACGACCACCTTGCCGTCGAGCTGGCTGGTTCCGCGCACCTCGCCCTCGATGCGCCGCTCCAGGGTGTCCAGGATCAGCCGGTTGGCCTCGAGCATGTCCTCGAGCTTGCCGGTGTCCTTCCACCAGCCGGTGACGACGTGGGGCGACACCGTGTAGCCGTTGTCGATCAGGTACTGGATCGCGTCGGTGATCTCCAGCTCACCGCGGCCCGAGGGCCGGATCGCGGCCACCGCTTCGAAGATCGGCGCCGTGAACATGTACACGCCCACCAGCGCCAAGTCGCTGCGCGGCACCTTGGGCTTCTCCTCGAGGCGCACGACCTTGCCGTCCACCAGCTCGGCGACGCCGAACTGGTTCGGGTTGGGCACCTGCGCCAGCAGGATCTGGGCCGTAGGCGCGAGCAGCCGGAACTCGGTGACCAGGGAAGTGATGCCGTGGGCCAGCAGGTTGTCGCCCAGGTACATCACGAACGGCTCGTCGCCCAGGAACTCCCGGCTGATCTTGACCGCGTGGGCCAGGCCCAGCGGCTCGGGCTGCATGATGTAGCTGACCCGGCAGCCGAAGCTGGAACCGTCGCCCACGGCGGCGCGGATCTCCTCGTGGGTCTCCCCGACCACGATCCCCAGCTCCGTGATCCCGGCCTGGGCCATGGCCTCGATCCCGTAGAACAGCACGGGCTTGTTGGCCACCGGCACGAGCTGCTTGGCGCTGGTGTGGGTCAGCGGCCGCAGCCGCGTGCCCTTGCCGCCGGACAGGATGAGCCCTCTCACTTGAAGCTCGAGCCACCGAGGCGCTGCGGCTGGCCGCGCTCCTCGCCGTTGAAGTTGCCGAAGGAGCCGATGTTGGCAAGCTCGATCGAAAAGCGGAACTGCTGCTCGACCCGCTCGTTGAAGTCGTAGCGGATCACCTCCGCCAGGAAGCCGCAGCATTGCACGTCATAGCGCAGACGCCCGGTGCTGTGCACCATGGTGTTCGAGACGAAGTCGTAGTCGGCCTGCACGTCGAGGCTCAGCCGCTCCGGCAGCACTTCGAGCCGCAGAGAGCCGCGCACGCTGCTGCGCGGCGGGATTCGTCGGTTGTTGCGCGTCTGCTCCGCCGAGCGCGACCAGGAGACCTGCATGTCGCCCCGCTCGCCGGACAGGTTGGCGCCCAGGCTCAAGCTGCGCACCAGGCTCTGCTGCAGGTCGTACTCGAGGTCGAAGCTGGTCCGCAGGCGCGGCGTCGGCTGGAGCTTGAGGCGCGACTGCAGCGGCGAGAGGTTCGAGAGGCCTCCAGCCTCGAAGTTGTTCGACGAGTAGTCCGGGTCGAACTCGCGGCTGGCCTGGTCCACGTAGTAGGTCTGGCCCACGCGCCAGGTCAGGAACTCGTAGGGGGTGTCCTTGCCGCCCGGTCCGGAGCGCTTGGCGAGCAGGCTCTGCACCAACGCGTACTGGATCTGGTTGGTGCCGCGCAAGGTGTCGACCGCGTCGAAGCGCGGGATGCTCGAGAAGTCCTCGACCGCGCTGCGGTAGCGATAGGTCGCCTCGGGGCCGATCACGTGCTTATACTTCTCCGAGTAGAAGTTGCCCGGCGTGTTGAAAACGCGCGCGAACGTGGGACCGCGCAGCTCGAGGCTCGACTCGAAGTATGCCCGCTGCAGCGACGCGCCGGTCGGGCGGTTGTTGGATCCCAACGAGTCGCTGTAGTAGGTGTAGCGCCCCTCGAGCTGGGGCGTGAGCTGCAGGAACGCGAGGGAGATGGGGCGCGAGAGCTCGGGGTTCACGTCGAAGCGGGAGTAGCGGTTCAAGCGGTTGCGGTTCGAATCCGCGTCGTTCTTCGTGCCGTTCTCGAGGCGCTCGGCGCGCATGTCGTAACGGAAGGCCACGCCGCTCGCGCCCAGTCGCTGCGGCGCCATGCTCAAGCGCAGAAGCGGCAGGTGCCGGTTGACGCGGGTCTGCCTGCTGAAGAAGGTGTCGTTGCTGTCGGCCAGCAGCTGCAGGTTGGTCGGCCCCAGGCTGCGCTGCAGGTTGAGCGCCGCGCGCCGGCTGCGCGTGGTGGCCAGGTTGAAGCTGTCCTGCACGCGCTGCTGGAACAGCAGGTTGCTGTACTGGCGCACGCTGACGCTGCCGCGCAGCTTCAAGGGGAGCTGCTGCTGCGCCTGCCAGTCGAGGTCGTAGTCCAGCTCGCCACCGTCCCGCGGCTGGAAAACGTAGGTCTGGAAAGTGCCGCGCGACGGCGGCGCGGCAGCGTAACGGAACTCGTGGCCGAACCCGTAGCCGTACTTGGAGTAGTTGTCGACGGAAAAGGTCTGGTCGAAGCTGCGACCCATGGCCCAGTAGAACGCCTCGCCCACGTTCACGCCGCGCAGCGACGAGTAGCCGAAGCTCGGGAACAGCAGGCCGCTGGAGCGCTGGTCCTCGCGCACCGGGTAGACGATGTACGGCAAGTAGAACGCCGGCACCTGCTTGATCCGGAAGACCACGTTCTTGGCGACGATCTTGTCCCCCACCTCGAGACGCGCCGAGGAGGCGCCGAAGGCCCAGCGTGGATCGGGCTGGGCGCACGAGGTGAACTTGGCCCCTTCGATGCGGTAGGTATCGGCGCTCAGGCGTTCGATCGTGCGGCCCTCGACGAAGACGCCCGGCTGCACGTAGCCCAGCGCGTCCTCGAAGACGCCGACGCCGGTATCCATGTCCAGCGTCATTCGCGATCCGGACAGGCGCTCATCGCCCCGCATGAACACCACGTTCCCCTCCGCCACGACCTTGCGCCCCTTTCCGCCGTCGGGCTTCTCGGTCTCGTAGAGGTCCATCCGGTCGGACTGGATGCGGGTTTCACCGGCCGTCAGGTCGACGAACCCGCGGTACCAGGCATGGCCGGGCGTGCCCCCGAACGTGTCGGCCTTGATCCGCGTCTCCTCGGATGCCGGCGCTTCGGCGGGCGCTGCGCTCCCGGGTCGCGCGGGCTTGCCGCGGCGTGTCGGAGCCGGCTCCTCCTGCGGCCTTCCCGGCTCGCCGGCCTCGGGCGGCACCTGACCTGTCTCCTGGGCCGGGGCGAAGCGGGGCAGCAGCAACCCCGCCAAGGCCAAGCCGATCACGTGCGGTCGCAAGCGCTCGAGGGTCAACGAGGCAGATTAGCATGGGATGCGCTGCGGCCCCGAATGGACGCGGGCAGCGCTCCGCAGCCGCGCGTTTTGCCTGCTACAGCTCGGCCATCGCCATCACGTGGAAGCCCCCGTCCACATGGATCACCTCGCCGGTGACGCCGCGCGAGAGGCGAGAGACCAGGAAGAGCGCCGCATCCCCCACCTCCTCCTGCTCGGTGTTCTTGCGCAACGGCGTGTGGTTGCGGTGGTATTCGAGCATCTTCGAAATGCCGTGCACGCCGGAGGCCGCGAGCGTCTTGATGGGTCCCGCCGAGATGGCGTTGACGCGGATCCCCCGGGGACCGAGGTCGTTCGCCAGGTAGCGGACCGAGCACTCGAGCGCGGCCTTGGCGACTCCCATCACGTTGTAGTGGGGCACCACGCGTTCGCCGCCGAGGTAGCTCAGCGTGACGATGCTGCCGCCGCGCCCCTGCATCAGCGGCGCCACGCGCCGCGCCAGCGCGGTCAGCGAGTAGGCGGAAATCTCCTGCGCGATCCGGTAGCCGTCGCGCGAGGTGTTCAGGAACTCGCCGTCCAGCTCCTCGCGCAGGGCGTAGGCCACGGCGTGGACCAGGAAGTCGACGCCGCCCCACTCCTTGCGAACGCTCTCGGCGACCGCATCGAGGTCGGCGTCCTTCGCAACGTCGCAGGGCAGGATCAGCGGGTCCTTGAGGCCCTGGGCCAGCTCCCGGACGTTCTCTTCGAGCCGCTCGCCCTGGTAGGTGACCGCGAGCCGGGCGCCCTCGCGCGACACGGACTGGGCGATGCCCCAGGCGATGGAACGCTTGTTGGCGATCCCGAGAACGAGGCCGAGCTTTCCCTCGAGGAGCATGACGTCGCCTTCCTTTCGAGCCGGGCACTATATCATCACGGTAGGGGGGAGATGCGGCTCTCAGGCGCGAGGACAGGGGGCCGGGACCGCGCGGGCCAGGACTGCGCCCGGCGAGCGGCGGCGGTTTCAGGCCTCGCCGCGCTCATACTCGGCCTGCTATCTCCCAGCGGCGCCCGCGCCGCAGACTGGAAGCTCACCGCCGCGACGGGGGCCGCCCACAGCTTCCGGACGCCGCTCTCGATCGAGCAGGAAGGCTTTCCCGAGCTGCGTGTCTCGGCCCGCTATGACAACCGTCCTTTCGAAACGCCGATCCACTGGGTGCTTCGCCTCAGCCTGGGGCGGAGCGGGGCCGCCTGGGAGCTCCAGCACTTGCACCACAAGCTGTACCTGCGCAACCGGCCGCCCGAAGTCGAGCGCTTCGAGGTCACGCACGGCTTCAACGTGTTG
>Ga0214473_10002864_pt1 | contig 21113 bp, 16 predicted proteins | sample RVTome_7_FD_203509 | JGI IMG/M metagenome (GOLD analysis project Ga0214473, IMG submission 203509) | Soil microbial communities from uranium-contaminated site in the Upper Colorado River Basin, Wyoming, United States - RVT98D197 | ecosystem: Environmental > Terrestrial > Soil > Contaminated >... | reverse complement strand
CGCGACCTACGGCCAGATCGCCGCCTTGGCCGGGCGTGAGCGGGCCGCCCGCGGCGTGGCCTGGGTCCTCCATTCGTCGTCGGATGCCGCGGCGCTCCCATGGCATCGCGTGATCAATTGCCGGGGCGGGATCTCCCTCGGGCGCGGCCGGGGGTTCGAGGAACAGAAAAAACGGCTCGCCGCCGAGGGTGTCGCGGTCGGCCGCGGCGGACGGGTCAACCTGAAACGCTTTCAGTGGGAACCGAAAGACGGCGCCGCCGCCCGCTCTCCGGCCGCCCGGAAGTTCCTGCAGGAACTGACGAAACCCCAATAGAGAAAAGATCGCACCTCGCGGCATGGTCCCCGAGCCCGAGTTCCTCAGGGTCCAAGGTCAATCCCCTTCGCGGGATTCCACGGACGTAAGTCCGTGGAGCTTCAGTGACAGCTCGGACGGGGGCCCAGAGAACAGGTCAACAGGGAAGCCGATTGTCCCCTGATCCGGCGCGAAAGGACTCCGCCCGGCTTGAAATCCGGCGGCATCCAGTCGATGACGGTTCCCCCACTGTTGAAGTGATAGGGGCTCACGAGCATGTCCATGGCCGCCCCGCGAATGACGCGGAAATCTCCGACCCGGAATTGTTTCTCTTCGTGCAGGTCGTACATCATTTCGGTGAGCGCCGGGACGGGGTCGAACGGGTATAATTGCTCGAGAACCTGGGCCTTCTCTTCACCGGGAATGATGTACTCTTCGATCGTCTCCGTGCCTGCCGGGACAAGGCGAGTAGGATAGGACAGCCTTGGATCGGGCTTCTTGCGTTTCTTGAACATACCGGGCCTCCCTAGTTCGAATTTGTTTTAGATTCGATACTAAAGGACGCACCGGCCGGCCGGTATTTCTCACGGCCGCCCGAAACCTGCCCAGGAAAATTTCCTTCTGCCTCTAGTTTTGGATGATGTCTCTGGGATCACTTCGGCTCTTTGATCTTGATGTTCCGGAAGAAGATGGGGGTGCCGGCGTGCTTGCCCTGGAGGCCGATCCGCCCCTTCGTGGCCAGCTCCGCGAAGGGCCGGCTCAGCCAGGCAGGGATCTCGCTGCCGTCGGGGTTCGTCTTGGCCGACGTCCACCGGCGCATGTCCATCTCCGTGACACGCTCGCCGTTGAGGACGACCGTGATCCTCTTGCCGATACAGGTGATCGTGTAGCGGTTCCACTCGCCCGGCTTCTTGACGATGCTCTTCGTCGGAGCTAAGTGTCCGAAGATCGCTCCGCAGTGCCAGGTGGCCGGTTCTTTGGCCCACTCCTCGGCGAAGTCGTCGGCGATCTGGATCTCGACAGAGTTCGGGATCCAATTCTCGATGTCGGAACAATAAACGATGACGCCGCTGTTCGTTCCCGGCGCGGTCCGGAACTCGAGGTCGAGCGTGAAATTCTCGTAATCCCTGGCCGTCCAGATGGCCTGGTCTTCCGAGGCGGTAAGGACGCCGTCGGCGACGGTCCAGACCCCGGCCGGGAACTCGGCGTTGGAGAGGTCGGCCGCGAAGAGGGTCTGCCAGTCGGAGACGTCAGGGTGGGCGGGCGGCGCCGCTGGCTCCTTGGGCGGAGAGCAAGCTGTCAGGACGAACATGCCCAGGACGAGCGCGAAGAGAGAGATTCTCATGCTTTTCATGCGAGCTCCTTTCCGGTCCGTGACCGCGGGGCTATTCTATCAAGGACGTTTAGCGGGACGCCAGAAAAAGTTCGGGCCGGAGATGACCGGCCGCTTCGTTACCTTGAAGTGATGAGGTTCCTCCGCCGGAGCTCCTCGAGCGCCTTCTCCCACGGCCCGGCGGCGCCCCACAGGTAGTAGGAGAAATAGCGGACCGTCTTCTGGAAGATGGGCACCCACGGCTGGAACTCGGCGTAATAGTGCTCGGACTCTCCGTTCGAGGGGTGGTTCATCCACATGTGGAGGAACTCCGGTTCGCTCACGGGGAAAGCCCCGACGAACGAGACGTCTTCGACGGTATCGCGGCCCGCGTTCCAGCCTTCCTTGAGGAAGAATACCTCCCCGAAATACTCCTCGGGCCGCATCCGGACCTCGCGGAGGCCCGACATCGCAGGTACGACGAAGACGTCCTCGGTCCAATGTTTCTCTCCAAGGGCCAGGATGGGCTGGGGGCCGAGCATGTTCAGCTCGGGGTTGCGGAACTCGAGGGCGAAGCGGACTTCGAGGAGCGGCGAGTCCCCGTCGAGCGTGAACGTCTTTTCCAGGCGGTTCCCGTAATAGTCCGCGGCCATGCGGACGGAGGCGGACGTGCCGCCGTTCTTGACGACCTCGGCCTCGTACACCCTGTGCGTCTCGATGGAGGCCTGGCCGAGGAAGTCCTCGAAGCCGCCGTAGGGATAGAAACCTCGCTCGCGGAAAGGTCGCCTGTCGGTGCTCTCCTTCTCCGGCCAGAGCTTGAAAAGGACGTTGTCGTTCTTTTCCTTGACGATGTACTCGATAACGCGGGCCCCGATGGCGAGCAGGGTGACACGGACCTTGTCGTTTTCCAGGCGGTACTCCTTGATCCCGTCGGCATTGAGGTCGACAGCGGAAACCGTGACCTTCTCCGCCGCCTGGCCGACTCCGAGCTGGGTCTCGTTTGACGCGCCGAGCGCGGCGACCTTGACGGTATAGGAGCCGGGTTTGAGGGGCAGGCGAAATTCCATCTCCTGGTGCTCGCCTGTCCGGGCCGCCCCGGGTTGGGAGGTTTCAAACACGCGGGCCATCGTACTCCCCTTGGCGTAAACCTTGACCTCGACCGGATAGCCCGAATTTGCCGTAAAGTTGTGTATCGAAACGGGATAGACGACTTCGGGTGCCTGTCCGTAGAGGAGCTTGTGGACGGATACGGCCGGCGGCAGGTCGAACACGGCGAGGGCTCTTTTCTGTCCTCCCTTCCATCGCATTTCGACGAGGACGGGGTTGGCTTTGGCCATGGCAGCGGCGGAAGGTTTGATGGCGAACGAGAAAGCGCGCTCGGTTCCCGGAGGGAGCGCGACTTCGGTCTGTCTGCCGTCGACCGCGAGCTCCGGAGCGGGCCGGACCTCGAGCATCCCCGTGAGGGGGGAATCGCCGAGGTTGGCCAGCCGGACGCGGAGCTCATAACCCTCCACCGAGGCGTCGAGCTGAACCCTGTCGCCGAAGAGGTTTTCCAGATAGGCACGGTCGAGGAGGAGCATCTGGAGGGCGTTCCGCAGGAGGGCCGGTCCCATCATCCGACCTTGCGGCAGGATCCCCACTGCCCGCCGGTCCAGGATGGCCTTCCACATTTCCTGGCGGGTCAGGCGGTGTCCCTTGTCCGCGAAGAGAACCATCGAAGATGGCGCCTCCTCCTTGATGAGCCCCGTCTGGAGGATGAAGGGCTCGTCCCCGGTGTCGACCTGCTTTTTATTGCCGTCGATGCCGATGACGCCGTCGTAGGCATACTTATCGCACTCGGTCGCGAAGACCGGCCGGAAGATATACCCGCCGCGGTCCTTGACGAACCGTATCCATTCCTCCTCGGTAGGTATGTCCTGGATCTTCAGGCCGTCGTAGTTCCCGAGACCGTAAGCGATGGTCCCCAGGCTGTGCGTGGCCTTTCCTGTGCCGACGTCGACGGCAAGGTCGAGGCCGATCTTGGCCAGCCACCCGGCGAGCTCGCTCTGCATGAGAAAATCCATGTAGCCGCTGAACGTGAACCAGTCGTTTCCCTGGCCGAGGCCCCGGCCGATGACCTCCAGGGGATGGCCGGGATGGCAGGTGACGCTGTGGAGAAGGGTCCCCGTCCCGAACCAGCCGCGGTGGAGGTCATAGCGCCCGATGACGGACCGCAGTCCGCCGAGGAGTTCCTTGAGGCGGCGGCGGCAGTCGGCGCAGTCGGCGACGACCGCGAAGAGCCGGCGTTCGCCGCTGCCGAGAGGAAAAGCGAGCACGTCGTGATAATCCCGGGCGTTTCTCTGGTGACTTGCGAGGGAATCCCGCATGACCGGTGGCCCTGGCAGCTTGCCCAGGAGCTTCTCCCCGAGGGAGCTCGAAGGTTTGGTCCAGACGAGGACATCGCCGCGGTCAAGAGCCTGCTCGAGGGCCGCCGGCTCAGGGTCGTTGAGTTCGGCCACGGGGCCCTTCAGCCACGCTTCGAGAAAGCCCTCAGCCAGGGACAGTCCGGGAATTCCCAGTTCCTGGGCGATGTCGACTTTGTTCTGGGCGATCGACCGCTCGATATCTGTCTGACTCGCGAGGTAGAGATTCCCGTATTGCAGCCACTTCCAATAGACGCTATGCCAATAGTTCGTGTAACCGTTGAACTGGCCTGTTGCCACGACCGGGGGGAGGGCTGGCGAGAAGGCGGCCTTGCAGGCAAATTTGTCCAGGTCTTCGCCCGCGGCCAGGTTGAAGACGACGATGATGAGGACGACGACGATGAGGATGAGCTTGATCACGGTTTTCATGGTCTCGAGGACTCCTCTCCGACGAGCTGGATCAGTCCCAGATGTGGGAGTATTTCGCCCCGTTGCCGGTGTTGAAAAGGACGACGGATTCGCCGTCCCGGATCCAGCCGTCCTTCCGGAGCCGCAGGAAGGCGGCCAGCGTCGCTCCGCCCTCCGGCGCCGGCCAGATTCCCGTCGTCTTTCCCATGAGGTAGGTCGATTCCAAGATATCGGCGTCCGGGACGGCCACGGCGGTGCCGCGGCTCTCCCGCAGCGCCCGCAGAATGAGGAAATCGCCCACGGCCGCTGGGACCCGCATGCCGTCGGCGATCGTCCGGGCGTTCGGCCACATCTCGGCGAATTCCCGGCCCTCGTGGAAGGCCTTGACCATGGGCGCGCAGCCGTCCGCCTGAACGGTGACCATCCGGGGCCGCGCGGGACCGATCCAGCCGAGCTTTTCCATCTCGTCGAAGGCCTTCCACATCCCAACGAGTCCGGTACCGCCGCCCGTCGGGTAGATGACGACGTCGGGCAGGGTCCAGTTCATCTGTTCAGCCATTTCATAGCCCATCGTTTTTTTGCCCTCGATTCGGTAGGGCTCCTTGAGCGTCGAGACGTCGAACCGCCCGTGTTTCTCGACTCCCTCTCGGGCGGCCCTGCCGCAGTCGGTGATGAGGCCGTCGATGAGGGTCACTTGCGCGCCGAGGACCCGGCATTCGTTGATGAACGGCCGGGGGACGTCGGCCGGCATGAAGACGTGCGCTTCGAGTCCGGCCAGAGCGGCGTAGGCGCTCATGGCGCACCCGGCGTTCCCTGCCGTTGGGATCGAAACCGCCTTGACACCCAGCTCGTAGGCACGGGAGACGGCCGCGGCCAGCCCCCGGGCTTTGAACGACCCCGTCGGGTTGAGTCCTTCGTCCTTGATGTAGAGAGGACCGTGGCCGATTTCCCGTTCCAAGCGACTCGCTCGAAAAAGGGGGGTGAAGCCTTCGCCCAGACAAAGCTTGAACTTGTCATCTCGCAAGGGGAGAATCTCCCGGTACCGCCACATCGTCTGTTCTCGGCCGGCTAAGACGGCGGGCGTGAAGGCCGTCCGGGCTGCGTCCAGGTCGTAGCGGACGAGAAGCGGTTTCTGGCACGCGGGGCAGATGTTCCACAGCCTGTCGGCGTCGAGCCGCTCGCCGCACAGCCCGCATTCGAGATGGGACAGGTAGCTTGTCCTGGTCATTGGCTGAGGTTTATCACATTTCAGGCCGGGCGGCAATCGGGCCGCCAGCTCGGATCGTCCGATAGCGAAGCTAGCGCTTCCTGATTAGCTCGATCAGTTCAGCGGCCTTCTCGGCGAAGGCGGGATGCGCGGCGGCGAGCCGGGCCAGGTCGAGGGCCCGTTCGAAAACCCCGGCGTTATGAAAGCCCGCGGCGCCGTTGTACTGGCAGGTCGCCTTGGTCGCCTGGACCGAGAGGATTTGGACCCTCTTTTTGACGACGAGGCGGGCCTTTCGTTCCGGCGCCATCTCGGAGGCCTCGATCTCCTGGATCTTCTTCTCCATATCCTTCTCCTTGTCCTCCAAGGAGAGCGCGGCCCCGGCGAAATAGATCCCCGAGTTCAGCCAGTCCTTGCGGTCGGCGTAGAGCTTGCCCAGGTAGTAAGCCGCGTCGCTGTCGGAAGGCTGGAGGTTCAAGGCTTCACGGAGGTCTCTTTCGGCGTCGTCAAGACGTCCTTGCCTATAAGCGATAATCCCGGAAAGCGTCATGGCGTCGCTCACGCCGACGAGGAAGACCTTGGCCGAGTCGACCGCCCTGCGGGCCTCTTCCAAGCGTTCGAGTTCGTTGAGGTTCCAGGCTGTCCAATAGTAGGCTTCGCCGATATAATAGGTGCCGAGCTCGAGGAGGCGGGCGAGAACAGCGAGGGCCTCGTCGTTGCGCCTGAGATAGCCCAAGCAGAGGCCCTGGCCGAGCAGGGCGTCGCGATACGTCGGGAAGAGCGCCAGGGCTTTTTCGTTGTATTCAAGGCAGATTTCTATTTCCTCCATCTGGAAGGCGACCTTGGCCAAGGAGATGAGGACGGACAGCGATTCGGGGATTTTTTCATGGACCGCGAGGTAATGCCGCTCGGCCGTGAGGAGTTTTCCGCCAAGAAGAGCGACCTCGCCGAGATAGTAGTGAATTTCGGAGAATTCCGGGTCGAGAGCAAGGAGCGCCTCGAGCCGGTCCGGCTCGAGGGATGGAGAAACGGCCGTCTGGAAAGCCGCCAGGCGGGAGTCGGGATACAGGTCCGTGTAAATCCCCGTCGCGAGCTTGTCCTGGAACTTGTAGAAGAAGGCGGCCCGCAGGGCCAGGCGGAGGACGGCCGCCAGGTCGTCGCTTTGCGCCCGCTCCCCGATTTCTCTGTCGAGGTCCGGGATCCTGGCGTTCACCCAGTCGAGCTGGGCCTCCATCGTCCGGCCGCCCGTCTCGACCTCCCCCGGCTTGCCCTTGACCTTGTTGGGCAGGCCGGCCAGGAGTTCCAACCACGACGCGTAGAAAGCCAGGGACGGGTCGCCGGCCATGAAATCGGACAGGCCATCCGCCGGTTTCGAGGGTAGGACCCCAAGCTCCTTTTCCCGAAGCCCGAGCGCGACGGCCGAGCGCACGTATTTTTCGGCGACGGCGGCCCGGCGTTCCGGGACGGCCAGGACCTCCTCATAAATGCGGAGGGCGTCCTTGATGGCCGTGTAATGGCCTTTCGAGAAGAGGGAGTCCGCCCGGCTGATTTTCGCGCCCCAGTCGACCGGCGGAGGGGCCGGAGGCGCGACAGCCGTCTTCTTCACGGGCGCGCAGGCGACGGCCAGGAGCAAGACGCAGGCCAGCATCGCCGCTCTCACGATCCGCGCCACGACTTCACCTCCGACGTTTCCGGCCGCTCTTCACCCCCGGGCTCCTCTCACTCGAGAATTCGCCCGGGCCCACCGTTGTGTTTAGGCCGCGAATTCCGGTAAAGTTATTTTACTCCATGTCTGAGCCCGGGCCGCCAACCCGTTTTCAGGTCAAGAGCCGCGCGGCCTCCCGGATCCTGAACCGCACCGCGACGCCGTAGGGGCAGGCCTTTTCACACTCCCCGCAATCGCGGCAGGCCGAGGCTTTCTCTCCGGTTTCGAGGGACACGTAGGAATCCCGGCCCCGGCCGGTCTTGCCGTAGCTTTCGTGGTAGGCGAGGGCGCGGAGGATGGCCGTCGTGGCCACGCCCGACGGGCAGGCGCGCCTGCAACGGGCGCAGCCGTGGCAGTAATCCTTGCCGTTTTCGCGGACGTAGCGGATGAGGGTCGTCCTCTCGGCGGCGGCGAGCTTCGCCCCGACCGCCCCCAAGTCCTCTTCCATCTGCTGCCGGTTGAGGATCTCGGTCACGGCCGACGTGACCCGCTCGTCGTCGAGGACCCATTTCAACATGGCCTGGTAGAGGGAGGCCGTCCCAGTTTTGTATTTTTCCAGATTTTGCCTCCGGCCGCCGACCTTGAGCGTCTTCATGGCGACAACGCCCACGCCGCGGGAATGGGCCAGCTCGAGAAGGGCCCGGATGCCGCTCGCGCCGAGATAGTCGGGGTAGGTCTCGACCTCGCCGGACGTCTCCTGGATGTCGAAGACGTTATAGCCGACCTGGACCATGTCGTATAGGCCGCAGTCAACCGCCTTGCGGACGACTTCGTCCTGGTTGGCGTGGCAGGATAGCCCCCGGAACCGGTAGACGCCCTCCCGCTTCAACTGCTCGTAGGCGGCCAGGACGCGCTCGTCGACGAGCACGTCGGCCGCTTCCGCGCCATGGATCATCAGGACGTCGATCGTCTCGACGTCCAGGCGCCGGAGGCTGCCGTGGACCGAAGCGACGATGGAGGCGGCGGTGTTCCGGGGCGCAACGTGGAACTTCGTGGCGACGCGGACCTTATCCCGCCCGACGTCCTTGAGCAGACGGCCGATCTGCCGCTCGGCGTTGCCGTTGTCGTAGCTATGGGAGGTGTCGATGTAGTTGACGCCGCGATCGATGATGGCCCTGAGGAGGTCTGGGTCGGGCAGGGGACTGCTGCCGAGCGAGATCTCGGACACGAGAAGGCCCGTGCGGCCGAGGCGGCGATAGGACATGCCGTCCTTCTCGAGCCGCGACGGGGCCGCCTGTCCGGCGCCGAACAATCCGGCCAGCGACGACCTCAAGGCTACCGCGCCCCCGGCCATCGTTTTAATGAACGTCCGTCGGTCCTGCGGCTTTCGGCTCATGGATGTCCCTCCAGGCCTTTCCAATCTAGCCGAGCCGTCGGCGGCCGTCAAGGCGAAGTTCTTTCCCGGGCTTTTTAGAAGCGGTAACCGGCGACGAGGGCGAGCGTGGTGCTGGGCGGCCCTCCGGATTCCTTGCGCCTGGACAAGTATCCCCGGAGCTTGACGTTCTCACCCCGGGAGGACGGTCCTTATTGATAAAAGAATTTGTTGACCGGGGAACTAAACGGCAGGAAAATGCGTCTGGGATTATATAGAGAGAGGATTTCTCCGTCCTGAAAGGAACCTGATCATGAAAAAGACCCTACTCATCATGGCGTTTGCCGCGCTGGCCTTGATCCTCCTGGTCGGCGGCGTTTTCGCCCAGAAAAAGCCCGACGTCATCGGCACGTGGATCGGCTATGCCCTCGGCGGCGATGGCACCCGGGTGGACATCACCGTCGTCATCGACAAGGGTGAAGCCGGATACACGGGGAAACTCAGCGATGCGACCGGCATGATCCCCGAGTCGCCGCTCCGGAACATCGTCTTCAAAGACAAGAAGCTCACTTTCGAATTCGACTTTGCTCAGGGTATGGAATCCATGCTGATCAAGATCGAGCTCACCCTGGACAGCGAGACCCTCAAGGGCGCCTGGTTTGACCCCGAAGGCAATTCGGACATCGTCGAGCTGGCCCTGAAGAAGTAGCCTCTTTTCCATCTCCGCGGCCTTCGCAATCCGGAGAATTGACAAGAGTGGAGTCTCGGCTTACCCTGTAACGGGGTGTCGGTCATGCGCAACATCTCAATGTCCCTAAGATATGGGATCCTGACGGGGGCCGCCCTTCTCCTTCTTTCGGCCGCCGTGACGGCCGCTCAATTCTCGCCCACGGAGATCGCCGAGAGGTCCCATTGGGAGGATTTCCTCCGGACGGCGGCTATCGTCGGGGCCATCCAGTTCGGGGAGGAGGAGGCCGTGACCACCCCCTGGAAACTGACCCTCGAAAAGGACGGCGTCGTCCGGCATGCCCTTTGGAAAAACCCGAGCGGCAGTCCGCGGGGGTACGTCGATAGCTGGCTCTATGAAATCGCAGCCTACAACCTGGACAAGCTGCTCGGCCTGGACATGGTGCCGCCGACGGTCCAGAAGCGGTTCCGGGGTATGCTAGGGTCATGCCAACTCTGGATCGAGGACACTGCCGTCCTCAAAAAAAGGCTCCAGGAAGGTTTATCGCCGAAAATCATGGAAAAGCCGAAATGGCTGCGCCAGGCCTACATTCAGCAGCTGTTCGACAACCTGATCGGGAACGAGGACCGTCACCAGGGCAACGTTCTGATAACGCCGGATGAACGATCGTTCCTGATCGACCACTCACGGACTTTCCGGACGACGAAAGCGTTCACCCAGGGCCTCCCCTTCTCGGAGGACAAGTTCCCCGGAGGGGGCGTGATGCGGGAACTGCCGCGCGCCCTGGTCGAGAAGGTCAAGGCCCTGGACGAAAAAACGATCCGGGAAGCCGTTGGAAAGACACTGAGCGGAAAGGAAATACAGGCCGTGCTGGCCCGTAAAGAGCTCCTCCTGGCCGAGGTCGACTGGCTCATCGCCAAATACGGCGAGGCCGCCGTCCTCTACTGAGACCGTCTTTTGACTTACGGCCGTTTCCTGTGGTAACTTGAACCCTTCCAGTGTCCAAGAAAAGCGACTCCAACGGCGGCCGAGGCCGCCGTTCGCATTCCAACAAGGGGTGATGCCCGATGAAAAAAGCGATTATGGTTCTCTGCCTTTCGATCCTCTTTTACGCGGCCTGCGGCAAGAAGGCCGGGGAGACCACGGTCATGGCCAATCCCTTTTTCTCCGAATTCGCGACGCCGTTCGGCGTCCCACCTTTCGACCTCATCAAGCCCGAGCACTACATGCCGGCCTTCGACAGGGGGATGGCCGAGCAGAAAAAAGAAGTCGAGGTCATCACCTCGAACGCCGAGCCGCCGACCTTCGCCAACACGTTCGAGGCCCTCGAGAGAAGCGGTGCCCTCCTCAACAAGGTGGCCGGTGTCTTCAACAACTTGACCTCGTCCAACACGAACGAGGAGCTCCAGAAGATCGACAAGGAGCTCGCGCCCAAGCTGGCCCAGCACGGCGACGACATCGCCATGAACGCCGCCCTCTTCGCCCGGGTCAAGGCCGTCTACGACCAGAAAGACCGGCCCGCCCTATCGACCGAGGAGGCCCGTCTGCTCGATGAGACATACAAGGACTTTGTCCGCGGCGGCGCCGGCCTCCCGCCGGACAAGCAGGCCCGCTTGCGCCAGGTCAACGAGGAGCTGTCTGTCCTCGCCGTGCAGTTCGGCGAGAACGTCCTCAAGGAGAACAACGTCTTCGAGCTCGTCATCGAAAGCGAGGCCGACCTGGCCGGTCTCCCGCCCGCCGTCACGGCCGGCGCGGCCGAGGCCGCCAAAGAGCGCGGCAAGCCGGGGAAATGGGTCTTCACGCTTCACAAGCCGAGCCTCATCCCTTTCCTCCAATATTCCGAGAAGCGCGACCTCCGGGAAAAGATGTTCAAGGCCTATATTGGCCGGGGTGCGAACGGCAACGAGCTGGACAACACGGCCCTGGCCTCGAAGGAAGCCGCCCTGCGCGTAGAGCGGGCCGGACTTCTCGGCTACAAAACACACGCGGACTATGTCCTCGAGAAGAACATGGCCAAGACGCCCCAGGCCGTCTACGATTTCCTCGGCAAGCTGTGGAAGCCGGCCCTAGTCCGGGCCAAGGCCGAGGCGGCCGACATGCAGGAGATGATCCGCAAGGAGGGCCGGGACTTCAAGCTCGAGCCCTGGGATTGGTGGTATTACGCGGAGAAGGTCAAAAGGGCCAAGTACGACCTCGACGACAACGCCCTGCGGCCCTACTTCCAGCTCGAGAACGTCCGTGACGGCGCCTTCATGGTGGCCAACAAACTCTACGGCATCACCTTCACGGAGCGGGCCGACATCCCGAAATACCACGAAGACGTCCGGGTCTTCGAGGTCAAGGACGCCGACGGTTCCCACCTGGCCGTCCTCTACGTCGATTATTACCCGCGGGCGTCGAAGCAGGGCGGGGCCTGGATGAACAACTTCCGCGAGCAATCGATCCGGGACGGGAAAGACATCCGTCCGGTCATCTCCAACAACGGCAACTTCTCCAAGCCGACGGCCGGGGAGCCGGCGCTCATCAGCTACGAAGAGGCCCTGACGCTCTTCCACGAGTTCGGGCACGCCCTCCACGGCATCCTCACGCGCTGCAACTACGAGAGCTTATCGGGGACGAGCGTCCCCCGCGACTTCGTCGAGCTCTGTTCCCAGATCATGGAGAACTGGGCCGCCGACCCCGAGGTCCTCAAGATGTACGCCAAGCACTACAAGACCGGGGAGCCCATCCCGGACGCCCTGCTCGAGAAGATGCAGAAGAGCCGCTTCTTCAACCAGGGCTTCGAGACGGTCGAGTACCTGGCCGCCTCCTTCCTGGACATGGACTGGCACACCCGGACCGAGGCCAAGGAGCTGGACACGGTCAAGTTCGACGCCGAAGCGATGGTCCGAATCGGCCTCATCCCCGAGATCGTCAGCCGCTACCTGAGCCCCTATTTCACCCACATCTTCAGCGGCGGCTACTCGGCCGGCTACTATAGCTACATATGGGCCGAGGTCCTGGATTCGGACGCCTTCCAGGCGTTCAAGGAAACGAGCCTCTTCGACCGGGCCACGGCCGAGTCGTTCCGGAAGAACATCCTCGAGCGCGGCGGCACCGAGGACCCGATGGTCCTCTACAAACGCTTCCGCGGCCGTGAGCCGAAGATCGAACCCCTCCTGAAGAAAAGGGGCTTGGACTAGGCCCGAACGCATTTCCAGGCTTGACATCCCGGCCGGGCCAATCTAGAATCCCGCTTGAGACGAAGGGGTTCAATTGATACGTTCGACGGCGCCAAACCCCGATTTTTAAATCGGGGAAAAAGCGCCGCTCAGTATTAACCCTGAGCATACCCCGGCCTTGCCAGGACCGGGACTGGGAAGCCCGGCCCCGGGCTTCAGTCCCGGGAGCCGACAGGGTTGATTTTCTCCGAATTACGCAAAGTATTTTTATCCAAATATTCCGGAAAAGTCTGAAGCGGTTGAGCCACAAAATTTGGTTTCCAAAGAATTTATTGCTATAGGTATGACATGCCCTGAATGTGAAGAACATATCAAGCAGGCGGTGAGCAAGTTACCTGGCGTCAGTTCAATAGAGGCGGATTACAAAACAGGAAAAGTGGTCGTAAAGTATGATAAAACAAAATTGACTGGTGAGAAAATCGGCAGGACAATAAATTCCACAGGATATAAGGTTAAGGAGTAATATTGGAAATAAAACTTGAATCAATCATAACGTGCCCCAAGTGCGGGCACCAAAAAAAAGAAACAATGCCAGCGGATGCTTGCCAATATTTCTACGTTTGTGAAAAGTGCAATGAAAGATTGAAGCCCAAAGAAGGGAATTGTTGCGTTTATTGCTCATATGGTTCTGTGCCATGTCCACCTATTCAATCAAGCAAGGGCTGCTGTGAATAAAGCGTATAACAAGGCACGGCACCTGACCGCTATTCCGCTGCGCACCATAGCGGCAGGTGAGCTTGGTCGTTAGGCCGCCATCAAAGTCGCCTGGACGAGAAATTGTACAGACAGACCTTGAAAAGCAAAAGGAGGTAAATCATGGAGCAAAGTAATGACATTTCTGCAATTCCGCAATACAGCTTAAGTAAAACCCTGCTGATTTGGGCAGCTGCGGCAGTCCCTATGGCGATTTTAGGGTGGTTTGTAGCCCCGGCACTAGCACACGACCCGCAGAAGCCGGGTTTCGAACGGCTGGCTGTGCTTACGGTTGGATTAGTGTGGCAATTCCTGTTGGTGGTAATCCTGCTCTACCGAGAAACAGGCAACCTGCACTGGTCGACCATCAAGCAGCGTCTCTGGCTCAATAAGCCCCGCTCTCCAAAAACAGGAGAGCCTCGCAGCCGTTTATGGTGGTGGCTCATCCCGGTCATTCTCCTAACAGCCATTTACGAAATGCAGTTCGGCGGGATATTTAACAAGCTTTGGGTTTCCATATTCCCATTCTTTGCAGAACCACAGGGCTTTTCTCTTGGTGCCGCTCTCGATACGCCAGAAGCAAAGACCCAACTATTGACACCTGCATAATAAATGTCCTATACTCTGATCCGGAGGGAATCGATGAGACCATCCGGAAGCGCAGAGTTCCTGGAAAGGCGACGCCTGCGGGCCGTGGAGTACTTGGATCAAGGACTCCAGCTCGGGGAGATAGCACGCAAGGTTGGGGTTGACCGCCGCAGCGTCCGGCGCTGGAAAGCGAGCGTCTTGAAGAGCGGGCCGGAAGCCATCCGGGCCAAGCCGCAGCCGGGTCGACCGCCACGACTCAATCAAAGGGCCAAGAAAAGATTGGAAGCGATCCTGCTGCAGGGCGCCCGCAAGGCAGGCTTTTCGACGGACCTGTGGACCTGTCCCCGGATCGTTCATGTGATCCAAAAGGTCTTCGGGGTTCGTTTTCATGTCGACCATATCGGACGGATCTTGCACTCTCTGGGCTGGAGCCCACAGAAGCCACAGCGCCGGGCCGTTGAGCGGGACGAAGTCGCCATCCAACGTTGGGTCCAGTCGGACTGGCCCCGGGTAAAAAAAACGCCGCTCGGGTAGGCGCCGCTCTCGTCTTTCTCGACGAAAGCGGCTTCCTGATGATGCCTCTGGTGCGGCGGACCTGGGCACCCCGCGGTCAGACACCCCTCATCCGGCACCGGACCAACTCCTATCGGAAAGTTTCCGCCATCGCCGCCTTGGTCGTCTCTCCCCGCCGAGACCGAGTCCGGTTGTTCTTCCGCCTTCATCCCCAGGCTAATATCAACGCCAAATCGGTCCGTTCTTTCCTTCAGCATCTCAGCCGGCATTTTCAATGTCCCATCTTCCTGTTATGGGACCGGTTCATGCCCCATCGGGCACGCCTGGTCCAAGATTACATCTCCAGGAAAAAGGATTGGAGGTCGGAGTTCCTGCCGCCCTATTCTCCGGAGTTGAACCCCACGGAGAATGTTTGGTGTTACCTGAAGACAAACTCCATGGCCAACGAGGCTCTCTATGAGCTCGATAACCTGACGAAATCGACTCGGCGTCATGGCCGAACACTCCAAAGGCGCGAGTCCCTGCTTCGTTCACTCCTGAAGCACACGCCTCTTTTTTTACGCTTAAAATAGGACATTGATTATGCAGGAATCAATAGTAGGGGCGTGGGGCATATGGGGTCTCATTTTACTTTCAGCTCTGTTCAACACGTTCTTAGGAGAAGAACTTTTATTTCGTGGATTATTGTTGCCCCGCATGGCTGGGGTCTTTGGGAAATGGGATTGGGTGATGAATGGGCTATTGTTTGGTATCTATCATCTTCACCAACCGTGGGGTATCCTCAATGGAATAATTAGTGGAATGTTGTTCTTTACTCTACCGAGCCGATATTTTCGCAGTTCTTGGTTTGGAGTAATTGCTCATTCTGGGCAAAGTATATTCTTTGCTATCCTTATCTTGGGGCTTGTGCTTGGATTAGCGTAGAGCGGGCGGGCTAACACCGGCTTGCACCCGACGTCGCTCCGCTGCGCTCCGCAACGCAACTGACGCCGGCCGTTATAAAGCCATGATGAGCGTCGGGTTTCATCGGAGCGTCGGATGAAGGCGCCCGTACCAGTTCCTCAGGATCAGCTCGGTTGGCTTCGCGGGTGGCCCTGAAGGTTCGCGGTCTGCGTGCATCGCCAAGGAATCTGAAGAAGGCCGCGGATGGACGGGGCCGGGCCTCCTGTGTTATATAACTCCCGAGGAAAGGCCATGAGCGGCAACGTTTACGACGAACTCAAGGAGCGCGGCTTCGTCGCCCAGGTGTCGGACGAGGGCGCCGTCCGGAAGATGCTCGGGGAGAAGCCCATCACGTTTTACGTGGGTTTCGACAGCACGGCCGCGAGCCTCCACGCCGGGAGCCTCGTGCCCATCATGGCCATGGTCCACCTCCAGCGGGCCGGCCACCGGGCCATCGCCGTCGTCGGCAGCGGGACGACCATGGTCGGCGACCCGAGCGGCAAGACCGAGATGCGTCAGATGCTCGACGAGGCCACTATCCGGGCCCAGGGCCAGGCCATCCATTTCCAGCTGGCCCGCTACCTCCGCTTCGACGGGACGAACGCCATCGCCGTGGATAACGCCGACTGGCTCCTGCCGCTGAACTACATCGCCTTCCTGCGCGACATCGGCCGGCACTTCAGCGTCAACCGCATGCTGGCCGCCGAGGCCTATAAACTTCGCCTCGAGAAAGGGCTGTCCTTCATCGAGTTCAACTACCAGCTCCTCCAGGCCTACGACTACCTGATCCTTTTCCGGAAATACGGCTGCACCCTGCAGATGGGCGGCGACGACCAGTGGGGCAACATCCTGGCCGGCGTCGACCTCATCCGCCGGGTCGAGGGCGGAGCGGCCGAGGCCCTGACCTTCCCGCTCCTGACCACGGCGTCGGCGGCCAAGATGGGCAAGACCGCGCAGGGCGCCGTCTGGCTCGACGCCGCGCTGTTCGGTCCCTACGATTTCTATCAGTATTGGGTCAACTGCGACGACCGGGACGTCGGCCGCTTCCTGAAGATCTTCACCCTCCTGCCGCTCGACGAGGTCCGCCGTCTGGAATCGCTCAAGGATAGCGGGATCAACGAGGCCAAACGCATCCTGGCTTTTGAAGCGACGAAGATCACCCACGGCGAGGTGGAAGCTGAAAACGCACGGGAAGCGACAGCCGCGGCTTTCGGCGGCAAGACGGTCAATCTTGATGGGACGGCGAAAGGACAATTCGGCACGGGCGATGTTACCGTCCTGCCCACGACAGCCATCCCGCGCGCCAGGCTCGAAGCCGGCATCACCCCGGCTGAGCTCTTCACCGAGGTCGGCCTGACGCCCTCGCGCCGCGAAGCGAAAAGACTCATCGAACAGGGAGGGCTCTACGTTAACAACGAGCACATTGACTCGGTGGAACGCCTCCTCACCCTCAAGGACCTCGGCGCCGACGGCGGCATGCTCCTCAAGGCCGGCAAAAAGAAATTCCACCGCGTCGTCGCCGGCTGAAAAGCCCGACAAATCCTTTGCGTTGCCCGCTCATCTGTGATTAACTATCGGGATGTTTCCCGAGAATCCAAGGAGAATCGCATGAAGAACATGTTCGTCTTAGCCCTGCTCTCGACGCTGCTCCTCGCCGGCTGCGCCCCGAAAGCCGAGAAAGTCGCGCTCAAGGAAGGCACTCCGGCTTACACCCTGGCCAAGGACCTCGCAGCGGTCATGCCCGCGCTCGGCCCGGACAAGGTCACCCTCCTCGTCGAAGGCAAGGGCCTGGCGATCACGGCCGCCGAGGTCATCCAGGCCATCCAGGACAACCTGGGGACGCGGACCGCCCAGCTCAAAGGTGTCGACGCCGGAAAGCTGAAGAGCATCATCGAACAGGGGGCGACCCAGCTCGCCGAGCGCAAGCTCCTTCTCGCCGCGGCGGCCGGGGCCAAGACGGTCGTCCCGGCCGAGGAGCTCGATAAGGCCATACAGGCCCAATATGCCCAGGCCGGTGGGGAGCCGGGCTTTCTGGAGGCCCTGAAAAGCGCTGGGATCTCGATCGACCACGTCAAAAAGAGCGTCCAGGAGAGCCTCGTCATCAATAAGTACCTCGAAGGTATCGTCGAAGCCGGAGCCAAAGTTTCCGAGGAGGACATCCGGAAGGCCTACCAGGAGGAGACGGCCGGCGACAAGACAGCGTCCGTGCGCCACATCCTCCTGCTGACCCAGGAAAAGACCGAGGCGGAAAAGGCCGAGGCCCGCAAGAAGATCGAGGACATCCTCGTGAAGGCCAAGGCGGGGGAGGATTTCGCCGCCCTGGCCAAGCAGTTTTCCGAGGACCCCGGCTCCAAGGACAACGGCGGCCTGTATGAAAACTTCGGCCGCGGCCAGATGGTCAAGCCGTTCGAGGACGCGGCCTTCTCCGTCCCGGTCGGCCAGATCAGTGGGGTCGTCGAGACGACCTCCGGCTATCACATCATCCAGGTCGTCGACCGCAAGAAGGAAGCCCGGCCCTTCGAGGAAGTCCGCGGCGAGATCGAATCGCGGCTCAAAGAGGGAAAGCAGGGCTCGGCCGTCGAGAACCACGTCAAGGAACTCAAGGAAAAGGCGAAGTTCAAGCTGATCGGCTTATAGAGCGCCGCGGCCGGAAGCCGCTTGAAGAAACGATGAGAAAACGGCCCTTCCCTCACCCCCCGAGGGGGGCCGAGATTCCCCTATAAATCCCCGCCGGGGGGGATTGCCCGAAAAGGCCTCCGCGCCCAGACTGGGAATGAGGACGCCATAGACGCGTCCGGACATCCGTCAACCGCTAGGAGGCATCATGAAAAGACTTATGACGGTTCTCGTGATCGCGGCCATCGTCGGCCTCGCCGCGCTTCCCCAGCCGGCCGCCGCCAACGTCCAGTTTGGCATCAAGGCCGGCGGCAACATGGCCAAGCCGACCGGCGTCGACGCCCAGGATCCCCTGGCCACCCTGAAATCCAAGGTGGGCTTCATGGGCGGTATTTTCCTGGCCATCAACTTCGGCAAAGTCGTGACCATCCAAACTGAGGTCCTGTACACGATGAAGGGCGCCAACTACGTGGCCCTGGACGACAGCTACACCGATAAGCTCTACAGCGATTACATCGAGATCCCCCTTCTCCTGAAGATCAAGATCCCCCTGCCGGTCATCCAGCCTTTCGTCTTCGCCGGACCCTCCGTCGGCTTCAAGCTCAACGAGAAACTGATGTCGAACGGCGAGGAGATCCCTCTGACCGAGGCCCTCTTGAAGAACAACGACTACGGGGCCATTTTCGGAGCCGGCCTGAACCTGGGGCGGAATTTCATGCTCGATGTCCGCTACAGCCTGGGCATGCAGAAGGTCATCGCCACGATCGAGGGCGAAGTCCAGCCCGATTTCAAGAACGGCGTCTGGGCCGCGACAATCGGCATCGCGTTCTAAGAAAAAACCGAACCTGCTCGTCCTGAACGACCAAGGCGCTTCCGCCGGGCGGAGGCGCTTTTTTTTCTTTTCCTAATTCCGGGGCTCATTCGACGACGATTGAAGCCGGCGCCGAAATGTCATCCGCGGACGCTGCCTGGGCAGTGATGGGGGGGATATGCTTGACCCCCCATCACTGATTTAGGCAGGCAGCGTCCTGCCGCGTCCGGTCAGTCGACGATGAAGACCCGGGCTCCTTTTTCCGAGTAGCCGAGATGCAGGTTCACTTCGTCGTCTCCGGCCTCGAAACTCATCTCCGGCCCGAGCCGGAAATCCCGGCCGTCCTTGAGCACGATGCCGAACTCCCCCTCGAGGACGTAGAGGACATGGCCCCGCGGGCACCAGTGGTCGGAGCGGTACCCCGCCGAATAGTCGACGACCCTGGCCCGGACATTGCCGGATTCGAAAACCCGCCAGAAGGATGTCCCGGTCTCGCCCTTGTGCTCGACGGGCGCGATGGCCTGGAAATGCGTCACCGTGAAGGGCACGTCGGCAATTTTCATGGGCGGCTCCTCCTGGGCGGCATCAACGGATGTACAGATAAATGTAGTGGTCTTCGCCGTTCTCGTCCTTGACCGTTTCGGTAAGCGCCTGCTTCTCCTCCCAGCCGGGGATGGTGTAGTTGTGGCACACGACCCGGCTCTTGGGCCGGAGCTGGGCCTCGAGGAGGGGCCGCATCAGGGCGTTCGATTCGGGAAGAAGGTAGAGGCTGACGACCGTCGCTTCCGAGAAGTCGGCCTTCGTCGCGTCCATGCAGATGAACTTGACCTGCCTTTTGACCCCCGCGGACTCGGCGTCCCGCTCCGACTCCTCGATCATGGCCTTGTCGATGTCGATGCCGACGCCGCGGGCCCCGTACCGCCGGGCCGCCGTGATGACGATGCGGCCGTCGCCGCAGCCGATGTCGTAAAGGAGGTCCTTGCCGGAGACGGAGGCGATTTCGAGCATTCTGTCGACGACGGGCTGGGGTGTCGGCACCCAGGGGGCGAGGTCGACGGCGTCGGACCGCCCATGGGAGCCGAGGAAAAGCTCGATCGTCGTCCCTTCGTCGTAACGGAAGGAATAGGGACTGCCCGGGTCGAGAGAGTAGATCGCGTCCTTCAGGCCTGTGGCGAACTCGATCTCGAGAGGGACGGCCGTCTGGAAACGGTCGATGGCCCCCGGCGCGATCTCGCGCGTCTCGCGCGCCTCCGGCTTGCCGGAGGGATATATCTTATAGGCGACCGGATTCTCGGTGACGTTGCGGACCGTCGTCTCTCTGGCCCGGATATCATCGGCCGTCTGCGGGGTGGCGGGGGGAGGCTCGGGCTGGCGACGGGAACAGGAGGACGGGAAAAGCGCCAGGGCGGCGAGGATAAGGGCGGCGGCGAAGACGGCGTCGTTTCTGCGCTTCATGCGGGCACCTCTTTTGGGAAAGATTTTAGCAGAAAAGCGCGGCAAAAAATACACCCGAATATCGGGACCGCGAAACGCGGTTGACAGACGTTCCGGATTTTCTTAAAGTCAATGGACGAGCCTTCGGCTCGCCACTCGCCCGTGATTTATATTCACGGGCGAGTACTGCGGGAATGGACTCCCGGGCAAGCCCGGGGCCCCGGCCGCTGTGGGGCCCTTATGACTGATGATCTTTTCCGGAAAGGAAGACGATGAGCATCCGTCGCACGACCTCGACCCTGGCGCTCCTCGCGGCCCTCGTGAGCGCTCTGCCCGCGGCCGTGCGCGGTGGGGAGTTCTTCAAACCCTTGCGGACAGACGTCCCGCCGGCGATCGACGGCCGGCTCGACGACGCCGTCTGGCGCGAGGCCCCCACGCTCAGCGCCTTCAAGACCTTCATCCCCGACTTCGGCCGGGAGCCCAGCGAAAAAACGGTCGCCTCCATGGCCTACGACGCCGAGAACCTTTACTTCGCCTTCAAGTGCTACGACCGGGAGCCGGACAAGATCAAGGCTGCCGTGGCCAGCCGCGACACCATCCGGTCCGACGATTTCATCTGCATCAATCTCGACACCTTCAACGACCGTCAATCCCTCTACGCCTTCTACGTCAACCCCCTCGGCATCCAGACCGACAGCCGTTTCGCCAGCGGCAAGGAGGATTTCAGCGTCGACTTCGTCTGGTACAGCATGGGACGCCTTGATGAAGACGGCTACACCGTCGAGCTTCGCGTCCCCTTCAAGAGCATCCGCTACGCCGGGAAAAAGCGCGTCGAGATGTCCATATTTTTCGAGCGCCGTATCTCGCGCCGGTCGGAGCACGGCTCCTACCCGGCCCTCGACCCGGCCCGGGGTTACTTTTTCCTGACCCAGATGATGCCCCTCGAGCTCGACGACATCAAGCAGTACACCC
>Ga0214473_10002863_pt1 | contig 21122 bp, 20 predicted proteins | sample RVTome_7_FD_203509 | JGI IMG/M metagenome (GOLD analysis project Ga0214473, IMG submission 203509) | Soil microbial communities from uranium-contaminated site in the Upper Colorado River Basin, Wyoming, United States - RVT98D197 | ecosystem: Environmental > Terrestrial > Soil > Contaminated >... | reverse complement strand
TTAAGTAATAATTTGAATGTACCTCCAGGTGAATACTACAACGTCAGTCTAGATGCTACGAGCACACCTACCCTTATTGGAAGTGAGTTGGAGTTAGTTGGAGATTGTACAAACCGGCGATCTAACAACGGAATTTAAATCTGTAATAGGAAGCATTGAGACCAAATGCTTCCTCCCATCTTTCTCTTCTCTATTTCATCTTCAAATGAAATCAACATTTATTTATCAATCAACGATGTGATAGAACCCTGAAAATTCTACCCTACCTAGCTTACAAGTTACGGCCTCATTTTTGGGTTTGATGTGCGAAGATTAAAAGACCATAAAACATTTTCAGGAAAATATGTGAGGATGTAAGAATTAGCAACTGATAAATCCAACTCTTTTTTCCCTTCAGTTATGAAACTGAGGTTTCTATTAGTGCTGTTTCTGCTCGCGTTGCCTAATCTTGCGGCTGCTCAGCAGGTTTCCCCAACTCTATACGAGGATATGTCTATCTCTTTAGCTAAAGATCGGATGGGGGTTGTAGTGCTTGTTTCATCGACGCTGGATAATCCCTTGAAGTTCCCAGCATCGGATATGATTACTCCTTCTCTTGGCAGGGACGTTGACGCGGCTGTGCTCGCGATAACAGGTGAGCAGACACATCTTGAAGTCTTTTTCAAAGCTCGGGCGAACCAGAGCCTCCAGACAAGTACCAACTATGTTAATACTGTTGCTCAAATTCTTGGTATGGCGCCACCGCCTCTTGAGAACATCACTCTTGTTTCAGGTAGGTATGAGATGCATGCGGTCTTTAACGTCAGCATGCTAGCAGCTTGGCCAAAGCTTAAACCCTACACGATGCCAGGCTCGGAAGGCTACGGCAAGCTAATAGATCTTTTAGCATCTCAGCAAAACCGCACGAAGGTTATTGAAGTTGATTTAGAGCTAGATGAGAATAACCTGCCAATATCGACCGTGATATTCTCAACTAATATCCTAACAACAATAAACACCGGAGTCAGCGTTGACTTGGTTCAGCGGATGGGTGTGCAGAGCTTCGAAGCTAGCCCCCGAAGCAACGAAACAACATTCACAATCATCATACCCAAATCGGGTCTTAGCTCAGTAGAGTACAGCGGTGCGGTTATGAATCTTACAACTTACCCTACCGCATTTCTTCTGTCAGGGAAAGTCCCTCCAGGAACTCAGATTCAGAGCCTATCGGTAAAACTCAATCCAACAACCTCCACAACAACCACATCAACAACTACAACAACCAAGACCAACACAACCACAACTACCACCACAACAACCAAGCCAACCAACACAACATCAACAAAGACAAATCAAACAACAACAACTACCACATCAACAACTACAACAAAGAGCAATCAAACAACCACCACGTCAACAACCACTAAACCAACCAACACAACAACGACTTCAACAACAACGACAACCACCACAACAAAGCCGACCACAACAACTTCGACAACAACGACAACAACCTCAACCAAGCCAACCACCACATCAACCAGCACGAGCACAACAACCTCAACATCCCAGAGCACTAGTACATCCACATCAACTGCTAATCAAACAACAACATCAACCCAGAGCACAACGTCTGTAACAAGCCCATCGACAACTTCAACAACTACTCAGCCAACCACATCGCAGACAACCTCGACAATCGGTTCGAATGAAACAATGCTGGCAGTAGCTTTAGCTGCAGTTATCGCGGTGTTGCTCGGAGGAGTCTACTTTATTCGAAAAAGAAAGATTTGAAAGAAACTGCTCTGTAATTAAGAATCAATGACTGTTACGGCGTTTTTCACCTTTGGTGTATCAGTCTTGAAACGGATTTGTGAAAGGGCGTTCCAACCGTTTCAGAGCGTTCCTAATATATATAGGATAGCTGTCAAGGAGGCGGCGATAAAAGATTGATTCTTGATATTATGAAGATTAGAAATCCACCTTTATCTGGAATCGAGGCTTTAGCCTCTCAGTCCAGAGTCGGAAAGAATGAATCACCAGTTACCGGCTCAGGCTTAGGTTTACCTGCCTTAGATATGCTAAACAAACCAATCGGTTTTCAATTTCCACCCGGTTTAGCAACTCTTCCAATCCCACCCATGGCAGTTAATATGGGATTATTCACCTTCACAAGACCCTTAGAAAAGCCCCAAAAGACGGTGTATACAGATTGATTTATAGAACTCAAGTTAGAATAATAGCTGATGTCTTAACAGCTACTCGAGGCTTTTACGGCGAAGACGGTACAGGCATTACAACAATTATTCAAAAAGCCAACCTCTCATACAACCGGTTAACCAAAGTGCTAAACGACCTTGTCACTGCAGGTCTTTTATGTGAAACCTCAGCTGGCAAAATTAGCAAATACAAGCTAAGCGAAAAAGGCGAAGAGTTCCTAAATGTATATGGAAAGTTCGAAGAAGTAGCAGACTCATTCGGCCTAAGACTCTAAATCACAAGATATATTCTAATAAGACTATTTCTAACACTCAATAAAGTTCAAATCAGGAACTTAACCTAAGAAACAAGGAAATACCACAGGAAAACGCGCTTATTTGCTAAATATATCTATGTTATCTTTTATATAAAATACTGGTGTGTTGCATAATTTCAGATTTCGTCATTTGTTTATCTAAAACGTACATCTAAATGTGTTAAATGTTAGTTTATCTAATTAGCATTTGCGATTACGTCATTGCAAGACTGTTTCCATGAGTCATGTAACATAGCATAAAATACTAAAAGATTTATATCTTGAGATTTTGAGTTAGTTTTGTAGAGTTGTGTTAATAGTGAAAAAGATCATTAGTTCCTTTGTAATTCTTTTACTGTCCATAAGTATGTTTGCGGCTCAGAGTGCGGTGTTCGCTGAGCCAAATATTGTTCCCGTAATAGTATTGTTTACTCCTGGAGCTAGTTTAGATATTGAGCGAGGCGCTTTAGCGTCAGCTGGCGGGGAAGTTACTCATGTATATGAAATTATTAATGCGGTGGCTGCAAGGTTACCATCTGCTAGCATTGATGGGTTGAAGAGAAATCCTCATGTGCTGAGCGTCGACTATGATGCAGAGGTAAACGCACTAAATTTGGGTGCGGATCAACAAATTCATGCAGACCAGGTTTGGGCCAATGGATATGCTGGAAGTGGAGTTTCTCTAGCGATTCTTGACACGGGAATTGCGAAATCTCATCCGGAGTTTGTGGGCAGAATTGCGTTTTGTGAAAGTGAAGTGACTGGGATAACAGACTGTGAAGATGATGAAGGTCACGGAACTCATGTCGCAGGATTAGCTGGGGCATCTGGAGAATACGGGTCTGCGAAAGGTGTTGCACCCTCTGTCACATTTATGATTGATAAAGTTCTAAATAGCCAAGGAAGCGGATCTATATCGCAAATCATCAGCGGTATCGAATGGGCTGTGACTAACGATGCAGATATTATCAGCATGAGTTTAGGGACCTCTTCGTTAGATAATCGAGGAACAAAGGCGAACTGCGACACCGCTATTCCATCCCTGACACTCGCTATCAACAATGCTGTGGCGGCAGGGGTAACTGTTGTGGCTGCAGCTGGCAACGCTGGAGCACAAGGTCTAGGAGCTCCTGGCTGCATAAGCAGCGTGATAGCTGTAGGTGCAGTTGACAGTAGCGATAATATAGCATCATGGTCAAGTAGGGGCGCCGCTATGCGCGATCACGGGGTGGCTGCACCGGGCGTAAGCCTACTCTCAACGTACCTAAACGGCGGTTATGCATACATGTCTGGTACATCAATGGCTACACCAGTGGTTTCAGGAACAATAGCTCTGATGCTAGAGGCAAATTCAAGTTTTCAACCAAGCGATATCAAGGCAAAACTGTTTAGCTCAGCTGATTGTCTAAACAATAAGTACGGAACTTGTCCTAATAATTATATCGGCTATGGTAGAGTTAATGCATTACAAGCAGTAACTCCATCATTGCCACCTACACCTTTCATTACATTATCAGCTAACCCATCCACCATACCTATATCACAAACGTCAACGATAACGGCTTCAACATCAGATATTACGGGTGATGTTGCTATCACGTTCACCACAACCTTAGGCTTACTATCTCAATCATCTTGCACTACAATATCGGGCTCCTGTACTGTTTCCCTCAGCTCATCAACGACAGGAACAGCAACAATAACTGGCTCTGCTTCAGGATACACTCAAGCTTCAACTAGTGTAAATATTCTAGATTCAACTTTGCCATTGTCAGTTTCGGTTAGCACCAATAAACCAAGTTATAAGAAAGGTAACCCCGTTATGATAACCGTCACGGTGAGCGCATCAGAAACACCAGTACCGGGAGCCCTTGTCTCCCTCAAAATAATAGACCCGTCGGAGAATACTTTGGCTTTACTTACTGCAACCACTGACTCCACAGGTGTCGCATCATTCAAGTACACATTATCACGCTCCGCAGACTCAGGCTCATATATTGCATCTGCAACTGCATCCAAAATCGGCTACACAGATGACTCAGACTCCAACACGTTCGACGTAAAGTGAGTCGATACCACACTTCATTCACGAAAACGTTAAGCTGCTTAGGCACTTCTCAATCCGGCATAGAAACAGATACGTCTAATGGCAGCACTGATGCTAGATCAGCACTAAATACGCATCTTTTTCAATGTCATATTTTCGAATATGAAGAAAATGGTGTGATACTCTAATTTGCAGTGATTGAGCCGTGAAAGAACCAAAGGTCGAACAAAACTCAAATTAAGAGGGTCTGACAATTATGTGAGTTACCGCAATAACACTTTCTAGAAACCGATTTCGCAAACCCATCTAGGAGTTAATACCTCCGGATCCACAATGAAAACATGGGTAATTCCACCTTAACTTTGAATAAAAGGATAGTTGACGAAAGGTTGGAGCAAAGTTGTTAACTTGATTAGATTGGGCCAGCCAGAAACTGATTAATTAAAAAAAGCCAAGAATAAGAAAAGGAATATAAAGGAATTTTCTCTTAAAGCAACTAGCTCTAATAAGTTGTCTCTATTATCCACTCGAAAATCATTCAAAATATTAGGAATATTATCGGCAGTTATAGGAATAATTGTGGTAGTATACGCGATATTTTTTCTCAACGCACTCCGCTACAATATTGAAGTAGGGTCAGATTCAGATCCACAGGTGGTTAGCGGTGAAACACCGTTCCAAAAACTAGTAGTTGGATTCGTCGGAGCACTATTGATATTTCTAGGATACAAATCGTATAAGTTTATCCCGTACGCTGAAAGAGAAAAAGAACATATATCTGAATTAGAACTTGACAATTAAACAATTGGTGGATTAGTTAATAGAATCTCTTAAGATAAATAATAATTAGAAATACTTCTATCATTTGAGTATCTTCACTATTAACATAGTAACATTCTCGTTAGATACAATTTTCTTTTTTTTACAGCAAGTATACTTTCGTTTGCTGGAGGATTCTAATCATTAGTTTTATGATAGTTTCATATTCACTTATAGTCGTCCGCTGGGGTTACAGGTTGTTCTGGTTGCGATTTTATTTGGAAGAAGGCAATTGCAAGCAACAGGGTGGAGACCCAGATTAGGATTAATCCTAGGCCGAAGAGAATGATTAACACCGCGCCTATTAGAAGTAGTAATCCAACTGTTGAGAATAAGCCAACACCTGTTTTTACTGAAAGTCTTCCAAGCGAACGTCTGGAAAAGAACACGGCGATTATAGCAGATACCCATAGGATAATTAACACTGCGAAGATTCCTGAAAGGAAAGGAGCGATATCTTCGAGAGATAAATTCGAACGATCTGGAGTTAAACCTGAAAGCGCCGTCCAGTCACCATTCCAATCCGGAAAGAGCGCATATAAGAAATCAGTTAGAGAAGTTAGAACAGTAATAATAATAACTGATAATGAAATTACGCCACCAACTATTCCTGTTATTAATCCGTAAAGCGCGTTGTTGAAAATGCCTTCTTCTTGGTAATCTCTAGCCAAATTGTATATAGCAATCATAACAAATACTAGACCTATTATCTCGATGACGCCAAAGAAATTGATGAATGGCATTATTCCAATAAACATTAGCAGTGCGCCAACTCCACCCAAGGTTTTGCTTGTTTCTATCGACATTAGGTTATCATCAGAAAATCGTTATCAACGCATTATGCATAAAAGCATTGCTCAAAACGCTCGCTCTAAGTTACTTTGAACGGACAAAACTGTGAAAAATCATATTCAGATAAGCAATTAACTCAAGTAATCTCTATTTATTACACGAGCACGTAGATATTTTACTTCAGACCGTCTTGCACTTTTTATAAAATGATTCCTCAGATTCTGCAATGAATCAAATAAATGGATTTGGAATTAAGCTGTTAAATGAGACCATACGTATCTATTAAGACTGAAAATGTGAAGTTTGACGCAGGAATTGAAAGTGAAAGTAGAAAGTCTAAATCTATTAAATCGTTTATCTTCACACACTTCTAGGCTGAACCTAACTCTCATCTGGAAGTTGACTAAATGAAGAAAGAGGTTAGAATAACAATTTCAAAGGATGGTCCATACATAGTTATCGGAGGCTTGCCTATCTACCGAGGGATTATTGGAATAGGAAAGGAGAACGAGCCTGAGAAATGGGTGAAAGGTAAAACTGAGCAGTCCGGTGAAGGCTGCTTGCTGTGTCGCTGCGGTGCATCAAAGACCAAACCGTTTTGCGATTTCACACATGGCGATGTGGAGTTCAACGGATCGGAGACTGCAAGCAAGGAAACGCATAAGATGCAGGCAGAGGTCTTTGACGGACCCACTTTAACACTCAACGATGCGCCTGTTCTGTGCGCACTTGCTAGATTCTGCGACAGAGACGAAGGAACATGGGATCTAACAATTCACTCAGACGACCCGGAATGTAGAAAACTAGCGATTGAGGAATCTTGTCTGTGTCCTTCCGGCAGGCTGGTTGAATTTGACAAGAAAACTGGAGAAGCTTTTGAAAAGAAGTTTAAAAAATCAATAATTCTTATTGAAGACCCTCAGAAGAAAGTGAGCGGCCCTATTTTTCTCAAAGGCAAAATACCTGTTATATCCGCCGACGGAAGTATGTATGAAGTGCGCAACCGACAGACCTTATGCCGGTGCGGCAAATCCTATAACAAACCCTTCTGCGACGGAACCCACGTAGAAACGGGCTTTAGCGACGGCGATAAATCACTAGACTAAATCTAGATACTATAGACTACTTTCCTATACTAGATGATGGATTCACATGGTTACTTTATCATGTTCGTAAAGTGTTTTACTCTAGGGGAAAAACTCCAAACCCTATCTTCCTAACCTCTACTCCATCCTCGTAAAACATTAGCCAGTGTCCTCGAAGATCCATACCTGGCGGGAAGGGTATGTCTCCAACAGGATTGATAACCCAGTCCATAATCGCTTTACCGTTCACCATGCCGCCTCCAGGTACCCCAGGTACTAGGGTGCCTTCATAGATTCGCGTAGTCTTCAAGATAAATAGCAGATTTCCAGGTTCAAAACCACCATCCACCTCATTCAATTCGTAAAGACGCACCTCCATTGTTGACACGATTACTCCGTTAACTACTCCATCCGCTGAATTCACATCTTTGAGAATAATCGTCTGATGATTCACACCATTACTGTAAACGTTGGGATCAGACGCGTCTGGAGGAAAGGGGCCGTCAATAACCTGCGTAGTCACATCTTTGTAAACTGGCTTTGCTTGCACCGGGTAAGTGATAAGAGTAGCTAGCAGAAAAGATAATGATAAAGTAGCGAACACATTCCATCTCTTGTAGGTCATGATTACCGCTAAAGCCAATAGAGACTCTGCGTTCTTAAATATGTTTCTGGAAATACTGGTAGATGAATGCTGAGACCAGCATATCAATATGCTTCTTCATCTTTACATGGCGTAAAGCAGGGTCGTTTTTCTGAGAATTTTACTGCGACGTCGCGGTCTAACGCGGAAAACCTCTTGTAATAATTGGATGAAAATCTTTTAAAAATCAACCAGTTAGATTTATAATATTTACAAGAAAACTAATAGAAAAATAAAATAATTAAAACCCTTATAAAGGGTGCTAAATCACCTCATGCTAATTAATATAAAGTGAATTAAGATGAACGAAAACAATGATAAAAGAACAGAAGATTTGAACGCAGGCAATAAAGATGTTTTTAAGACGTGGACTGACAGCTACACAAACGTTTCAAAAATGTGGATGGACTCATACTCAACTCTATACAAACCATGGATTGAGACAACTGGAGCTGACTTTGAGAAGGCAACAGGATTCCTACAAGGAGCTGCGCCTCAGAAGTATAAGGAATTCTACGATGAATGGGTAAAGAACTACCAGAGTACCTTTAACAAGTTCTACACCGCACAGCAAACAACATCAACTAAAGAAGTGCTAGAGAAACTAGTTACAGGTGCTGAGGAATCAACAAAGCAATACATGTTATGGATATCCGAGCTAGCCGAGAATTCTCGCAAGACAAAAGAACTACTACAAGGAACTCCAGATGCTGCGAAATTTAAGGAAATGGCCGACACATGGACAAAATCCTACGAGAGAATATTTGACTCAATTCTAACAACACCCTTAATGGAAAGCACCAAAGAAATATTCGAAAAATACACAGGCATACCAGACATATACCTAGGGAGTTTTACGCAATTAAGTAAAATGTGGAAGAACACATACACAAAGATATACGGACCATGGATTGAATCCATGCAGAAGCTTTCAGCAAAAATGATGGAGATATCAAAAGGAGATGCGAGACCAGAAGTCTACAAAGAATTCTATGAAACCTGGGCCGACACATACAAACAAACCTACGGCAAATACATGCAATCCGGTCAAACCGCTAAAGACATCTTCGAGAACTTCGTAGAGAGCACCAATGTCTACCTGGATATGTACAAGTCATGGCTTACAGCGCTAGAGAAGATGTTAGAGAAAACAAGAGAACTATCAGCAAACGCAGCAGATCCTGAAGCATATGGTCAATTCTACAACCTCTGGGTACAAATGTATGAAAAAGCATTCGTCAACTTCTTTGAAGATATGCCAGTAATAGGTCCGATGAAAGACATGATGGACCCTGTGAAGAACATGGCAAAGACCTACGCAGACACATTCAACAAAATATACAATATGTGGCGAACATCCGATATTGGCCACGCGAAGAAGTCTTAACGATGGAAAGCTTCGGCTCCGAAAACACACAAGATTTTTTTAGCCTTTGGTCTAGAATCTACCAAGATTCCCTAGGTAAGCTAGTTACGATGCCTACCCTAGGTCCAAAGCGAGAAGAATCTGAGAAAATGATGAAGGGATTCTCAACCTTCCTCAATTTCTACAGCGATTTGATGAAGTCCAATGTCAATTTCCAAAGTGTATTCATGAAAGCAATGGGCAAAATGAGTGAAAAGACAATTACCGAGACGGATAATGACAACAGTCATGAGAAGTACAGAGCTTTCTACAAAATATGGATTGAGACTTGCAGCGAAACCTTCAATGAATTCCTCAAATCAGAGCTTTTTTCATCTGAAAATGGGAAGTTAATGTCGTCATATATGGATTTCCAGAAATATAGCAAAGACATGTTTGAGGAGAACTATCTTAAACCGATGAATCTTCCAACCAAAACAGATATCGATGAGATAAACAAAGAATTATACATTCTTAGGAAAACTGTAAAGGAGTTAGCTAAACAGATCAAAGAGATATCTGAGAAGAACAATACCGCGGCAGTGAAGCCTCTTGAATAAACTTGAGTCAATCGAGTTCTTCGAGAAATTCAGCTACGGAATGACGCTTTTCTCAGAATCTGCTGATTTTTCGGTTGGAACAACTCCATCCGAGATCGTATATACTGAGGATAAGCTAAAACTTATTCATTACATCCCAACTGTGAAGAAAACACACGCCGTTCCAATCCTTGTGGTTTACGCTCTTGTAAATCGGTACTACATTCTAGATCTCCAGCCTGATAAGAGCATGATGAAGAATCTACTTGACGAAGGGTTCGATGTCTACGTCATTGACTGGGGTTATCCGTCAGGTATCGGAAAGTATCTTACAATCGACGACCATGTGAATGGCTACATAAATAATGCTGTGGACAAGATTAGGGAAAGGACTGGCGTAGATAAAATTACGTTGCTCGGAGTATGCCAAGGCGGCACATTCTCTATAATGTATGCTGCACTTCATCCTGAAAAGGTGAAGAACCTCATCACTCTGGTCGCTCCTGTGAATTTTGACACCGACAAAGGGCTCCTCCACGTCTGGGCAAGGAAGCTAGATGTTGACAAAATCGTAGACTACTATGGAATAGTACCTGGAGATGTTTTGAATAGCGGATTCCTCCTCGCAGACCCATTTAGGACAATGATCGACAAATACGTAGACTTGATCGAACGAATCGAGATTAAACCTGGAGATGAGGAAAGCCAGCGCAAAAACGAAGAAATGATCCGAAACTTTCTTAGAATGGAGAAATGGATATTTGACAGCCCCGACCAACCTGGTGAAACTCTAAGACAGTTTGTAAAGGACTGCTACCAAAACAACCTCCTTATCAAAAACGAGATGATTCTTAACGGGCAGAAGATCAACTTGAAGAACATAACAATGCCTCTGCTTAACGTAATGGCTGAGTTTGACCACCTTGTTCCAAATGAAGCAAGTAAACCACTAAACATCGCTGTAGCAAGCTTAGATAAACAAACACTAGTCTTCAGAACCGGGCATATAGGTATCTTCGTTGGCTCAAAATCACAGAAAGAGGTCTGCCCAAAGATCGCAGAATGGTTAAGACCAAGGTCTGTTCTAGATGAGGCTATTAAGCCGAAGTTTGTTTCAGACGAAGCTATTAAGCCGAAGTTTGTTTCAGACGAAGCAATTAAGCCAAAGTTTGTTTCAGATGAGGTGAAGACGGAAAAGCCATCACCTGCAAAGCCGCGTGAACAAAGACGAACCACAACTCAAGGACGAGCACAATAATGAGACTTCAAAACAAGGTTGCAATTATCACAGGAGCGGGAAGCGGCATAGGTAAAGCAACCGCGCTTCTGTTTGCAGAAGAAGGGGCTAAAGTTGTTGTCGCCGACATAGTTGAAAAGAGTGGCGAGGAAACAGCAAACGAAATCAAGAATAAAGGAGGCGAAGCATTCTTCTTCAAACTAGACGTGACAAACAGAGAACAAACAAAACAATTAGCGAAAAATGTTGTTGAGCGATATGGTCGAATCGACATTCTGATAAATAATGCCGGCATTACTCAAGATGCTCTATTAACAAAAATGACAGAGGAACAGTGGGACAAGGTCATCAACGTTAATCTGAAAGGTGTATTCAACTGCATCCAGTCGGTGGTTGAAGACATGATAAAGCAGAGCAAAGGCGTAATTATCAACACCGCTTCAATAGTAGGTGTGTTTGGCAATATTGGCCAGACCAATTACTCCGCAACCAAAGCTGGTGTCATCGGTATGACAAAGAGTCTAGCCAAGGAACTTGGGAAGAAAGGGATAAGGGTTAATGCAGTGGCGCCAGGATTCATATTGACTCCGATGACCTCAAATGTGCCAGATAAACTTCTTGAACTTTTCAAAGAAAAAACTCCTCTACACAGGCTAGGTGACGCAAAAGATGTTGCGTATGCATACTTGTATCTTTCCTCTGATGAGTCGACATACGTTAACGGCGCAGTTCTCTGCGTTGATGGCGGACTAGTAATATAGTTATTACCTCCGAACATAATCACTGTAGAACAGGGGAAGAATATGAATAATGTAGTAATTGTAGCCGCAACAAGAACTGCTGTCGGGAAATTCGGTGGAAGCCTCAAAGACATAAGTCCAATACAGCTTGGCTCAGCTGTTTTAGGAAACGTGTTAAAACGAGCAAGTGTTAGAACTGAAGATGTCGATGAAGTCATCATCGGAAACGTTCTTTCAGCAGGTCTTGGCCAGAACGTGGCAAGACAGGTTGCAATAGGTGCTGGAGTTCCAAAGGAAGTCCCCTCCTATAGCGTGAATAAGGTGTGCGGTTCAGGTCTAAAATCAGTTGTGCTAGGCGCTCAATCGATCATGCTTGGCGACGCAGATATAGTATTAGCCGGAGGCGTAGAGTCCATGTCCATGGCTCCATATGCTCTGAAGAAGAACCGCTGGGGCGCAAAGATGGGTAACGATGAAGTTGTTGATTTGATGATATACGACGGGCTCTGGGATATTTTTGGAAACTACCACATGGGAATAACAGCAGAGAACGTTGCAGAAAAATACAATGTAACCCGAGAAGATCAGGATGAATTCTCGGCAAACAGCCAGAACAAGGCAGAATCTGCAATCAAGGCAGGAAGGTTCAAAGAGGAGATTGTTCCAACAATGGTTCCTCAGCCAAAAGGCGAGCCTATTTCATTTGATACAGATGAGTTTCCAAGGTTTGGCACCACAAAAGAGAGTCTTTCAAAACTTAAACCAGCCTTTAGAAAGGACGGAACAGTAACTGCCGGAAACGCCTCAGGAATAAACGATGGAGCAGCCGCAATTCTTCTAATGTCAGAAGAAAAAGCGAAAGAGAAAGAACTTACCCCTTTGGCTACAATCAAAAGCTATGCGTACTGCGGAGTCGCACCTGAAATAATGGGTATGGGTCCGGTCAGCGCAACCAGCGAAGCGATAAAACGAGCAGGCTTAACACTAGGTGACATAGACCTTATAGAACTCAACGAAGCTTTCGCATCTCAAAGCATAGCTGTTACTAGAGAGCTTGGTCTAAACCTTCAGAAGACAAATGTTAACGGCGGCGCAATAGCTCTTGGACACCCATTAGGAGCAAGCGGCGCAAGAATACTAGTCACACTTCTACATGAACTAAGAAAAAGGCAATCTACATACGGCCTAGCAACACTTTGCGTTGGCGGCGGTCAAGGCATGGCCATGGTCGTTAAGAGATGAGCAGCATGGGAAAAAGTCAAACATTAGAAAACAAAGTCGCTGTAATCACCGGAGGCTCAAGAGGAATAGGTCAAGCAATTGCACTGAGGCTAGCTAAAGAGGGCGCAGATATAGCGATTGTCTATCAGTCAACCAAAGAAGAAGCTGAGAAAGTTTCAAACCTTGTAGACCAGATAGGAACAACAGACGAGATAGACATACTCTATAACTTCATAGACCATATGGAGACAAAAGAACATGCAAAAGAAGTATCTGAGATAATAGATTCCATCGGCTCACACTCCATGATATGCCAAGCAAACGTCAGCGACTCAAATCAAGTAATCAGGATGCGAGATGAAGTTATTAGTAGATTTGGAAAAATAGATATTCTTGTTAACAACGCTGGAATAGTTCGAGACAAAGCTTTCCTAAAAATGACTGACGAAATGTGGACAGACGTCTTATCTGTGAACCTAAACGGAACCTTCTACTGCACAAAAGCAGTTCTAGCCGGCATGTTGGAGAGACAATACGGCAGAATCGTGAACATATCCTCAGTTATCGGGAGAATAGGTAACCGCGGACAAGCCAACTACGCAGCCTCGAAGGCTGGGATGATTGCTCTTACACAAACCTTGGCAAGAGAGTTTGCAGGAACAGGCATAACTGTGAACGCGATAGCACCAGGATATATTGAGACAGACATGATAAAAACTGTTCCCAAAAGAATAATGGAGAAAATTCTCGCTCAAATACCTCTAGGAAGACTTGGGAAGCCATCCGAAGTGGCAGGAGCAGTAGCGTATCTAGCTTCAGAAGATGCAGACTACATCACAGGACATGTGATAGATATGAATGGCGGCCTATACATCGGTTAGAAATAATTAGATCTTACTGACAGAATCCTTCAATGTAAAAGGCCACCGCTCTTCGAGCGACGCGTCAATATAGAAATTAATTAGTGCAATATCCAAGAACTATTGTCGCCTTTGTTGAGGAAGGAAAGAAAGGCTCACATATAGTAGCTGTACTACAGTATTTTGCGTCGGCCCAGAAGCCGATACTCTGTACTACTCGACACCCATTTTCTTTGTTAACTTCATAAGCATGAATATCATAATTGCAACTATTATGAATGTGATAACAGCGCCTGTGAAGTGCCCTACACGGAATGGACCTAACATCATGAGTTCCCAATCAGTTCCAGGTATGGCCAATTCAACTATTGGCATTACAAGGTCATCGACTAGGGCTTTTACAAGAGCACCTAGATATATACCCAGAATGAAGGCTACTGCTAGCCCCATCACTTTGTACTTTGAAAGAAAATCTATGAATTCAGCCGCCATGCCTTTAGGCGCAGGAGTAGCGGGAGCCGCAGGCTTCGGTTCAAGAAGCTGTCGAATGCGTTTCAATTCATCAATCATTTCATTCTCTTTAGTCATACAATAACAAAAAAATAAAATAGTAACCTAAATTTATCCTTTGCTTTTCTTAGTGACTAGGTGTGCTTGTGAGGCTGTGGTACATTTCAGCAGCAACAGAGTTTTGACGCATTACCTTTGTCTGGTAAATGTTCTGGTTCTTGAACAGATTGTTCTCATCGCCATTCTTATCTTTAACCTTTGACGGTAGGGGTTGATGATGATTTGATGCAAAAGTCAAACATGCTTTTAATAATGGTATTAGCTGCCACTATTTTTCTGGTTTCAGTCGCGTACCTATATCCAGTCAGTAGGCAGGTTGGGGGAGTAACCGAGCTTACGTTCGTGAGGACAGGAGGCTTCATAGGGTTAGATGAGAAGCTCAATATCAAATCTGATGGGACCGCGAATTACATATCCAACCGGTTTGGAGATGCTGATCTGGTTCTAAACAGCACCGACGTGACGAATTTATTCAGCGAGACCAATTTCTTCACAGAAGACAAGATTTACACGGCAAGACAGGGTCCAGCGGACTACTACTTCTACACGCTAGACGTTCAAGATGGATTTAACGTAAAGAGCATAGGGTGGGTAGACGGGTGGGCATCTGAGGAAGCCCTACCATCAGGGTTGAGCGAAATACAACTACACTTGGAAAGCATTATTCAGATTGCGCGGACAAAGGTTGTGGTGCCAACCGACCCGCAGGAGAACGCTGTCAAAATAGCAAAGGACTTTATTGTCCAAGCCCCAACCTTCAAGTTCGACGGAATCGTAGAGACTCTTAGCGTTGTGGATGCAGTAACACTGGAATCGTTCCCCGTACATTATATTGTTACCATCACTTTTGACTCAAGACAAGCCGGATACGGCAACCGCGAAGGACAAATACTCGCTCAAGTAATAACTTCCCACACAGCTAAAGTGACTGTGGTAAGTGATAAAGTGGTTTCAGCAACCTTAGACAACACGTGGGATGAGCTCAAGCAAGTGCAAATCCAACAGGATGGTCAACAGGGCTCTATCTCTGGCAAGGTTAGCATCGGCCCACTGTGCCCAGTCGAGCCATGCCCTGACACTACACCGTTACCCTACGCTTCGCGACAAATCATGCTAACAGCAGCGTCTGGAATCATTTTCTTGGTGAAACTCAACTCTGACGGCACTTTCCAATCTGAGATTGCCGCTGGGACATACACAGTAGATCTCTCTGACTGCACTTTTCTAGGCTGTAAAACAGCACTTCCAAAAAAAGTAACAATTGAACCCAACAAAGACACATACCTCAACATAGACATCGACACAGGTATTAGGTGACCAACAGCAGTTCACATGTGTTATGCTGAATACTAAGAGAATCCCCAACTAGTTGATCTGGAAACCAGAAGACGATTTCTAGAAAGCGTGTAGCAGTCGCAAGGTACGTCAAAACATAACTGTTTTATGGAGGTTAGCCTGTTGACAAATCCTTGACATGTGGACTCGTTGGCTCATGAGAGCAACTCCAGTTTCTCTTGCTATTTCGCTTATGTTTTTGATGCTTTTTGCGTTGGTGCCAATTCGAGGCGATGATAAGTTTGTGATGATTAAGGAAGGCAATTCTCTACTTGTCAATGATGATTTCTCAAAAAGTCCTATCGAATGGAGATTACTAAACGCCTCTAGATGGGATGCAGGATTTCAGCAAATGGTTCTAACCGAGCCTGGTTCACAGCGAGTTGGAGTAATATGGTTAATGAATAACATCACTTCAACCTTCACTGCTGAGTTTCGATACCGTGTCGGAGGTGGAAGTGGCGCGGATGGCTTTGTCTTTATGTTCTACAAGGACTCAGATTACGAGCCTGGGATCGGTGGGTACCTTGGATTTCTCTGCCGGCCAGTTGAGAAGACCTGTCCAAGAAACGAGGCGCCCGGCTATGGTTTGGAGTTTGACAGCTACTTCAACAGCCTCGAAGCCTACGGGATGGGTGACCCGTCTCAAGATCATATCGCATTTATCAAGGATGATATCAACAATCATCTCATCTATGTAAACGACTCAAGAGTAGAAGATGACATATGGCACCATGTTAAACTAGTAGTCACGAAAGAAGAGATGATTGTATTCGTCGACGGGGACGAAACACTCCGGTGGTCAGGGGTGATCAACAGAACTTTTGGCAGCGTAGGCTTTGGCTCAGGAATATGGGGGCAAGATAACAAGCACTTGATAGACGACTTTAAGATATACGGAAACACTATCACCATAACGGGGCTGCAACCGAACTGGAGAGTCACTCTCACCGATGAAGACCAAGTTCTTGCGACGGGGGTAACTGATACAAACACCTCGAATGTGCTGCTTGAAACGACGGGACTGACAATGCCGCTTAAAGGTCGCTTCCAAATATACGATGGAAACATGATAATTTACGAATCAACTGTGTTCAACGAAATTTGGGGTGGAGACATTATATCGCTTCGACCAGAATCTGATGTTACAAACACAGCCAGCACAAGCAAATCATCCATACTTACAAGTACAACCCTCACGAAGTCAATAGAAACCGGTTCAGAATCTTCAATCTACTCTTTTGCATTAATTGCTACAGTAGTGATAATAGTTGTTGCGTCTGTTCTACTCATTATGAGAAGATATACGGCGTTATCAGATTCAAGAACTCGGAGCTAACTGTGAACCTACTATAACTCTTTTTGATGTATTAAAGCAACCAACTATACATTCATTATTAGACACTTCATCTTCCAATAGTATTCATTTGGTTTTCTACACTAAGTAATTTAGCTCTCGCGTCGGATTATTGAAAAATTTGTGAAGAAGAGCTGGAAAAAAATGCTCTTCTTGCTTTAGTTAACTTCGTAGACTTGATTTTCCAAATTACAGGTGGGTTAGATGCATATGCAATATGGTTATTGAGTTAAGGTTATTGAGGAGATTAGCTTCAATGTGTCTATGCTGTTTGCCTGTATTTTCTCAGCTGATATCGTGTAAAGAGTTTCGCCAATGTATAGACTTCGAACTATTTCGCTTGAGGAGGACATATAGTACCCGCTTTTCAGGTATGTCTCTGGGTCGCTTATGTGGGTGATTGTTCCTTTAAGTGTGATTCCTGTGGTCGCATCTAGCTGTAGAACGTATGCTCCTTGAAACACGTATTCACCGTATGCTTCCGGAGGTACTCCTTGGGGGTATTTCTCTGGTAAGATTCTTGCTTCAAGTATTGGCAAGACCATTAGTCCATTTCTTGAATCGAAGAGTAGTGCGTGGGGGTCGTTTAAGGCAGCTGAATCGGTTCCTCTATCGCCAATTATGAGTTGACTGACCTCTTTGGAATTGCTCACGTTAGCTATGTTAAAGAGCGATACTTTGACTCCTGTGTATAACGCGAAGTCTCCTTGCTTTGATTCAACTGTGTCTTTTCCTATGCCGATTATGTGGTTTGCGTCGAATGGGTGAAGGTAGTTTGAATATCCGGGGATTTTGAGTTTTCCAAGTACTTTCGGCGATTGAGGGTTAGCAAGATCTAGCGTGAATAATGGGTCTACATTCTTGAATGTGACAAGGTAGCCTTTCGCCCCCATGAATCTCGCTGAGTATATCTGTTCTCCAGGTGCGAGGTTTTCAAGTGTTCCAACAGTTTCGAGTTTTTGATTTAAAATGTATACATTATTACTAAATCCTCCGGGCATTCCTGGGTTGAATGTGCTTGAGGTTGTAGCTATTCTAAGGTGGTCTTCATATTCGTCTAGCGAGTACTGGTTAAGAACTCTGCCTATTACAGCTCCTGATGCCTCAATCTTCATTGTACCTTGGTTGATTGATATTCTGTGAACGACGGTTTTACCATCGTTTGACCACCATCCTCCGTCAGGTAAAATCACGTAGATATTTTGTTGCGAGACGTAGAGTGTGGATGCAAAGCCAGTTAGCATAACTTTCATTGATGGTTTTATGTTTCCATCCTGAATATTGATCGCTACTATCATCGTATATGCTGAGGAAACGTCTCCGTTGTCTGAGTACTGGATTTGAGTAACCGGAACTTTCTCAGTTTTTCCATCAGAACTTATTGTTGGAAGAATAACCTCGTATTTATCGGTGCCGTAGATTACTGCCGGCTGAGAAGCTACTACGTAGACCCAGTTGTCAATCATTCTCGAGTTAACATATGTTCCATTCATTGAAATATCGCGGATAAGCTTAGGACTTTGTTTCTGCGCAGTATCGTAGACCTTTATGTGAAATCCATTTACATACGGTGCAATGATTCCCCCAGGTCTAATAGCTGGTTCCATAATCCCAACAGGAAGATCTCGTATTGGGTATGATTCATCTTCGAAAATTACCAATCTGTCTTGACTAATAAAAAGTCCAGATATTCTACCCTCTACCGATGAATTTGAAACAATCTTCATCTGGTCAGCAGGATATGCGTTGACAATCAGAAACTTGTTTTCAGAAGTTAGGAAGATGTATTTTCCATTAGTCTTTACAATATCTGCTTCATCTACGCCGGCAACTTGAATGTTTGTATTGCTATATTCAGCTGATGCTGGAACCGCCGCTTGGTCTACAGCGCCCTTCTCCATAAGTAAAGGGCCACCTCTACTTATTGGATTGGAAATCCCCTTCTCCACATACGAGTCCAGCTCCCCCTTTGAGATGAAAGTCCTAAGTCCCTGAGCTTGGACTGTAGGAGTCTCTTCAGAACCCAACATAAAAGCTGATGACATCACTAGGGCTGCCACTAGAAAAACACCCAAAACCGATTTATTATCCAACATTGATCGCCGCATTATAGATACACATCTCAATGTATTAATCCAGTGATTAGAACCAAGTGTACAGAATTCAGAACAGCTAGTAGCATCTGCTTAACAATTCAAATCGATAGAATACTCACCATAAATGACTAAACAATTTAGGTATCAGAAGGGTATGATTACATATTTATGAATGAAGAATTTTTCGAAAAATCTGACAATGATTAACCAGTTTCTGCGTATACATCAGAACATTTTTAAGTGAGACACGTCATTAATGAATAATGTGATTGAATGATTTTCATTAGTTTGGGCAAGATGAAGAAAAAACCCACTAAGGAGATGACTGGGCAAGCTACAAAAACAATTGAGGAACTTACTAAAAAAATGGAGGAATCTAGGAGTGCACGGGGAATCAAAGTTCTAGGTTGGTATTGGACTCTAGGTCGCTACGATACCGCGATAATCTTCGAGGCCCCGAATGAAAAAGAAGCTCTTAAATCGTCTCTTGAAGTAGCTGATTTTGTGTGGTCAGAAACGCTGGTAGCAATTCCAAGGGAAGAGGCAATCAAGCTCGTTTAAGACGGAGTGCTTCTAAGCTATTTACGGTCAGGTTTCGAAATAACTCCTGTAGATGAAGCCTATTTACCAAATTCCAATACATCTCGAATACTGCCTTTAATACTCTATTGATTTGGTGAAGGCTTTTGCGAATCTCTATTCGATTAACCTGATTGGATTAGTCAACAATAAGGTATAACGATAAACTGCTATATTGTAAGGTTGCTTCTGTCTAGGCTTGCTTAATTTAATATAGAATGATTTGTGGTCTTAACAATGTACTATTCAATCCCATACTCTAGGCTATTTTAGCCAAAACAGAACTCACCATCTGAAAAGGCATTTTCTCCAAAGTAGTGGAGGTAGACTTGAGATTCAGCTTTCAGGTCAGCGAACCTAATAATGTAACTAGCCTAATAAACGCAGGTTTCAACGAAGTCTATTTTCCTTAATGAATGTTCCATTTTGGTATTCTTCAAAAGCTATGTCCAATTCTTTTTGTGTATTCATCACAATTGGGCCTCGCCACGCCACCGGTTCGCCTATTGGTTTCCCAGAGACCAAGAGGAATCTTAATGGCTTTTTATCAGCTCTAATTTCCACTTCATCTCCGTCTCCAAATACTACTAGATGCTCAGATTCAGCTTGGTTATTTGTTTTAGCATCAAAGAAACCTTTACCCCCAAAAACATAGGCGAATGCATTGTGGCCTTTTCTCACAGAATGATTAAATTTCCTATTTGCAGGTATACGCACATCTAAATATTCTATGTCAACTACCAAGTCCCTGACTGGACCAATCACATTGTTCAATGCTCCGGCGATTAGCCGTATTCGGACACCTTCCGCATCAATTATCTCCAGTACCTGATCTTTCGCGATCCCGCGGTATCTGGGTTTCATCATCTTATGCGATGCTGGTAGGTTAACCCACAGCTGGAAGCCTTGCATCGTACCACTGACTCTCTGGGGCATTTCCTGATGAATTATGCCACCCCCCGCTGTCATCCACTGAATATCGCCCGAGTTAATCAAGCCCTTGTTACCCATGCTGTCACCATGCTTAACCTCGCCACGTATCATGTATGTCACTGTCTCGATACCCCTATGAGGATGCCAAGGGAAACCCAAAATATAGTCATCGGGATTATCTGAATGAAAATCATCAAGAAGCAAAAATGGGTCTATGTCCGGAACTTCACTAAAGCCAAAAGCACGCTTTAGACTAACTCCCGCACCTTCGATTGTCGGATAGCTTCGAAGCATCGCTTGAACATTTCTAACATCTCCCATGATAACTCTAACAGTGTAACAGCTAATCAAAGAATTAAGAATTGTGGAA
>Ga0214473_10002862_pt1 | contig 21122 bp, 21 predicted proteins | sample RVTome_7_FD_203509 | JGI IMG/M metagenome (GOLD analysis project Ga0214473, IMG submission 203509) | Soil microbial communities from uranium-contaminated site in the Upper Colorado River Basin, Wyoming, United States - RVT98D197 | ecosystem: Environmental > Terrestrial > Soil > Contaminated >... | reverse complement strand
CAACGGGTGGATATAAGGAAACGAAGTTTCATCCGGTCGGCAAGGGAGTCGGAGTTGCCCATAGTACCGTTTGGATCTCAAAGACAGCATAACTTTGGGAGAGGGAAGGGGCAATGCTTTCATTGTGTTTCCGAAGGAGGATGGGACAGGAGATTGCGAAAGCTGTTAACTCCAGTAATGTTCAGGGACTTCAGAGGAAACTATGCCAGAGGGCCAAGTGGATGAGCGAAAGCCTCTGGAAGAAAATGATCGGAAAGCCGTATTCGGGGGCGAAGCTTGACCGAAGGGAAACAAACTGAATGTACGGTTTGATGAGGGGGAGCTGGAGATAGGGCATTAGCCACTACGCCAGCTCTCTACTCTACCCTCGATTCTATCCCCTCGATTCTTCGGCAATGTCTCGACTCTCATGACCAGCCAGCTCCCCGTAGAAAACTGGCATGATCATATCGGAGATCCAACCATCGCTGATGCCATCTTGGGCCGGCTGGTTCATAGCGCTCACCGTATTCAATTGAAAGGAGGCTCGATGAGAAAAAAACAAAAGCTTGACGAAAGGTGATGAATCGGTAAAATATCCCAAAAAACCAGCGTCGCTTCGCTCCGGCTAAAGTGTCCGGATTCCCCTGGAACAGATGTCCGCAATCAGCAGGAATGACTGTCCGGAATCACTGGAATAGGCAGACCATGTGGAACATTCTTTGGAAGCCATATAGAATAAATTAATTAATTTAGTACACAAAAGGAGTAACACTATGGGAAAGAAATGTTTCGTTTTACCAGATATGGTCGGACGGCCATACTCATCCGCAGTTAAAGCTGGAGACTATATTTTCTTATCAGGGACTATTGGATATTTGGACGAAAAGAGTAAGGAGGTTGTTGGCATAAAAGCTCAGACAAAGCAGTGCTTAGAGAATTTGAAGCGTACATTGGAGCCACTTGGTTCGTCGCTCAACGATGTGGTGAAAGTAACGGTTTTCTTAATTAAAGCGGAGGACTGGGGAAAGATGAACGAGGTATATAGGCAATACTTTCCAGTGGATATGCCAGCACGGACCTCCGTAATAACAGGATTGCCAAATCCCAAGATGGTTGTCGAAATTGAATGTATTGCCTACCATCCTTCCGATTGACTTAAACATTCGATCGGTCGACATGCGTGGGGGAAACTCAATTGGGTCATCCAAAGCTAACCATAAGGGGGTGAGAGAACAGAAAATATGGACAGTAAATACGCTTACTTTGTTGGGGAACTGCAGAAGATTAAAGAAGAAGGGTTGTTTGTGCAGGTCCGTACCGTAGAATCTCCTCAAGGAGCCATCAGAAGAAATTAAATCAGTGGACAGAGAGGCAGCGCAAGGAATTAGATGAAGGGAAGGTAAAAGACGTCATTAAGGCGATCCAGCGCCTGGCAGTCTCCACCCCTGAACAGAAGGAGATTCTGGAAGGTGAGATTGCCTATTTTGAAAAAAACAAGGATAGAATGCGCTATGCGGAATTTAGAAAGCAGGGCTTATTTGTAGGCTCCGGAGTGGTTGAGGCTGGCTGTCGAACGGTGATTGGGCAACGACCCAAACAGTCCGGAATGCATTGGACGGTAAAAGGGGCAAACAATATCATAACCCTACGGTGCTGCATTCTCAGTAATCGCTGGGAGGATTTTGGGGAGCAACGAGTCTCAGCTTAAATTATTTACCCATAAATCTGTCGCACACCCATTTAAAGATCTGCACCCCACCTAAAACCAATTTTACACCACAATTTTTAAATCCTGTCAAGATTCGTTATTGAACAGCAAAAAAGACAGCAAAAAATAGACTCTTGTGGCTAAAGTTATCAAACTCTATCACTTCATAATATTAAACCTGAATCCTGCGTCAATTAATGGAATATGAAATCACGCACCCTAATGGACCTTAGAAAATACGCGGCACCCAGCTAAAATAAGCCCTTTGTAAGGGCCATAATGTTAACGTACCTTTTAGGTAGGTTAACATTATGGCATGAAACACCGTGCGAAAAATCCAGAAATCGCCCCATACGCCAAGCGGGCTAACACATTTTGCATAGACGCCAAGAATCTGACTCATAGTTATCACGCAGGTTTCAGGTTAAACTACCTCAATCAAATTCCAGGACGACCCTAATCAGGTTACCGACATCATTTTTGACGATTTCAAGGCCTTCATTAATCTTTTCAAAGGGCAATTTTAAGGAAACTGAGCGGGAGAGATCAATCTTTTTTGTTCTCACCAATTCAATCAATTGGGGCATTTCATCCTTGCGATTGGTGATGCTGGACGTCATTTTAATTTCTTTAAAGAGAAAACTCTGTCGATAATTTTCAAACTCAAAAGAGATCTTCCCAAAGGGCGCTCCCATAAAAACCAATCTTCCTGCTTTTCCCACACTTAAGATCGCTTGATTGATGGTTTGATTGAGTCCCACGGCCTCAATCACAACATCTGCGCCTCTTCCCTCGGTCAGCCCAAGAATTCTCTTGACGGGATCTTCTCTCGACGGATTCATCACCTCGGCCGCCCCCGCTTTCCTGGCCAATTCCAGTTTTTTATCTACTGTATCGATCATGAAAACTCGTACCGAATCATAGGATAAGGCGCCAAGCATCGCATGATAACCGATCGCACCCCCTCCATAAACAACCACGGTATCTCCCCTGTGTATGTCTGCAATTCGGACTCCGTGATAAGCGGAAGCCAAAGGACTAGTGATGACCGTTGCCTGGTCAAAGGGAATCTCTTCCGGAAGGTGATACACATTTCCCTCGGGCAATTTGTAATATTCTGCAAATGCTCCCTGGGTCCCTCCATCCGTGCCCACGATGGTGTGTTTGTTACATACTTGTTCCAAATCATTCTTGCAGTAGTAGCACTCATTACAGGTGATGATAGCGTTTCCTAGAATTCGATCCCCAGTCTTAAACTTTTTTACCTTGCTTCCCACTTCTGCTACGACCCCCGACGCCTCATGACCCAAAATATGCGGTAATTTAATGGGCCGTTCACCTCTCAAGGTATACATGTCCGCAATACAAATTCCTGCAGCTTTGACCTTCATCAAAACATCATTTTCCCCTACCTGTGGCTTGGGGATCTCTTCAATCGTGAGGGGGGTTCCTAATTTCTTCAATATAGCTGCTTTCATATTTCTTCTCCTTTGCCTCTTGGGTTCTCCGTAAAAGCCTTAACTAGAATTCAATGATGACTCTTGTATATTTTCCTTCGCCGGTCCATTTTATGCCTTCATTCACTTCCTCTAAAGGGATCACCTTCGTTCGACAGGGCGAAAAGTCGATGAGGCGTTTCTTTACCATATTTAACATCATTGGAAACTCCTGTCGGGTATACCCCCACGCGATGATAATGGAGGCTTCTTTTTCAGAAAGTTCGTGAAAAAAACCCAAAGCATCTTTGAAATCGATAACCACATGGTAAAAAGGAACTCCCAAAATACACGTTCTTCCTCCATGTCTCGTGCTGTAAATGGCCTGCAAGATGGTTTCGTGATTGCCCACAACCTCGAATGCTACGTCCACTCCTTTCCCGCCGGTTAGTTCCCTTATTCTCTTTACGGGATCTTCCTTTTTGGAGTTGATCACATAATCCAAGCCGAACTTCTCTGCGTTTTTTAGAGCCTGCTCATTAATGTCGACGCCGATAATCTGAGAAGCCCCAAATGCCTTGAGGGCAAGGATCGTCATGGTCCCGATCGAGCCCAAACCGTAGACGCATGCTGTTTCAGAGGCCTTAAAATCCATCCGCTTGACGCCGTGAAAGGCAGGGGACAAAAGACTGTTAATAAGGACGCCATCACTAAAGGAAACTTCATCAGGCAGTTTGTATAGATTTCTCTCCGGAATGACTCCATATTCTGCGTAAACACCCGGAGTTTCGTTGGTGATGCCGATTAATCTCCGACTTTCACACATGTTATCCCTCCCAAAGCTGCAATTCAAACACATTCCGCAGCTCAACAGGGGATCCATTAATACCCTTTCTCCCGTTTTAAAGTGAGTTACTTCTTTTCCAACGTCTTCGACGATCCCTACCCCCTCATGCCCAATGATAAAAGGCAAATTTCCGGTCGGTCTTACACCGCTGACCATCTTGATATCCGTAATACAGATACCGCACTGTTTCACCTTCATTAAGACATCCTTTGGCCCAAGGGTAGGGAGAGGAACATCCTCAATGACCAAAGGTTCCTTCAATGTTTTTAAAACCGCTGCCTTCATTTTATCTGCTCCTTTCTCTGTCAATAATTTATCAAATCTTCCAGAAAACCCCGAGCTTTTAAACTCGGGGATGAATGGTGCCCGGAGCGAAGCGTAGGTAACCCGGCGAAGCCTGGGGCCAACAAGAAACCCTGGACTTCAGTCCAGGGAGTTTCATTTCGAATTTCTTTTATCTTAGATTTCTATATAAAAATCCTTTGCTGCCAGAAAAATATCTCTCTTTAGATAGCATGTAATTACTTATCAATAAGCGATTCTCTTATGATTTCCCGTATATTTCCTTCAAAATCTTCCTTGGGACCCACCTGTTTGACCTGCCCCATCTCAATAAGGTACATATAATGTGAAATTTCAAGTACTTTCATGATATTCTGATCGACTATGAGAACGGTTGTACCCTGTTCAGCGATTTTTTTTAGAAAACCATAGATTTCTTTGACAATCAGCGGTGCCAGACCGGAAGAAGGTTCGTCAACCAAAAATAGCTTTGGCTTTGTCATGATTTCTTTCCCAAGAGAAAGCATTCGTAAGATTCCTCCGCTCAGGTAGGTGGCCTTTTCCGTTTTTCTCTCCCAAAGCAAAGGGAAAAATTCATAAACCTCCTCCAGTCTCTTTTTGACTAAATTTCGATCTCTCCGAAATACCCAAGCCCCCAAAAGGAGGTTATCTTTAACGGTGAGTTGCGGGAATGTACTGAATTCTTGAAGCATGTAACTTATTCCCATTTGCTTCAAATGATAGGGATGATAGTTTTGGATCTCCTTGTCTTCAAACTTAATTCTGCCACGATGTGGATGAAGAAAGCCAAAGATAGTCCTCAGCAAGGTAGATTTTCCTGCTCCATTAGGTCCAATAATTCCAGTAATAATCCCTTTCTTAACATCGAGAGAGACATCCCTTAAGATATCAATCCCTTCGACATAGCCTGATGTTATCTTTTCAACGGATAACATATGTTATTCTCCCCCAAGGTAAGCATCGATCACCAGGGGATCATTTGCAACCTCCTCCATCGTACCTTGCGAAATTAATTCCCCTTTATGAAGGACTGAGATTCGATAGCACAGATTTCTAATTGTAGTCATTTCGTGACTGACGATCAGAAAAGTTATCCCTTTTTCTTGATTCATCGCTTTAATGTTCTTGATGATGATACCCTTGATAGATTCGTGGACTCCTGAAAAAGGTTCGTCCATCAAGTATAGACGAAGGTCCTTTTTCATAAAACCTCGGACAATTTGAAGCAACATACTTTGACCACCCGAGAGGTTTTTTGCGGGCTCATTTTTCAGTCGGGTCAGAAGCGAAAATTCAAGAAGTTCTTCAGCACGGACTTTCGCCTCTACCATACTTTGTCCCTGGCAAAGAGCAGGGACCACCATATTTTCAAGGACGGTCATGTCTTTAAAAACCCTGGAGATTTGAAAAGTTCGCATAATCCCCCTTGAGGCAATCACATTGGGCTGCAGCCCATCCATCCTCTCTCCAGAAAAATAAATCGATCCATGATCAATCTTATAGCTTCCGGTGATGAGGTTGATCATCGTTGTTTTGCCCGATCCATTTGGTCCAATCAGCCCGCGGATCTCCCCTTCTTGTATTCTTAGGGAAACATTATTCAGAGCCCTCAATCCGCCGAAATCTTTGACCAAATTTTTTATATCCAATAGTGGATGGCTTTGGTTATTCATTATTTCCTCGATACCTTTGCCTCTACTCCATTTTTTGAAAAACAGAAACAGGTCCTCTGCCTTTTCTTTGCTGAATTCGTTGGTACCCTCGTCTTAAAAATTCCATGAGCCCACCATTAAAAAACCGCATGATGAGGATGACCGCAGAGGCAAGAAGGACCATTCGGATTTCAGGCCACTTCTTTAGAACTTCGGCCAGGAAACGAATGGAGATCGCTCCTATCACTGGTCCGGCTTGACTCCTCATTCCTCCAATGACCACAAAGATGATAATGAGGGCCATTTCATAGAATTCGCCTGAAACAGGACTGATCAATCCTGTAAAATGGCCATAAAGGGTTCCAGCGATACTTGCAAAAACACTCGCTACCATAAATACAAAGACCTTCCAACGAACCGTATTGACGCCCATGGCCTGAGCTGCTACCTCATCGTTGCGAATGGTTCTAAGATAGTAGCCGATCCGTGAACGCATGATGATGGCGATCACTATAATCGTTAGAACAGCAAAAACCAAAAAGAGATAATAGTAGGGAAGAGGGTTCATGGTCTTAAAAAATAAGGGAGTCTTCAGCCCCCTATCTCCACCGGTGAATTCAAAATCCATTCGGATATAAGTCTTGACAATTTCTGCAAAGGCCCATGTTGTTAGAGCGAGATAGATTCCTTGCATCCGCAGGCACAGGATACCGAGTAGCATGCTGAGGAAGGCATTGAAAATCCAAGAAGAGACCATTCCCGTCCACATGGGGATACCTGCCTTAGTGATCAAGAGGGCGGATGTGTAGCTACCGATCAGGGCAAAGGTATGATGGCTGAGAGAGAATTGACCGGTATAACCTCCGAGCAGATTCCAGGTGGCGGCCATGATCACGTAATAAAAGGTTATGGTTAACGAATGTATCCAATAGTCGGGAAGGTAAAAAGGAAGGACAATGGCACTCAAAAGAAGAAGTAATAGTCCGAAGTAATTTAATCTATGTTTTAACACTACACGCTCCGCTCAGGCTTTCCGAACAGTCCATAAGGTTTTATCAATAAGATAAACATGAGGAGTCCAAATCCATAGATATCAATAAAGGAAGGGTTGATGAAGGCCGCGCCTAAGCTTTCAGCAATCCCCAAAGAAAGGCCAGCCACAAAGACACCCGGGATCGAACCCAATCCGCCGATGACGATGATTTCAAATCCTCTTACGGTTGGAATCACACCACAAAGGGGGTATACGAGAAGGACCGGCGCCAAAAGGGCGCCGCCCACTCCGGCCAAGGCCGATCCAATACCAAAAGCGATCATGTCAAATTTCAGAACGTCGATTCCAGCTGTTAAAACTCCGGTCCGGTTCTGAGATACGGCCTGAAATGCTTTTCCAATCCAGGTCTTTTTTAAGAAGTAAAAGAAGAAAGCGAGAATCACGATGGTTCCAATAAAAGCAATAAAATTGTTTCCGCTTAAAGGAAGGGGTCCGATACGGGTGGGAGGCGCGTAATCGGGTGGGGTGTAGATATAAGGCCCTCCTATGAGAATCGCAAGATTTCGAAACAGGATGGCCATGGCAATAGTGACGATGGTGGCGTATTCTGTTTTTTCCTCGATAATGCCGACAAACATTGGCTTAATAAGTATTTTCTGTACGAAGGCCCCCAGAAAGAATGTGCAAAAGGCAACGATGAAAAGACCGACATACCAGTAACGGGCTCCCAAAAAATTGACAATCAAAAGATACTGGACATAGGCGCCGATCATGAAAAACTCGCCTACGGCCCAGTTGATGACTTTCATAATTCCATAGATAAAATTGACTCCCAAGGACATCAAGCAATAGAGAACCCCCATGATGATCCCTGAGATTAAAAATTGCATGAAGAGCTGGGTATCGATCCTCTTATCTCCTTTGGGATGAGAATTGAGATGCCCCTCCAGAATTGAAAACCTTTGTTCTCAAGTTCTGAAGGGGCCGATGGGGTTTGTCACTTACGCGATAACTCGTCTTTGTGAATTATGGAGTCAGGATTTTTCCATTACCGCCCAAAGAGAGAGGCCATACGGTATTAGATTCCTTACTAGGTTGTCTTACTTTCGTCATTTGAAGGATAAACAGAGGGGGGGAGACATTGTGCCACCTCATCCCCGGTAGCTCCTCAAACTTCACCGTACCACTCCAATCGGTGAACGTCCGAGTACTTAGAGCTTTAAGAACATCTTTTGGCTCAGCCGATTGAGCAAAATTCACGGCCTGGGCCACGATCAAAACTTGGCCAAAAACATTCAAAGCATAAAATGTAGGATCTTCTTTGTGTAGTTCGATGTATTTGGGGATCATCCAGTTCCCTGAAGCGGTCGCAGGCATTCCTGGTTTGTAATAGGTCATATAGAGGATGTAGCTGCCCTTATCTCCTACCGCGTCCCAATATTCTGTTCGGGTCGGGAAGTCGAAAGTGGCGAGCATCGGGACTTTAGGGAAAAGACCCACATCAAAGGCCTGTTTGACCAACAGATAGGCATTTGGTCCAACCCCTACATTGATGACAAGCTCCGGATTCCATGCCTTTATAATCAAGAGCGAAGGCGTTAGGTCTATGCTCGTTCTTGGGAAGATGATGCCTTTTACTTCAATTCCTTCTTTCTTCCCGTATTCTTTGAGCCACTGGTCAAACCCTGTACCGTAGTCCGTGTCTTCTGACAGAACCGCCACGCGCTTAAATCCCATCTTTTTTGCAAATTCCATGAAAAACTCTGCCCTCGGTGGAGTGAGTCCCATGATGCTGAATATGGTGGGATAGCGTGATTCCGTAATCTTTGCAGAGGAAGCCCCTGTAGAAAATAATGGCACACCCAACTCCTTTGCCACTTCGTTCACCGCAAGGCATACCGAACTATGAAATTGCCCTACAACCGTTACCACTCTATCTTTTGTCACGAGTCTTCTGTAGCCCGCAACTCCCTCTACCGGAACGCCCTGGTCATCTTCAACGGCCAGTTGTAAAGGCCTTCCACCCAGAACACCCCCCATCACCTCATTCACATATTTGATGCCCAGTTCTGCTCCCCAAAGGATCCTTTTACCAGAGGCGGGATCCCCCGGTGGTGAAAGAGGGATTAAAACACCGATTTTCACCGGCTCCTTGGACTGTGCCTGAACCATGGGAGGAACGGCGCCCCCCAAGATCAAGATAACCCCGCTCAACAAAACGACCATCAACATTCCTTTTTTGGATCTCATGTTCGCTACCTCCTTTCTTGATTTTAATCATTAAATTTTAACGCCATGTTTTTGAGCGAATTCTTGGAACTTCTTCCTCAATTCCATGGCTTGCTCATAGGAACCTTCAATGGTAATAGTTTTACAATCAACATTCAATTCTTCCTTAAAAGTGGTATAGGCTTCCTCCGTGACTACAACATCACCATTGGCTTTGATTTCCTGAACACCGTCATGTTCCTGAGCCTTCAGGTTAATTGCTCTGGCCTGCTCGAGGGTGATCCCTTTTGGCAAGACGACTTCAGCACCTTTTCGGCTCAACCTCACTGGATATCCTCCTTCCAATCCCTGAGGACCTGGTGCATGGGTCAGTTCTCCCGTATCGTTAAAAATCGCCATGATATTCTTCAAGGCAGAACCCGCCACGAGGAATTGACCATGTCGACCCGCTGGTCTCATACCCCGTTTGGGAAGTTCCGCAATAAATTTTTTCATATCGCCCAATTGGTCTGTTACATCTTCTTTCCCTGCATAGACTCTTAGATAAAAAGGAACTTCAGAGCCTGTCCCGTAGCGGCACCAATAATAAGCATGATAATGATGGGCGATCAATTCCACTCCCACATTCCTCATGGGTACATTCAATATTTCTGAAGCGGCTTTTTGGATGTAAGGAACGGCTAAATCCATATTTCCAATACCCACGGTCGGAGCCAGGCCTATCCTGGCAAGGCTGGAATTGATCGCATCCGGATAGGATGTGTTGACAACATAAGTGTCGATCCCGGACATCTTAACAGCTTTCATCAGCTTGCTCGTCAGGGCGAGATGCATGGCTGTCCATGGCCCAATTGCACATCTGTCTTTGTATATTGTGGCATTGACCTCAGGGGGTAGTTCATTCACCACCCACCAGGATTGCAGAGTGGTTCCGTTACAAATGATCGTGGGATTGATTTTTTTAAGTAACTCGGCCGGTTTTTCTATGTTCAGCAAATCGATATGATGAAACTTGATATTCGGATACAATCCCATATAGGAAGCGCCTTCGATTGCACTGTTCGTTTTTCTGAACCCCCAGTCTGCATTTACATCGGCCGTTACAATTTCGCAGATGCCTGGAATTCTACATAGATATTCCAGGATGATACCCCCCAGCTCCCCAATGCCAATGAGCATTATCTTTTCTCTTTCTCTGGACATCGTTTCTCCTTTATGTAACTTAAGTGATTATCTCGAAAGACCCTTTTGCTTCTCTTATCACTAATCGGTCATGAGACATAACCATGTGTGACGTAATTTGTCCTGTCTTCAAGATGTGGTTACAAATTGACACTCCAGAACATCCTTATTTTCTTTTCATTAGGATACTACCTCTATATTGTAATAGAATCATGGGCTAAATTTGGACTCTTTTGCACCTCTCTTCCACCTCTGATTGATTCTCTTATTTTTAATTTATCATTTTTCTTTTCCAATGTAAAATTTCTTAAAAAGTGTTCCTCTGCTGGTATCCAAACTGACATCCCTCTCCTCAAATTAAATTCTTCTTTTTAACGTGGCATGATTCCCTGGTAACTTGTCCTCACCACGGCTTCGTATACCATATTGGTCAAAGTGACGATATCAAAAATAGGGATATTGATCTTTTGTTGAATCGAATGGGCAAAAGGAGGCAAATCAGTGCACTCTATGACGAGGGCACCCATCTCGGGATTTTCCTTGACAAGGTTATCAACTACGGAAAGGACTTCTTTTTCAAGTCTATCTAAGTCCATTTCCTTTTTTCGCCCAAAAAAAATGGTTTCAGAGAATTCCTCCTGGTCATCCATTCCAGCTATGCAAACCGGCACAGACTCCGCCCTTACAGCGCGAAGATGATCCTCTGTCAGTTTGCTTTTTCTTGCTGTTAAGATCCCGACCTTTTGGTCCCGTCTAAGCATGAGGTGTACCATAGGAACCTGAATCAGGCTCGATATGAAAACGGGTATGTTGACCGCCTCTGCGAGCTCCCTTTGAAAAAGAACCATAAACCCGCAGCTCCCAGTAATGGCTCGAACCCCTTCCTGTTCCAACTCACGAACTGCTTCTATGAAAGGCGTAAGAAGACTTGGATCTTGTTGATTAATAAGTCTCTCAATGCTGGCTCCCATGACAACTTTATAAAGCACCGGAAACTTGAATGTGGATGCATTTCTAAGAAGCCCAGGGACTTTTGCATGGTAAGCTTCAAGGCACAAGACGCCGATTGGAATCCCACAGATGCTAAACCTTTTGGCAATATTTGGAATGATCATTTTCTTACAATCCTTTCTTTTTGAAAATTATTCCAACAATCCATTTTTCACTCTCATAACGACCGTTAATTTTTCAAAATGCTTGAGGGCCTGAATCGTACAAGGCGAAATTGGGATGTTCTCCTTGAGGTTAAATTGACCTCTCAGCCACGCTCAATTCTGTATCCAGAGCTTTCAAAGTCCCAGCAATCTGAAGTATCCTTTGAAAGATTTTCTTTGCGGATACGCTCCGTAGGAGTTTTTTCAAAGGAGTCGACAAAAGTCACATAACGTGGGATTTGATAATAGGGCAAAAGCGACTCGCACCATTTTATGATTTCAAGCGGCTCAAGGTTGGCCCCGACGGCACATTTTATAAAGGCTTTCAGCTCTTGTTCTCCCACATCAGCATCGACACCAATCACGGTACTTTCCTGAATCTTGGGATGGGAGTTCAGAACACGCTCCACCTCCCATGCGGAGATGTTTTCACCGCGGCGACGAATACTGTCTTTCTTGCGCCCCTGATAATAGAAATCACCCTCTTCGTCATAAAACCCTAAATCGCCAGTATAAAGCCAACCCCCCCGCAATGCGTTGGCTGTTGCTTCTGGATTCTCCAGATACCCCTGTGTGATCAATCCAGGTTCCTTCTCGCGGATAACAATTTCACCGATTTGTCCAGTTCCTAATGGTTTTCCTTCGTCGTCAACAATTTTAACCTCAAAATAAGGATAAGGTTTGCCGATTGAGCCAATTTTCCCGGATTTGTTGATAGTGGAAAAACCCGATGCCTCGGTCAAGCCGTAGACTTCTTGGATCTTTACACAAAATCGGTTTTCAAACACCCTCCAGCCGCTTCTGCTGCACCCCCCGCCAAAAGCAAGTTGGATGCTGTGGTCCTTATCATTTGGATGAGTTGGGTATTTTAATAGAATGTCAATGATACCTCCAAGGTAATGCATTTTCGTCACTCGATACTTCTTAATTTGATCCCAAAAACGGGATGCACTAAATTTCGGTACGATCGCTAAATGCACTTGTTCCATCAGCGCAAGGATACACATCTGGACGCCGCTGTTGTGATACAGTGGCTCCCAGAGTAGAAAAATATCGCCTTGACTGACCTCTGACGCAAGTGCAGCACCTCTAGCAAAGGTCATCAGCATTCGTTCGGTCAACATTACTCCCTTCGGTTCGCCCGTTGTACCGGATGTAAAACTAATGCAACGAATCTCGTCCAACGTCGGGTGGGTGACCAGCGGGATAGCCTCTCCTTCAGTCACTTCGGAAAAATGCAAAACCTTCATTCGGTCTGACGGACTCACAATGTTACGAGCATTGCGAACGATAACGGTCTTAACATTTTTGTCGACTAAAATAGGTTCCAGCCGATTCCAAAATTCACCTTCTACAATGACTGTACTGGGTCCAGATTTTTCGAAAACAAAGTCGAGGCTCGGTCCCCGTAAATTCACATTGACTGGAACCCAAACGGCACCGAGCTCTGCAAGGGCAAAGATTGTAAAAATGTGGTCCGGATGGTTACCAAGCATCACTGCCACATGTTGCCCCGATGTGACCCCGACCTCGGCAAGACCATTTCCCAAACGGTTCACGCAAGCCTGCAAGGTGCTGAAAGAAATTTCCCAATCCTCATGAATACCGAAGATAAAATCGGGTGTGTGTTGTACCCGATATTCCAACAGCTCACGTATCGTTCTTTTATATTCCATGTTTGGGTAGCCTCTAATCTTTGACGAAATTCTGCGTTGGTTTAGCCAATTCTACACATGGCGTCTTTCAGCCTGGCGCCTTAAAGGCTTCCCTTTATCCCTTGACCAATAGATCTGTTCATTGCATAAAAACGTTCTGAAAGGTTAGATGTGTTGGGAACCCTTTACAGCGGGACTTTTGAGTGTTCCACTGCTTCGTTTCCAGACATATATTGAAAATCACCTCATAGGTCATCGTATGTTACCCCTAAACCATAATAAAGAGCGGCTTGGTAAAGGTTTGGAAGCACACTCCACTCCCTTTTCAATGCAACATTAAGGTAGGTTTACTTTATACCCAACCCCATTGTTTCTTTTAACCTATGCTAGGCATCATTATATTCATTATATACTGTACTCCAAACTTAACGCTTAGCTGCTCGCTGCTCAAGAAATTTTTTCATTACCGCTTGAGGTTCTCCGGTTGCATATCCTTCCCGATGTATTCTTGCAGCTGCCTCAAGAACGTCTTCTAAACCCTTCTCTGTTACCTCTCGAAAACGTTGCTTGGTAAGACGCATAGCGACTGGTGGTTTCGATGCAAGCAGTCTAGCGATACTGATTGTTTCGCTCATCAGTTTCTCTTGAGGAACGAGCTTATGTATCAGCCCAATGCGGTAGCATTCTTCAGCATCCATCATCCGGCCTGTTAAAGCCAATTCAATGGTTCGGGAACGCCCTAGCATTTCCTTCATTATCCATGGACCGGTAATACTTGCAATACCTGAATTGATCTCAGGTTGCCCCATTTTAACGCCTGGATGTCCAATCCGGATATCCGTCAGGAGAGCCACCTGGAATCCAGATCCTGCAGCAACTCCATTCAAAGTAGCCACTAATGGTTTGGATAAGCTGATGAGCAAGCCATACACAACTCGCCACTCCTCGATCCATTCTTCGGCTCGATCTGGATCAAAGGTTTTTGCCTCTCCAAGGTCCTGCCCAGCGCAAAAGGCTCTATCTCCCGCCCCAGTGAGGATAATGGCTCTGATGTTTTGATTGTTTTCAAAATTCTTTAATGCATCGACCAGTTCATCTCGCATCGGTTTGTGCCATGCATTCAACTTCTCAGGCCGATTTAACGTGATGATACCTATATTGTCCTCTTTCCTAACCTCAATGAATTTGTACATATCTTCTCCTCCTCTTCGGTCGTTGAATGTTTCGCTTTATTTTTTAATTCAGGATCCTACCGCGCTTATCCCTTGGTATAATTGTAAAAACATAGTGAAAGAACCTTTCACTTTAACCAATAGATCCATTTGAAAATTCCATAACGTACTTGATAATTTTTTCGCCTTTTTCCACCATTTTGCAATACTGCTAGGTAATCCTTTATGCCGGAGCGTCACCCTCGAACAATGAAAATAGCCCGCGGTTTTAGGTTAAGGTTACGGCCACGAGGCCCGTTTGGTTTAGGGTTAGAGGGTTACGTCAAGTTCTTAAGACCTGCCTTCGCCGAAGCGGCTTCGCGCAGGCAGGCCAATAACGTAACCGAATAACGAAATGGGCATCCCCGCCTGCCAGCAGGTTTACCTCAACTTTGGTGTCCACTAAAGTCATCTTACCCCAACCGTTGCCTTTAGACGAAGACCGTATTTTCTAACTAATTTTAACCAAGGTTGAAATAATAACGAATGCGGGCGCTGGTTTGAGTATTTCGAAATTATTGTATTGCAATATAATACTTTTTATTGTAAAATTTTATATTACGCTACCATATTCATTTTAAGCTGTCAAGCACATTCTAGCACATTCTAGCATTTTAACTTGGGATAAGGTCGAACAATGAAAACCCGTAAACGTTTTGCGGTGCGGACTACTAAGATTGCGTCATCGCGAGAAGATCCCTTATCGGTTCAATCCGCCGAGAAGGCATTTCGTGTTCTCACCGCCTTTGACGGAGCAACTCCTACGATGGGCCTCACCCAGCTTTCGTCAGCGGTCGGGCTGGATAAGAGCGCGGCACAGCGCTTCACACATACGCTGACGAAGCTCGGCTACTTACGAAAGGATCCTGAGACGAAACGATTCGAACTCACGGTAAAGACGCTTGATCTCGGTTACCGTTACACGCGAGCGAACCCGCTAATTCAACGGGCATTGCCTTATCTCCTCCACCTCAGCAAGACGACCGAAGAGACAGTCAATCTTACCGTCCAGGACGATACTGACATCATTTTTGTTTCGCGTTTCATGAGCAGGCACGTTCTTAACAACGACGTAATCATCGGAACAAGGATGCCAGCCTATTGCACCGCGCCCGGAATCGCTATCCTGTCGCGACTCCCCCGCGATGAAGCCCGCAACATCCTCAAACGATCCGATCTGAAGGTATTCACCCCGTATACGACATACCGAATGGACGATTTACTCAAGAAGCTCGAAATATCTGCTGCACAAGGATATGCAACAGCCTTTGACGAGTTTTATCATGGTGATCTCTCGATCGCAGCAGCCATCCTCGATCAAAACCGGCGGCCGATAGGCGCCATTAACATTGCCGTGTCACGCACGCGGTTCTCTCCAGAAGAGGCGGTTGAAAGATTTTCGCCTCTGGTGGTGGCCGCTGCCTTGTCAATCTCACAGATATCAAATCTACGCCGATAATGACCAGGTTACCTGGGGATCCAGAACAACATCATAAGAAAAGAGGAGCGGATGACCCAAGAAGGATGGACGGTCATGGATTCCCTTAATTCTTTATCGGGTCATGGAGAACCTAAATTCCATTAGTGTGTCACTCCGTTGCAATTAGACATTAACCCCGGGGTCTTCAGTGTCAGGCCTTGAAACTTGACAGAAACGATTCTGATGAGGTGTCATCCATAAAAAAGTTGTCCCCCTAAATTCGGAGTGCGGAATATTCAAGGATATGACATAGAGCAGAGCGCATAGCCTAAATCTCCGAGCTAAGAGCTCAAAGCAAGAGAGTCATTCCTGACTAAATTTTGTAGTCAATTCCTTATACATCTCTCTCCGGAGAGGCATGAAAAAGAATACCCGGGGGTCGGCCCTCCACTCTCCCTTCGAATCTTTCCTTTGACATTCGTATCATTCTATATATAATAATATGTATCAAGGAGAGGAGGTCCTCCGATGTTAGTGGATACAGAAAAATTGATAACCGTTTCGAAGTTGCAAAGGGAACTGACTCAGAAGCTCAAGGAAGTCTCCGAAACAGGTGAGCCGGTTTATGTATTGCGGAATAATGAGATGGCAGCGGTGATTGTCTCTGCAGAAGAATACGAGCTATTGAGGCAGGCGGAGGACATCCTTGAACATCTGGAGATTGCTGAGAAAATTGACAAAAGATTAAAAGGGCATGATCGTTCGAGGAATATCCCCTGGGAGAGGATAAAAAAGAGACATGGTCTATAGGATTGAATTCCTTCCGGATGCAGAAAAGGATTTCGATACCTTGGACGGTTCTATCAGGAAAGAGGTTGCCAAAAAGATTGATGCACTAGCGGAAAATCCGTTTTTAGGCAAGCCTCTTGGTAAAAAACATGGACTGGATCTGACAGGGTTCTATAAACTCTACGTCGCAAAGAAGAAATATCGGATTGTCTATCGACTTGTTGGAAAGTACATTGAAGTAATAGAGATCGTAGGTATCGGAAAGAGAGATAAAGAAGAGGTTTACAATCTGGTTGCCAGGAGGCTAAAGAGATTGGTCTAAGTATAAAGACCAGTTTCATCCATAAAAAGTGGGCTCGATCGCTGAAAAGATGTTTAAAAACGGTTGGATGGAGAGGATAATGGAACAATATCTGAAAAATCGTCGATGAACTGGCAGAACTATCATGCATCAAAACTTTAATCAGCATGCGAACCGCTTGATTCAAGCCTTTGAAAATTAAAGGATAATTGCTCCCTTTATCCACTTCTTAAAAAGAAGTTTTCGGGATTTGACAAATATCATAAAATCATTTAGTATTTTTCGATAATAATTTCGGAGGATTTCGATGTTTGCCATATTGAAAACAGGAGGAAAAGAGTATCGGGTCGCCAAGGGAGATGTGATTCGGGTGGAGAAACTCGAAGGGAAAGTGGGAGATCAGGTGGCCCTGAAGGATGTTTTAATGGTCTCCGGGGAAGGCCAGGTCCACCTGGGCACCCCCAATGTAGATAATGCGATCATCACAGGCGAGATCGTGCGTGAGGTCAAGGGGAAAAAGGTCCTCACCTATAAGATGAAAAGGCGGAAGAATTACCGCCGGATGAAAGGGCACCGCCAGACCTACACGTATCTGAAGGTTAATGAGATCTCTTTGGGCTGACAGGCAGATGGAATATTGGAATAATGGAATAATGGGTTAAACCAACATTCCAACATTCCATCATTCCAGTATTTGGATTTTAGATTTTTTGGAGGTTCGTATGGCACATAAAAAAGCAGGAGGAAGTTCCCGCAACGGCAGGGATAGCGCTGGACAACGTTTAGGGGTGAAGCGATTTGGCGGGCAGTCAGTCCCCGCAGGCAGTATTCTGGTCCGCCAGAAAGGCACCCGGATCTTTCCCGGAGAGAATGTGGGCATGGGAAAGGATTACACCCTTTTTGCCAAAATCGAAGGGGTCGTCAAATACGAGAAAAGGGGAAGAGATAAGAAACAGGTAAGCGTTTACACCCAGAGCCTCTAAACCTGCACCTCAATAGCCTGTGATCAATAAACCCCGTTAGAAATGGCGTGGCCTTAAAACATGCCCTTTCAGAAAGGTATTTAAATTCTGAATAAGGTTCATCCTCACTTTTAAAAGCGGGGCTTTCTAACGGGGTGAAGATGAAGTTTGTGGATCAAGTCAGAATCCGGGTGATGGCAGGCGATGGCGGAAATGGATGCGTCAGTTTTCGAAGGGAACGATATGTTCCCAGGGGAGGTCCGGACGGCGGTGATGGTGGAAATGGTGGAGATGTGATCCTCCAGGCAGATGGTCAGCTCTCAACCCTTCTCGATTTATCCTACCCCCAGCAGCTTCGTGCCCGAAAAGGGACCCACGGTAAAGGCAAAGACCAGACAGGAAGAAATGGCAAGGATCTCATCATTCGGGTCCCGGTAGGCACGCTTGTCCGGAATGATGAGAGCGGCGAACTGTTGCAGGATCTTCTCTTCAATGGACAACAATTCGTTGTGGCAGTAGGAGGTCGGGGGGGCAAGGGGAATGCACGATTTGCCACCTCAACTCAGCGCGCCCCCCGCCATGCCGAAAAGGGCGAAAAAGGTGAGGAGCACTGGCTGCGGCTCGACCTGAAACTTCTTGCAGATGTGGGCCTCATCGGTTTCCCCAATGCAGGGAAATCAACCCTTCTATCCAAAATATCCTCTGCCAGGCCTAAGATCGGGGATTATCCCTTTACCACCCTCGTTCCCAATTTGGGGGTGGTCACGGAAGAAGACCGTTCCTTTGTCGTGGCCGATATTCCAGGCCTGATCGAAGGGGCTTCCATGGGAGCAGGCCTTGGATTGACCTTTCTCCGGCATGTGGAACGGACAAGGCTTCTCGTCCACCTTCTCGATATTTCCGGGGAACCGTCACGCAATCCTGTGAAAGATTTCGATACCTTAAACAGTGAATTGAATGCCTATCACCCCTCTCTGAAGGAGAAAGTTCAGATCGTTGTTCTCAACAAGATCGATCTTCCTTCCGTCCGGAAGAAGGCGGCAGAGGTGAAGAAACGGTTCGAAGGGATGGGACACCGCTTCTATGCAATCTCAGGAAAAACAGGAGAAGGAGTGAAAGGGCTGATCGAGGCCATCTCTCAGATGCTGGATTGAAAAGGCAGTGGTTTTTGGGAACTTATCTATGCAACCGGTGAGCAAAGAGAAACGAAAAAAGGTTCTGGAGAAGGCGAGAAGGATCGTCGTCAAGGTGGGCTCAAGCATCCTGGCCTCCGTGGAAAAAGGGCTCCACTATGAAGCCTTCTCCCATCTGACCAAAGAGATTTCGGAACTGAAACGCCAGGGCTACGAAATCGTCCTGGTCTCATCCGGAGCCATTGCGGCAGGAATGGAGAAATTAGGCTATAAAACCCGTCCTCAATCGATCACTCAGAAACAGGCCACTGCTGCCGTGGGTCAGAGCCGGCTGATCCATATCTATGAAAATTATTTCTCCCGCTACCAGCAGATGGTCGCCCAGGTCCTTCTCACGCATGACGACCTGAGCCATCGCCGGAGGTTCCTCAATGCCCGAAATACCCTCCTTGCCCTCCTCGAATTAGGGATCATTCCGATCATTAATGAAAATGATACGGTCGTCGTCGATGAAATCAAGGTCGGTGACAATGATAACCTCTCTGCACTCATCACCAACCTGATCGGGGCCGACCTCCTCATCATCCTGACCGATATTGAAGGCATCTGTGAGAGAGACCCGAGAAGTCACCCTGATGCAAAATGCATCTCCCTGATTGAGGATATCGATGCGGATATGGAGGGGGTAATGGGAGAGACGAAGAGCCAGATGAGTGTCGGCGGGATGGCGAGCAAGATCCAGGCGGCCAGAAAGGCATCCCGCTTCGGGATTCCCACAGTGGTCGCCTGTGGCACAAAAAAGGAAGTCCTTCATCAGGTTTTAAAAGGAAAGGATATCGGGACGCTCATCCTTCCCAAGATAAGGACACTGAGCAGTCGAAAACACTGGATCGCCTTCAATCTGAAGCCCAAGGGCGATGTCATCGTGGATGAGGGGGCCAAGAAAGCCATCGTCCAGAAGGGCAAGAGCCTTCTTCCTTCGGGTGTGCTGGAGGTGAGGGGTCCTTTCGGCAGGGGAGATTCGGTCTCCTGCGTGGGGCCACGCGGAAAGGAGTTTGCCAGAGGGCTGGTCAACTACAGCGTTCAGGAGCTTGATAAGATTAAGGGCCATCGAACCGGTGAGATCGAAAAGGTCCTGGGCTATAAGTATTCGGATGAGATCATCCACCGGGATGACTTGGTGGTCTTATGAAAGAACAGATGGATCTGAAGCTGGAAGCGAAAGAGATGGCAAAACAGGCGAAGGAGGTTTCCCGCCTGCTGGCCAGGCTCTCCACCGATACGAAGAATAAGGCTTTATTTGAAATGGCGGATGATCTTGAAAAGAACCAGGCTTTCCTGATCGAAGAGAACAAAAAGGACCTGTCTGCGGGGGAGCAAGCACACCTCTCTTCCGCGATGATGGACCGGTTGCGAATGACCCCTGCGGTGATCCAGGCAATGGCCAAGGGCCTCCGGGAAGTGTCCCGTCTTCCAGATCCCGTGGGAGAGATCGTAAAGATGTGGAGAAGACCGAATGGGTTAACCGTTGGAAGGATGAGGATTCCCATCGGTGTCATCGGAATCATCTATGAATCGAGACCGAATGTGACCGCTGATGCCGCCGGCCTTTGCCTCAAATCGGGCAATGCGATTATCCTCCGGGGAGGTTCAGAGGCTTTTCACTCCAATCAGGCCATCGTCCATATCCTTCAAAAAGCCTTAAACAAGGCGGATGTTCCGGAGGAGGCGGTCCAGATCTTTTCCCGGACCGAAAGGGAAGCCATCCAGGAGATGCTCCAGCTCGAAGAGGAGATCGATCTCATCATCCCCAGGGGAGGGGAAGCATTGATCCGTTTTGTGGCGACCCATTCGAAGATCCCCGTCATCAAACATTATAAGGGAGTCTGCCACATCTTCGTCGATGAGACCGCGAACCCGGAGATGGCCCTGCGGATCTGCCTCAATGCCAAAGTCCAGCGGCCCGGGGTATGCAATGCTATGGAGACGCTCCTTGTCCATGAGAGGATAGCGGATGGCTTTCTTCCGAAGATCGCAGAGGCCCTTCGTAAAGAGGGGGTGGAACTGCGGGGATGCCCGCAGACCCGGAAGATCCTCTCCGGAATCAAAGAGGCGAAGGAGGAGGACTGGTATGAGGAGTATTTAGACCTCATCCTTTCCATCC
>Ga0214473_10002861_pt1 | contig 21125 bp, 20 predicted proteins | sample RVTome_7_FD_203509 | JGI IMG/M metagenome (GOLD analysis project Ga0214473, IMG submission 203509) | Soil microbial communities from uranium-contaminated site in the Upper Colorado River Basin, Wyoming, United States - RVT98D197 | ecosystem: Environmental > Terrestrial > Soil > Contaminated >... | reverse complement strand
TTGCGCGTCGCCATCCTCACCGCCGCAGGCGATAAATTCTTCTGCCCCGGCTGGGATCTCAAGGCCGCAGCCGCAGGCGAGGCCCCCGATGCAAACTATGGCGTAGGTGGTTTCGGCGGTTTGCAGGAACTGCCCCGTCTTAACAAGCCGGTGATTGCCGCCGTGAACGGTCTGGCCTTTGGCGGCGGTTTTGAAATCATGATCTCGGCCGACATCATCATCGCCGCCGAGCACGCAACCTTTGCCCTGCCCGAAATCAATTCCGGCACCTTGGCCGATGCCGCCACCATCAAGCTGCCTCGCCGCATCCCCTATCATGTGGCAACCGAAATGCTCTTCACTGGCCGCAGGTTTAGTGCTGCCGAAGCCAAGCACTGGGGCATCATCAACGAAATTGTCCCCGCTGCAGACCTGATGATACGGGCACGGGCCATCGCCGCCATGCTGGCCGATGGCCCGCCCCTCGTATTTGCAGCCATCAAGGAAACCCTGCGCGAAACCATGCACCTGCCCGTGCAGCAGGCCTTTGATTTGGTCACCAAGCGCAAACTGCCAACCGTGGACAAACTCTATTCCAGCGAAGACCAGCTTGAAGGCGCCAAAGCGTTTGCCGAAAAGCGCGTGCCAGTCTGGAAGGGTCGCTAGACCCTTATATGAGCCAATGACGGCCACTCGCGCGGATCCGGTTGTTTTCCGCGATAACAGCTGAAGCCGCATCTGAGCCCGCAAAGGCCATGCGGAGTTTGGCCCAAAATCCCGGTGTGGAAATGCGATATTCGGGTTGCGCAGTCTGGCAGGAAGCATGTGTCATGATGTTTAATTTTTGTTAATTATTGTTGATGATTCAAACTTATATCATTGTATTTGCTGGCACAAATGACTAATTTTCATCGCATCTACAAATTATATTTGAAGATATGATATGCTCGATCTGTTCCCCGGCCTCCGTTCCCTCCGCGCCTTTGATGCCGCTGCCCGGCATTTGAGCTTTACCCGCGCGGCATCCGACATGGGCGTTACCCCCGCCGCCATCAGCCATCAGATCAAGGAACTGGAAGAGCAGATCGGCGTTTCGCTGTTTGCCCGCACGAGCCGCAGTATGCGCCTGACCCGTGAAGGCGAAATTCTGCGAAGTGCTGCCGTTGAATCCCTGGAGTCTCTCACCCGTGCCCTGCAGCGCATCAGGAAACTTGAAAACCAGAAGCAGTTGAAAGTCACGGCGTCACCCTCAATAGCAGCCAAGTGGCTGGTGCCGCGCCTCGATCGTTTTCTGGCCGCTGTGCCCGGCGTCGATGTGCGCGTGGATGTCTCATCCAATGTTCTTGATTTTGACCGTGATGGTGTTGACATCGCCATTCGCTTTGGCAACGGCAATTATCCCGGCCTCAGGGTCGATCTCCTGTTTCGCGAAAGAGTTTTCCCCGTGTGCAACCCAAGGCTCATCACAAAAAACAAACCGCTCAACAGCCCGCACGACCTCCTGAAACACCAGCTCATCCATCTCGATTGGGAGGCCCAGGGTCTGCCCTGGCCCAATTGGCGCATGTGGATGCTGGCGGCGGGAATTCGTGAGTTTGATGACACGCGTGGCCTTCATTTCAGCCAAACTTCCCTCGCGGTGCAGGCGGCAATTGATGGCCAGGGCGTGGCTCTTGGCGATTCAAATCTCGTGGCCGATGATTTGGCCCAAGGACGCCTAGTCAAGCCTTTTGAACTCTCTCTGCACACGCCCACTCAGTTTGCCTATCATGTCATCTCGCCTGTCGAGACAGCCGATGCCCCCATGGTGAAAGCCTTCCGCGAATGGTGCTTGAAGGAGGCAGGTGTTACGGGCTAAGCGCAGGATGGCTGTCAAATGTCCCCACCGGCATTTGCTCGTAGTCAATCACCGCACCCGTCATCATTTGTGCCGGAGGTGACACCAGAAAGGCGCAAAGGCCGGCCACATCATCGGCAGTGATCAAACGGCCAAACGGCATGCGCGCACCAATCTGTTCTGCCCAATCCTGCGGCAGCTTGTGAAATCCGGTTTGCAGTTCATGTTCGCCGTCCGTCAGGGCCCAGCCCAGGTTCACGCAGAACACCCGAACACCATCGCGCTTGAAAGTATTGGCGGCATTGCGTGACAGGGTCATCAGCGCAGCCTTTGAGGCCGAATAGGTCGCCAGGTTTGGTGGCCCCCCATGGGCCAGCATGCTGGCGATATTGATGATCACGCCAGACTTCGCCGCCACCATATGCTTGGCGGCCTCCTGCATCATCAGCAGGGGCGCCTTCACATTCACGTCGAACAAGCGGTCGAACGCTTCCGGCGTCGTATCCGCGACACCACACCGCTCGGTGTTGCCCGCCGCATTCACTAGAACATCAACCCGCCCAAAACTTTTTATAGCTTTGGCAACCGCACCTGTGATCGTTGCGTGCTCGCGCAAGTCTCCTGCAAAAATTTCTGCGCCCTTGCCAAGGTGTTTCTGTGTGGCCTCAAGTTTCTGTTGATTGCGGTCAACCAGCAACACGCCGGAAAACCCGTCGGCCAAAAATTTCCGCGCCACCGCCGCGCCAATCCCCTGTGCGCCCCCAGTTATGACCGCCGTTCTCATCGTCACCTCATGACAAAGGGATCAGCCATCGGCACATCCGATGTATTGATCCAGATTGATTTCGTGCGGGTGTAGTCGCGGATCGAGTCCACGCCGCATTCACGGCCATAGCCCGTATAGCCATTTCCGCCCAATGGAACGATAGGAGAAATCGCCCGGTAAGTATTTATCCAGACTATCCCCGCACTAAGCCTCTTCGACAGCCTGTGGGCACGTCCCAGATTCTGCGTGAAGATGCCGGAGGCAAAAGCATAATTCGTACCATTGGCCAAAGCCACCGCCTCATCTTCCGTCTTGAATTTGAGAACCGACAGTACAGGGCCAAAAAATTCTTCGCGCACGCACGGCAGTGAGGCGGTGGGTGCCAGAAGCAGGGTAGGTTCAAAATAATAACCTGCCCCGCCACGCGCCTTGCCGCCGGTAACAACAACAGCTCCCGCAGCCACGCTTTCCGCAATCAGTTTCTCCGCGCGCTGCAATTGACTCAAAGTTGCCAGCGGGCCCATTTCGGTTGCCATATCAAGGGGCGGCCCAATCTTGATTTGCCCAGCCCTTGCCGCGAGCTTGACCACGAACGTGTCGTGAATTGACTCATGGACCAGCAATCGTGAACCCGCCACGCAGGATTGCCCTGTGGCTCCCCAGATGCTGGCTATGACACCATTCAAGGCAGAATCCAGATTGGCATCGTCAAACACAATGACAGGAGACTTGCCGCCAAGTTCCAAGGTCGTCACCGCAAAATTCGCCGCTGTATTGCGAACCACATGGCGCGCCGTATCAGGCCCTCCGGTGAAGGCAACCCGCGCCACCAGGGGATGTGAAGTCAGAACCTGCCCGCAATCCGCACCAAGGCCCGTAATGACGTTCACAACGCCTTTAGGAAATCCTGCCTCGTGAATGAGCTTGGCGAAATGCAAGAGCGGTGCTGGCCCATCTTCCGAAGCCTTGAGAACCACCGTGTTCCCCGCCGCCAATGCCGGCCCCAATTTTGTGGAGGTGAGAAACATCTGGGAATTCCAGGGCACGACGGCGGCCACGACACCCAATGGTTCGCGCCAGGTTGAAACCTCCATGTCCGGCTTGTCGATAGGAAGGGTCGAGCCTTCAATCTTGTCGGCAAGCCCTGCGAAATAGCGATAGAACTCAGCCACATAACCCGTGACCGCCTTCGTCTCGCGGATCACTTTGCCCGTGTCGCGAGTTTCAAGCTCGGCAATAATGGGTGCATCGCGCGCCACAAGCTCCGCTAGTTTATAGAGCAGCTTGCCCCGCGATGTTGCCGTCATTGCTGGCCACGCGCCATCGGTGAATGCCGCATGCGCCGCACGAACCGCCCTGTCCGTATCAGCCGCACTGGCCTTCGGCATCAGCGCCCAGGTTTTCCCCGTGGAAGGATCAATGCTTTCGAATGCAGCTCCACCCTCAGCCGCACAAAACGCCCCATCAATATAAAGTTGAAAAACTTCAGCCACCCACTGCCTCTTTCTCCGCAAGGGCTCTCAGCTTGGCCAAGCCCTTTTCATAGTCAGGCCCGATAAAACGCTCCATCAGCAGGCCAAACCAGCGGTCCATCATACCTTCAAGCTTCATTTTGAAACCCCATGTGGCCGAAGTCCCTGCACCTTCCGGTTTCAAATCCCAATAGGCTTGCGACTTGCCCATCGCGCCAAAATCCAGGTCCACCGCCACGCGGGAATTTGGAACATGTTCCGTAATCACCTGTGATCCCGCACCAACATTGGGATCATTGGAAGCCCAGCTCATCTTTGCTCCAATGCCTGATTCAGGGCCTTCAAACGTGTACACGGCCTTTGGATCAAGTTCAGCCCACGGCGACCACTCATTGAAACGCTTGTATCCGCCCACCAGCGCAAAAACCTTGTCCGGTGGTGCATTGATCACCACTTGCCGCTGTAGGGAAACCTCATTTGGCAGGAGATAGCCGCCGCCAACAAAGATCACGACAAGCGCTGCCAGAATCCAGACAATGGCTTTCAGCAACTTCTTCATTGGCGTACTCCTCCCAAGAATCGACGCAACACAGAATTGACTTCATCAGGCATTTCCACCGGCATCATATGCCGTCCCTGTGGGATAAAGAAACAGCGCGCCGAAGGAATCGCCACGGCCAGCCGTCGCGCCATATCCGGTGTTGACCCGCCATCAAGTTCGCCGGTCATGACCAGGGTGGGACAGCCAATCCCGGAAACCATGTCCGCCAGTTGCTTGTCGCCCGTGGCAAAACACTTGTAAGCAGCAAGAAAAGACGCTGGCTCATTGTTCCTCAGCATGCGCTCATAACCCTGCAGCACCACTGGATACTCCGCTGCAAATTCTTGGGAAAACCAGCGTGACAGGGCAGCAGCTATGATAGCTTGCGGCCCTTCCCGCTCCGCCACGTCCAGCCGCGCCAAAACGCCAGCCCGCTCCTGCTCGTTGCGGGCATAAACCGTACTCATGAGAACAAGCTTTTCAATCCTGTCGGCGTGTTTCGCTGCAAAGCCTTGCGCAATCAATCCGCCAAACGAAAACCCCACGAGAGAAAAGCGCTCCAGCTTCAATTCTTCAGAAAGCTTTTCAAGCTGATGAACCCAGTCCCCCAGCGCGGCATTGCCTGAAACAGTCGCACTTCTGCCATGACCCAGGAGATCATAGGTAATGATCTGGTGGGTTGCGGAAAAAGCCTTTACTTGTTCCGCCCAAATGCTCTGGTTCAGCCCCACGCCATGAAGCAAGACCAGCGATGGCCCCGCACCCGAGATACGGGCACAGGTGCCATCGCTCAGCATAATCTCCCGATGGCTCACGCCTTCCTTTCCGCCGACAATTCTTCCATGTCCATGTAGCGATTGCCGATACGCGGAAACGCCCGGCCCGTGGTTGCCCCACCAATGGCTACCAGAATTTCGTCTGGCCCCGGCGCGTCGGGCACGGCAAATTCCAGCGTCAGGTAATGCGAGCGAAAGCCCTCGTCGGTCTTGTGCATCATCGGAATTTGGATGGACGAGCCGGCGCCGCCCCGCTTATTGGTAAAGGCGAGATAGGATTTGCCTCCAACCGCTTCGCGGAACTTGTTGCCGAAGCGCAACGTATGAATAAGGCCTGAGGCATGCTCAATTTCACCGTTGAGGCCAACCACCGCCGCCTTGCCATAGGCTTCAATCCTGTCGCCCCCGCCAAGTTGCTCCAGAAGCATCGGAACCAGCAAATCTCCCAGCACCGGTGCCATGGTCAAAATCTCGGGCCGCAGGTTTTCAATAAACCCCTTCCCCGCCCAAGGGTTTTGGATGACGGCGGCAACGCCAGCCATTTCCACAGGCAAATCCGGCGCCCTTCCCCCTTCAATGTAAGTTGTCTCAATGAAGGTTACAGTCTTGCGAATTGTCGGCTTCATTAACTTACTCCGCTGCCTGATGCAGGCCAACACGGCCTTTGAAACGCGGCATCACTTCATCCGTGAACAGTTTCACCGAACGCATGGCAACATCATGGTCAATACCCGGAAAATGCGACCATACCAGCAGAGTCTGCAAATTCAGCACATCGATCATTTCCTCAATGCGCGCCGATATTTCATCGGGCGTTCCAAACAGAAGATTACGCTCATCGAGAAAATCAACCGACAGCAGGTCAAGCTTGTTTTCCGTCTTGGGCAATTCTTCCCCAAGATGGCGGTGGTTATCAAGCCCGCGCCAATGGCAGACCCAGCGCAAATAGTCCACAATGCCGGCGCCGCCGAGGCGCTTGGCCTCCGCCTTACTCTCGGCGCAGAACATGTCGCGCACAAGGCTGACACCTTCGCCAAGCTTTACGTCGCGCTGTTCCTTCGCCGCCTTCTTGTCACGGTAAAGTTCAAACCGGGGCTTCAGCGCATCGGTCGGCGGAATCCACATCATGGCGTCCATGGCATTTTCCGCCGCGTATTGAATGGCGAGATGGCCATCTACCACCTGATGGATTGGCGGCGTTGGTTGCTGCAGGGTACGGGGCACGACTGTAAGTTTCTGCAGTTCAAGGGTTTCCATGTTCTGGTATTCTGCGCTCTTCGGCGACATGCCATGGTCCCATACAAAACCGCGATCAGGAAAATTGAAAAATTCCCCGTGAAACTCGAAATATTGGTTCGACCAAGCCCTACGGACAACTTCCAAAGCCTCGGCAAATATCCGGAAGTTCTGGGCCGGATTTCGCGTATCAGCCATCTTGTTGAGCTGCAGCGCCTCCCGGCCGTAAATGCCGCGTCCCACGCCCACTTCAATGCGCCCGCCGGACATATGATCGAGCATGGCGATATCCTCGGCAAAGCGCAGGGGATGCCAGAAGGTGATGATGTTGGCCGCCTGGCCTATGCGGATGCGTTTCGTGTGGGCTGCTGTCCAGGTGGACATCAGCACAGGATTGGGCACCACCTCAAATCCCTCATAGGAGAAGTGATGCTCCGTGTACCAGACTGAATCCCAGCCTTCGCGGTCCAGGTATTGCGCCAAGTCAATCTGCTCGCGCATGACCGTGCCATAGGGTTTGTTCTGGCGGTTAACAGTGTTGGAAAAATAGCCGAATTTCATTTTGTGTGGCTCCATCTGATAGGGGTTCAGAAAATTGGCACACACCGATTTAGCTGACTGCCTGCCGACTTCAGCTAGTGGTGACCCTACCAGATCGGAACGAGATTGTCACCGCCCCGCCTAACTCTCAAGAAAAAATAGTTCACGCGGCGCGAATATCGTCCGCCTGCTGCTCGGCCGCGCCATTTCCCGAAAACGCACTTGCCCAGTCCCGGAATGCGCTTGCCGGAAGCGGTGACGAGAACAGGTAGCCCTGCCCAAACCCAATGCCATAGGAGCGCAATTGGTCCAAGGTTGCCATGTCTTCGATGCCCTCGGCAATGATGCCAATTCCAAGCTCGGCGCTAAGGGTCGCCGTGGCCTTGATCAGGGCGCGCGCCCGTTGGGCCTCCGCTTCGTTGCCATGGCTGAGTTGCCGGGAGAAGCTGCGGTCAAGCTTGATGAAGTCAACCGGATAGCGGCTGACATGACCAAGCGATGAATAGCCCGTGCCAAAGTCATCAAGTGCGATGCGGGCGCCCGTCTCCCTTATTTCGGCAAAGAATTGCGAAAAGCGTTCCTCGTTTTCAAGAAGCGCGGTCTCCGTGATCTCAAAGACCAGCGCTTTGGCAAGGGCGGGTGCGTTTTTCAGGCGCTTGACCAAATCAACGGTAAACGCCCGGTCCAATTGCCGGGGCGACAGGTTGATGGCGAGATAGCGGTTGGTGTCGGAAGCAAAGGCCCGTTCATGTTGCAGGTTGGAAATCGCCTCGCCAACAACCCAGTCGCCAACCGGGCCCATCAATCCGGTTTCCTCCGCCACCGAAATGAATTCCATGGGCTGCATCAGGCCATCTTCCGGGCACTGCAGGCGCAGCAGCGCTTCCGCCCCCACAACCCGCAAACTGTTGAGATGAACTACAGGTTGATAGAACAGGCGCAGTTGATTGCCGCGCAGGGCTTCTCGGATTTTGTCGGCTACACGGCTGCGCGTGAGCGCCCTGTCGCCGAGATCATTTGAATAGATCGATATCCGGTTCTTGCCCTGCTGCTTTGATTTGTACATTGCAAGATCTGCAAGGCGCAGTAACTCTTCCGCGCTGCTCGAATGGGTGCCCAAGACCGCAATGCCAATGCTGCAGCCTACGTGAACAACGACTTCCCCAACATGGAATGGCGCAACCAGTACCTGGAGTTGGCGAAGCGCAACAGCAACCGCATCGTCATCCGACTTGAGCCCGCGCAGAACCACGGCAAACTCGTCGCCTCCAAGCCGTGCGAGAAAATCTGCAGCAGTCAGGCACTTGCGCAGCCGGCCCGCAGCTTCAATCAAAAGGCCATCGCCCGCTTCGTGACCATGGGTTTCATTCACCCACTTGAAGTTGTCGAGATCGATATAAAGAATTGCGAGTTTCTCGGAAAAACCGTCTGACGCCGGCCTGATCCCCGAAAGATACTCAAAAAGGCCCTGCCGGTTGGGCAGGCCCGTCAGGTGGTCGGTCACCACCTGAATGCGGAGTTTCTTCTGTGATTCCTTAAGGCTGCTCACATCATTCATCACGCACAGGAAACAGATATCCAACCCGTTTGCCATTTTGTCGGCCACGGCGGAAAGAAGGACGTCCATGCTGCTTCCGTTCTTGCAAAGCAATTGCAAGGGGAAGTCGCGCAACTCTTCCTGCGAAACCAGGTCCGCCAGCGGAAAGCCAACCTCATGGCCGCCCGGCGGCTTGCGGATGAAGCTGGAAAGTGCCTTGCCCACCACATCGTCCCGGGCATAGCCCGTTTGCTCAAGCCAGTGGCCGCTCACGTTCAGGATGGCGCCATTGGGGCAAATCGAAAACATCAAGGCTGGCGTCTCGTTATAGAGCCGGTCCACATGCTCAAGCGCTTCCCGGTTGCGCCGCGCTTCTTCGCTGAGTTTCAACTGCATCTCATTGAATGCGACAATCACTTCGCCCATTTCATCGGCGGGGCGGTGTTTGACAATCGCCACTTCCCCGCTTGCGCCAGCCGATCTGATCGCCGCAAGCAGAGCCTTCATCGGCCGCCCCACAATTGAGCGGAAGCTAAGCCAGCTTGCCCCCATCGCCACAAACAGCCCTATCAGCATGGCAATCGTGCTGAACTGGCGCTTGCTCCGGTCCGAAGCGACTATCTCCGCTTCGTCATATTGCACACGCAATGTTGTATTGGCCTTGTCGCCAAACGGAACCAGAAGGGTCTTTTTGCCGCCAAGATTCTGGCATCCAACCTTGTCAGGTGCATCAGCCAGCACGCGGCCGCCGCTATCGATCATTTCAACGCAGCGGATCGCCGGGTCGACCAAAAGAAGGTTGACCAGATTTGTGTTGAGCCTGCCATTATCGAGCCCGGTTTCCGTCTTGATGATCGTGGCAATCCGCGTTGTAAAAATGCCAATACGGTCATTGATGCCGTCGCGCTCGGCCCGCAGAAGGACATTTGAGACAAGGGCCAGACCAAGCATCGAAGCCACAACAAATATCGGAACGAGGAAAAACAGGAATCGTCCGAACAAGCTGCCAATCTTGGCCTGTTCACCCGTTCCTATCGCCTGTGTTGAGGCTAGGCCCATGAGTTTCCGGACAGTACTGAATCAGCCTGGCAATTCCGCAATGCCGCGCCAAGAATCACAATATTCATCCCGCTCTCCCTTTCACGCAAGGCAGGGAATTTAGGGAGCGGACCGTTAATCGCGGCTATCCACTCATGGTAAACACCAACAGCTTGAAGGCGTAGTTAATGGATGATGACGAAATTGGTGACCACTTTAATCCTTACCAACGCCTTGTAAGTACTGGCCAAGGTCCTGACCGCAGCCCGCCAAGCGCCGCCCATGGGCTTAGTGCCCTGGAATTGTCGGGTCATCGGGGAGCGGGCGGTAAAGGATCAAATTAGACAGTGATTAACTAAGGGCTTCAATCAATAATCGTGATCCGCGTCGACTTTGAACCGTATTTCTGGACCAGATTGTATAGTCTCGCGGCGTTGGCAGGAAGAAGCCGCACACAGCCATGCGATGCGGGCCGCCCCAGGGATCTCACATAATAGCTGCCATGAATGGCATAGCCGCCCTTGAAAAATACGGAATTCGGCATCGGCGAATTGTCGTATTTTCGCGAGTAATAAACCTTCGCCGTGCGTTGGACTCGGAAGATGCCCCGCGGCGTATAATAACCCCGCCGCGCCGTTGAAACCTTCCAGTTCCCGTAATACCAGCCGTTCACCCTGACTGACATGGATTGCGAAGAAATATCGATCACGACGCTCACCGCCGGTGCATTATCCCCAGTTCTCCTGGCTTCAGCGGGCGATACAAAAAAGAGAACGGCAAAAAAACAGAAGAAAGACATGAATCGATTGAACATGATGTTTGCCCCAAGTCTAGCCCCAGGCAAATGAAACACCAAATCTGTTACCAATTCAAGAAGAGGCGCTTTCACCTCACTTGAGGCTGGTTTTGGTCGATGGAAAATCGCGCCAGAAACGGCCGGTTCCCTTGCGGATGACCTTGTCCTCAGGCAAAATTTCGAAAGGCGTATGGGATGGCAGCGCTCGGCATTTGTCAAAAAGGGTGGTGAACTCCGTTCTCTTAAGGAGTTCGAACAAATCCTCGAACTGATCAATCACGAAGTATGTCGCCTGGAAATCATCAATGTAGTAACCGGTGCGCAGCACGCGATCGAGATTGAAGCCCAACTGATGGGCGGAGGGATCCTCCACCACATATTTTGCCTCGCCGAAGGAGGAGACGATGCCCGCGCCGTAAATCTGGATACCCTCGGGTTTGCGGATCAGTCCGAATTCAATCGTGTACCAGTTGAGACGGGCCAGGAATTTCACACCCTTGTTCCGGACAGCATCGAGGCCGATCCGGCCATACTCGTTCATGTAGTCGGCGTAGGCCGGATTTGTCAGCAGGGGCACATGGCCGAAGACATCATGGAAGATATCGGGCTCCTCCAGGTAGTCAAGTTGCTCTTGGCTGCGGATGAAGGTTCCGGCTGGAAACTGGCGGTTGGCCAGCATTTGGAAGAACGGTTGCGATGGGATGAGTCCGGGGACCGCGACGACCTCCCAACCCGTTATGCGCCGCAGCCTGGCATTCATCCGGTCAAAATTTGGAACACCTTCAGAGCCAATACCAAGTGCGTCCAGACCATCCAGATACTCAAGACACACGTGGCCTTTCAGTGTCTGCTGCTGGCGGTCAAACAGCATGCCCCAGATGGAATGATCCTCGGCACTGTACTTCTCCCAATCCTGGTCAATGATGCAGTCTTCAACTGTTTGGGCGTTCAAAAGGGCGTGTCCGGTCATCGCGATCACTCCTTGGAATCAGATAATCCTCAATCGGCTGCATGCCGTCGGCTTGCGTTCCTGCTCAGTCAAATAGGAATTCGCGTCCGATTTTCACCCGCCGCACCCCATCATAGGCGATAATATCGGCGGTAGCGTAGGTTTCCGTAAGAGTTGCGGGCAGGAAACTGCCGGTGCCCACCAGATCGAGCGGCGCTTTGGCCGCTCCCATGACCTGGCATTTCTGTGGGTCAAATCCCGACGAAGCAACAATCTGGGCCTGCTTGTATCCGGCTTTGTCCAAGGCTCTCCGCACATGAATGATCGAGGCCACCGAAACTCCCTTGCCGAACAGGATACGCCGCACCTTGTCCACCAGGATATTGTTGGGATCAAGTTGAAACGCCCTGCCGCCCAGAACCTGTTCAACGATATTGTATTCACCCGCAACACCCAGCCAATGGCCCACTATGTCCACCGACTTTTCATAATCCAGCCCTTCGGCAAACCGCCCGCCATGGGTATCAAGGCGTACCCCAAAAACCTTGTCCTTGTTCTGCAGCCTCGCCTCTTCATAGAACCACCGCGCACAGCGCAGCGAGTCGGTGATCTCCTCACCCGTGTAATCAACCAGCGCGATCAGCGTCTTGGCCTCGGGGATCGTCTCGGCAAAAAGCTTCATCGCCTTTAGAACGTCACCTTGGGTGTAGCCCACGAGCGCATGAGGCATGGTGCCCATGCCGGAAGCAGCCCCAAACAGGGGAGCAGTCAAGTCCTGCGACGACCCTGCAAACCCCTTCACATTGCTGTCGGCATGCTTTGCCGCAGCGCTTCCGACGGCCGCTCCATAGGCCGCCAGGATATTCATCTCCGCTCCGCTGCCGTGGCGCGCATGCATATCCATGAAAGCCGCATAGGGAATGGCCCGGCACATCTCATAGGCATTGTTCGCGGACACGCAGGGAAACCCGATCTTCTGCAAAACCAGCGTTTCAACTTCCGAAAGCTTTGCCATGGAACCCGTGATCTCAAGCATCTTGCTTTCGGAAGGAATAATATCGCCTTCTTCATAGAAGCGCTTCACCCGCGCCGAAGGCACAAGCCGCTGCACCATGCGGATGGTGGGCTCAAGTGCCGCCACCACGCGCCTGCGCATGAAAACCGCAAAAGTCACCTCTGAGTCGCCATGGGCTGCAACAATGCGGGCCGTGTTGGTGAAGTACTTGTCCGTCTGGCTGCCAATGGGCCCTGCGGCAAGTGCTATATCCACGAGCCTGTCGAGGATAATTTCATAACCGGGAATGAGCGAAGCGCGTTTATCCATCATCTCGTCATTGTCACAAGAAAGGGGGCAGACGTCAAACGCCCTTTACCGCCTTCATGAGACTGGAAGCCCCGGCCTGCAAGAGGTCCACGTCTACGGCGGCTGCCATAAACGTGTATCCCATTCCCTGATAGGTTTGGATAATGTCTGCGGTGCCCGCAAAGGCTCCGGCAACCAGATTGTTTTTAGCAGCGGCTGCAGCGACACGCTTCATGGCTTCAAGCGTGTGCTTGGCCGTCTTGTCGATGCCAGCGCCTTTGGAAAGGGCAATGGAAAGGTCGCTGGGGCCTACAAAAAGCCCATCCAGGCCCGGCACCGCCGCAATCTCTTCCACCGCATCAAGCGCCGCCTGCGTTTCAACCATCGCAAACACTTGGGTCATCGAATTGGCCCGTTTGAGATAGTCGGCAGGAGACATGCCATAGGTTTGTAAGGCCGTATATCCACCCCAGCTGCGCCCACCCAGCGGCGGGTACTTCGCCGAACGCACCATGGCCTCGGCTTCGGCCTTGCTGTTCACCATGGGAACAATCACGGCTGCAGCACCCGCATCAAGCACTTGCCCTATGAGACCGGGCTCATTCCACAAAACCCGTGCAATGGCGGGCCGGCCGACATTGCTGATGGCGGCTATCATCGGAACTGCATCGGAAAAGCCGATCATGCCGTGCTGCATGTCAAGGCAAACGCCCTCTAGGGGCAACCTCGCAAGTTGCCCTGCGAGTTGCGCACTCGGCATTGTCACCCACGAAAACAGGAACGACTCAGCCTTGTTGGCGAGCCGTGCCTTCAAGTCAAAATTTTGCGCAACCAATTATCCCGCCTTTATCTGTTCGAGGGCAACCGCCAGCAGTTCATCCATATGGCGGCGTATTTGGTGGTCCGATTGCTCAACCTTCTTGGCGTCGAAGTCGGCTCTAACCTTGCGGAACAAATCCTCAGTACCCGCTTCTTCCAGGTCGGCAACGACCATTGATTTGGCGTAAGCATCGGCTTCGGCGCCGGAAAGACCCATTTTTTCCGCCGCCCACAGGCCCAGAAGCTTGGCGCGCCGGGCGTGGGCCTTGAATTGCACCTCCTCGTCATGGGCAAATTTCGATTCAAAGCCTTTTTCGCGCTTGTCCAAATTCATGTCGGTCTCCTCCACATATCCCAGTGAGATAGCTAGTCGCATGGCCCAAATCAACCACTCAAACCCGTTGTGCGCCGCAATAAGTTCGAGTAGAAGCCCTTGGCATTTAATGGCCGCACCGCCTTATTGCCAAAACATGTGAACTATGCGTACCGCCCGCTGGCTTTATGCTACAAGGGTAGATAAGGGTTTTTGATGAGGATATTGCAAATGAGCAGCAGAAGAACCCGCATTTACGAAGGCAAGGCCAAGATTCTCTATGAGGGCCCCGAGCCCGGCACCGTGATCGTGCATTTCAAGGATGACGCCACCGCCTTCAACGCCCAGAAGAAAGCGGTGATTGAAGGCAAGGGCGTGCTCAACCAGCGCATTTCCGAGTTTATTTTCACGCGGCTGAATGACCTCGGCATCCCCACCCATTTCATCCGCTCACTCAATGTGCGCGAGCAACTCGTGCGTGAAGTGGAAATTATTCCCCTCGAGGTCGTCGTGCGCAATGTCGCCGCAGGCTCGCTGGCAACCAGGCTGGGCCTGGAAGAGGGCACCCCCCTTCCCCGCTCAATCATCGAGTTTTGCTACAAGAATGATGCGCTGGGCGATCCCATGGTCTCGGAAGAACACATCACCGCCTTCGGCTGGGCCGCCCCCCAGGAAATTGACGACATCATGCACATGTCGATTCGCATCAATGATTTCCTCACCGGATTGTTTTTGGGCATCGGCATCAAGCTGGTCGATTTCAAGATTGAGTTCGGCAGGCTCTACGAGAATGACATGATGCGCATTGTCTTGGCCGATGAAATCAGCCCCGACTCCTGCAGGCTCTGGGATACCAAGACCAACGACAAGATGGACAAGGACCGTTTCCGGAGAGACATGGGCGGCCTCGTCGAAGCCTATCAGGAAGTAGCCAAGCGCCTTGGCATCATCGGCGAAAATGAAAAGCCCGAGCGCGCCAAGCCCAAGCTTGTGAAGAGTGACACCTGATGAAAGCCAAAGTAAAGGTGACCCTGAAAAAAGGCGTGCTGGACCCGCAAGGGAAAGCCATCGAAGGCGCGTTAGGCCATCTCGGCTTTGCTGGCGTCGAACACGTGCGCCAGGGCAAATACTTCGAAATCGATGTCACTGAGACCGACAAGGCCAAAGCTCTCTCGGAAGTCAAAGCCATGTGCGAAAAACTCATCGCCAACACGGTGATCGAGAATTATGATATTGAGCTCGCATAATACCAACTCAACACTCTGTCATCCCGGCGAAAGCCGGGACCCATGGATGGTTCAATACAGGTCTGAATTGTTTTCTATCTTTCACACCAGAAAATGGATCCCGGCTTTCGCCGGGATGACAGAAATTTTGGGACCCCACACATGAAATCTGCGGTCGTCGTATTCCCTGGCATCAATCGCGAACGGGACATGATGATTGCCCTTGAGGCGGTCACCGGCATCGCTCCCGTTGCTGTCTGGCATACGGATACGGAACTTCCGAAAGTTGATCTCATTGTCGTTCCCGGCGGCTTTTCCTATGGGGATTATCTCCGCTGCGGGGCCATCGCGGCGCGCTCGCCCATCATGACAGACATTCGCGCCAAAGCCTTGAAAGGACTCAAGGTTCTGGGTGTCTGCAATGGCTTTCAGATCATCACCGAAGCAGGTCTCCTGCCCGGAGCACTCGTGCGCAATGCTCACCTCCACTTTGTCTGCCGCGAAGTGAAACTGGAAATCGAAAACAATTCCACCTTCTTCACCAACCGCGTGAAGAAAGGCACCGTCGTCTCCTGCCCCGTAGCCCACGGCGAAGGCAACTATATCTGCGACGAAGAAACGCTGAAGTCCCTGGAAGGCGAAGGCCGCGTCGTCTTCCGCTATACGCTAGACACGAACCCCAACGGCGCGATGAACAATATCGCCGGCATCGTGAACAAGGCAGGCAACGTCATCGGCATGATGCCCCATCCGGAAAACATGATCGAGCCCCTCCACGGCAAAACCGACTGCCGTCCGCTGTTTGAGAGCCTCCTAGCCGCGTGAAATCCTCCGTGATAGGTTTCCTCCGCGCGGAGGAACATCATGTCGGACTATTATGATCTCGGCCCCTATTCCCGCCCTGTCACCACCACCTCAAAGGAAGCCCAGCTCTGGTTCGATCGCGGCCTGCTCTGGTGCTATGGCTACAATCATGATGAAGCCGTCCGCTGCTTCAAGAAGGCCACCAAACATGATCCCAACTGCGCCATGGCCCACTGGGGCATCGCCTATGCGGCAGGCCCCAATTACAACAAGCAGTGGGTGGCCTTTGATCCCGTTGATCTGAAAAAATCCCTTACCCTCGCCCATACCGCGGCAATACAGGCCGCCCAACTTCTGAAACATGCAAGCCCGGTCGAGCGGGCCCTGATTGGGCCGCTGGCCAAACGTTACCCTTCAAAAAACACGGAGAAGGTCACGCCGATCTGGAACGATGACTACGCCGCCGCCATGCGTGAGGTTTACACCGCCCACAAGGATGATCTGGATGTGGCCGCCCTCTTCGCCGAAGCGATCATGAACCGCACGCCATGGCAGCTCTGGGATATCAATGCCGGAAAACCTGCCGAAGGGGCCGACACCGCTGAAGCTATCACGGTCCTGGAACGCGCCATGGCCGCTCCACAGGGCATGCGCCATCCCGGCGTGCTCCACATGTATCTCCACCTCATGGAAATGTCGCCCTACCCCGAACGGGCTCTGCGCGCCGGCGATGCGCTGCGCAGCCTCGTTCCAGATGCGGGCCATCTCGTTCACATGCCGACCCACATTGATGTTCTCTGCGGCCACTACAAGGAGATGATTGATGGCAACAGCCAAGCTTCCACCGCCGACGAGAAATACTTGGCTCGCGAAGGCGCCATCAATTTCTATTCACTCTACCGCTGCCACAATTATCATTTCAAGACCTATGGCGCCATGTTCCTGGGACAATATGGCCCGGCACTTGAGGCAGCAGACGAAATGGCCGCCTCCATTTCAGAAGAGTTACTGCGCGTGGAATCGCCGCCCATGGCCGACTGGCTGGAAGCCTTTGTATCGATCAAACTTCATGTCTTTATCCGCTTCGGAAAATGGCAGGAGGTCATCGCGGCCCCGCTTCCATCTGACCAGAAACTCTATTGTATGACCACGGCCATGTTGCACTATGCCAAGGCCGTGGCTTATGCCGCAAGTTTCAATGTGCCGACGGCTGAAAAGGAAGCCCGCCTGTTTGAAGAGGCGCTGGCCCGTGTGCCGGAATCCCGCTGCCTGTTCAACAACACCAGCCTCGATATTCTCAGCGTCGCTGCCGAAATGATGAGAGGTGAAATCGAATACCGGAAATTCAATTTCGACAAGGCCTTTGCCCACCTCCGCAAGTCCGTGGAGCTTTACGACAACATGCGTTACGACGAGCCTTGGGGCTTCATGCAGCCTACGCGTCATGCGCTCGGCGCCCTGTTGCTCGAACAAAATAAGGTTGAGGAAGCCGAAGCCATTTACCGTGCCGATCTCGGCCTCGACCACACACTTGCCCGCGCCTGCCAGCACCCCGACAATGTCTGGAGTCTCCACGGCTTCCACGAATGTCTGACACGGCTGGGCAAACACAGCGAAGCCGCAATTATAAAACAGCGCCTTGATGTGGCGACGGCCCGCGCCGATGTGCCGGTAAAATCTTCCTGCTTCTGCCGGATGAATGCCGCCTGATCTCGCTACAATTTGCCTAAACTGTCATCGAACCGCGCAAGCATTGATTCACGTAGCTCAGAGTTAACCGTAGATTAATGCGGCCATTTATCGCTCTATAAAGGAACCAGCAACCCTAACAAACCATGAGCGGGGACCCCATGTTCAAGTCACTCTTCAAGAAAAACCAGCCGACACCCGAGCAGCTTCAGGCCCTCCATGAAGCCAACATGGCGCTGCGCGTCCGCATGGAGCGGTTGGTGCGCGAAGGTGCGGCCGAGCACTTTGGCCAGGCCAAGGATCAGGCCAAAAACCCCCGCCGGATTTTTGAAGGCCGGGTCGCGGCATAACCGGGGATTATCGCCCAAATACCGTTGTGAATCCCTTTGCGGGCGGCTAAACCGCCCGCAACATGACAAAAGCCACAAGCCCCAAGATCACCCCCGACATCGTCAAGCAGCACGGCCTCAAGCCCGAAGAATATGAACGCTTCCTGCGCCTCCTCGGCCGCGAACCAACCATGACCGAACTCGGCATCTGCTCGGCCATGTGGAACGAGCACTGCTCCTATAAGTCCTCCAAAAAATGGCTGAAGACGCTCCCCACCAAAGGCTCCCGCGTTATCCAGGGACCCGGAGAAAACGCCGGCGTTGTGGATATCGGCGATGGCCAGGCCGTGGTCTTCAAAATGGAAAGTCATAACCACCCCTCCTACATCGAACCCTACCAGGGTGCGGCCACGGGTGTTGGCGGCATTTTGCGTGACGTCTTTACCATGGGCGCCCGCCCCATCGCGTCCCTCAATGCGCTCCGCTTCGGCGCTCCCGATCACCCCAAAACCCGCCACCTCGTGTCCGGCGTTGTCGCCGGCATCGGCGGCTATGGCAATTCCTTCGGCGTGCCAACCGTCGGCGGCGAGGTAAATTTCCACGCCCGCTACAATGGCAACATCCTTGTGAACGCCATGGCCGTGGGGTTGGCGGACGCCGACAAGATTTTCTATTCCAAGGCCAAGGGCGTGGGCCTCCCCGTGGTCTATCTCGGAGCCAAAACGGGTCGCGACGGCATCCACGGCGCCACCATGGCATCCGCCGAGTTCGACGATAATGCTGAGGAAAAACGCCCCACCGTGCAAGTGGGTGATCCCTTCACCGAAAAATGCCTGCTCGAAGCCTGCCTCGAATTGATGGCCTCCGGTGCGGTCATCGCCATTCAGGACATGGGGGCCGCTGGCCTCACCTCGTCGGCGGTCGAAATGGGTGCCAAGGGCGATCTCGGCATTGAGCTTGATCTCGACATGGTGCCCTGCCGCGAAGAGCATATGAGCGCCTATGAAATGATGCTCTCCGAAAGCCAGGAGCGCATGCTCATGGTGCTGCGCCCGGAACTCGAAAAACAGGCCGAAGCCATTTTCCACAAATGGGGCCTGGATTTCGCCATTGTCGGCAAGACAACTGATACGCTACGCTTCATCGTGAAGCACGAAGGCGAAGTAAGGGCCGATCTGCCGATCAAGCAGATGGGTGATGAAGCGCCCGAGTATGACAGGCCCTGGGTCGAGCCGAAAAAGCTCGCCGTTTTGAACGATGTCCCCGCCCCCAATGACCTCAAAGCCGCCATTCTCAAAATCATTGGTTCGCCGGACATGTGCTCACGGCGCTGGGTCTGGGAACAATATGATCACTTTATTCAGTCCAACTCCGCCCAAATCCCCGGCGGCGATGCGGGCGTCGTACGCGTTGGCCCCAACAAGGCGGTGGCACTCACCACCGACGTCACGCCCCGCTATGTGGAGGCCGATCCCTTCGAGGGCGGCAAACAGGCCGTGGCTGAAAGCTGGCGCAACCTGACCTGCGTGGGAGCAGAACCCATCGCTATCACCGATAACCTGAATTTCGGCAACCCCGAGCGGCCTGAGACCATGGGTCAGCTCGTCTTCGCCATCAAAGGCATCGACGCCGCCTGCCGTGCGCTTGGCTATCCCGTCGTTTCCGGCAACGTCTCACTGTACAACGAAACCAACGGTCAGGCGATTCTGCCCACCCCTACCATTGGCGGCGTAGGTCTCCTCACAGACCTGAGCAAGATGACCACCCTTGCCTTCAAGGCCGCAGATGAAGCCGTCCTGCTTTTAGGTGGTCACGGCACCCACCTCGGTCAATCCATGTACCTGCGCGAAATCCTTGGCCGCGAAGAAGGCGCACCCCCACCGGTCGATCTGGCCAAAGAAAAGGCCCACGGCGACTTCGTGCGAAACCTCATCAACCACAGCCAAGTCACTGCCGTACATGATATTTCCGACGGTGGCCTGGCCGCCACGGCCATCGAAATGGCCTTGGCCTCCGGCCTTGGGGTCAACCTCGACGCCATGAACCATGAGGCGCTTTTCGCCGAGGATCAGGCCCGCTATGTCCTCACCTGCAAAGCCGGGGAAGTCGCCAAAATCATCACCCAGGCCCATGTCAAAGGCATTGATGTCATCCGCATAGGAACCGTAACAGGCGATGCTACATTGAATGTCCAGGGCCAAGCGACTATATCTCTGGCTGAGTTGAAAAGCGCCCATGAAGGCTGGTTCCCGGCCTATATGTCGGGCGAGCTTTAAGGAACTGACAGATGGCAATGGCCGCCGCCGAAATTGAACGCTTCATTAAGGAAGCCCTGCCCGATGCCAGCGTGGATATCCGCGATCTCGCCGGCGACGGCAACCACTATGCCGCCACCGTGATGTCAGCAGCCTTCAAGGGCAAGTCTCGCGTCCAGCAGCATCAAATGGTATACGCATCACTCAAAGGCCGCATGGGCGGCGAACTGCATGCCCTCGCATTGACTACAAGTATTCTGGAGAACTGACATGACTGACATTTCAAAATGGATCGACAACGAAGTGAAGACCAATGACGTGGTTCTCTTCATGAAAGGCACGCCCGAGATGCCCATGTGCGGCTTTTCCGGCAAGGCCACGCAGATTCTCAATCACATGGGCGTGCCCTTCAAGGGCATCAATGTTCTGGATTCCGATGAGGTGCGCCAGGGCATCAAGGAATATACCAACTGGCCAACCGTGCCCCAGCTCTACGTCAAAGGCGAGTTCGTAGGCGGCAGCGACATTATGATGGAAATGTTCCAGTCCGGTGAACTGAAACAGTTGCTAACCGAGAAGGCGATTGCATAATTCAAAAAACTCCTCATGCTGAGGTGCTCGCGGGCAAAAGCCCGTGAGCCTCGAAGCATCCGTTTCCGCATCCACCAGCCCTTCGAGGCTCGCGTTGCTCGCACCTCGGGGTGAGGGAGAAAATAAGGAATGACACGTTATGCTCACGCTCTTCTACGCTTCCGGAACCTGCGCTCGCGCTTCCCACATCACACTGGAGGACGTGGGCGCGGAATTTGAACCAAAACGCCTGAACTTCGCCGCTGGCGACCAGAACAAGCCGGAATACCTGGCCATCAACCCCAAGGCCAGAGTTCCCGCCCTCATCACCGACCAGGGCATCCTCACTG
>Ga0214473_10002860_pt1 | contig 21126 bp, 16 predicted proteins | sample RVTome_7_FD_203509 | JGI IMG/M metagenome (GOLD analysis project Ga0214473, IMG submission 203509) | Soil microbial communities from uranium-contaminated site in the Upper Colorado River Basin, Wyoming, United States - RVT98D197 | ecosystem: Environmental > Terrestrial > Soil > Contaminated >... | reverse complement strand
CGGTGCACCTGCTCCGGGATCTGCGAGGGCGCCAGCAGCACGTGCCAGCTCTCGACGTCGGACTGCGACCGTCGCCCCATGTGGGTGAGCTGGCTCATGACCAGGCAGCCGTGGCGGTGCACCGCCTGGGCCAGGCTCCGGTAGCCGGGTATAACAGCATCGCTGTGGTTGGCGATCATGTTCCAGGCGCTGGCCGGCGAGGAGGGATGCACGCTGGTCGAGCCGCCGATGATCGTGAGGGCGGCACCGCCGCGGGCCTTGGCCTCGTGGTAGGCGCGCAGGCGCGGGCCGGCCTTGCCGTCCTCCGCCATCGCCTCGGCGTGCCCGGTCGAGAAGATGCGGTTCTTCAGGGTGAGCCCGCCCACCGAGAGCGGCGTGAAGAGGTGGCGGAACCCGTGCGGCATGGGCCCCAGCATGGACGGGCGCGAACGGCTCGTCAACGGGTGGCCAGGAGCTTCTCCACCCGTACCCCGATGAGGCGGATCTTCTTCCCCCTCGGGTTCTCGCGAGCGTCGAAGAAGGGCTCCAGCAGCGAGCGGACCTCGGCGTGCAATTGCTCCGCGCTCGTGAAGGGGACCTTCCCCGTCCTCGACCGGCTCACGGTCAGGAACCCGGAGAAGCGCACGGTGATGGTCACGGTGCGGAACGCCTCGAAGCGCTCGGCGACGAAGCGCCGGAACACCGTCTCGGCCAGCTCCCGCGCCCGCGCGAGGACGAAGACGGGATCGAGGGTGTCCGCCTCGAACGTCTCCTGCTCCCCCACCGACTTGCGCTCCCACTCGTTGGATACCGGATCGTCCGAGAGCCCGCGCGCCTTCCGGTGGAGATCTTCACCCCCCTTGCCGAACCACTCCCGGAGCTTCGTGGCCTCGACCTCACGAAGCTGGGCGACGAGCTTGATGTCCTTGTCGTGGAGGAACCCTTCCGTCTTCGGCCCGATTCCCGGAATCACCCGGATCGGGAGGCCATCCAGGAAGCCCTGTACCTCGTCGGGCCGCACGATGGTCAGCCCGTCGGGCTTCCGGAAGTCGGAGGCGATCTTGGCTACGAGCTTGTTCGGTCCGATGCCGACCGAACAGGTCAGGCCCTCACGCTCGAGGATCTCCCGCTTGAGCTTCCGGGCGTGGTCCTGGGCCCGCTCCAGATCGCCCAGAGAGGAGAGATCCACATACGCCTCGTCGATGCTCGCCTCCTCGAAGGAGTCGACGCCCTCATCGATGATGGCCATGATCCGGCCCGATACCTCGAGGTAGAGCGCGCGGTCACCCCGGACGAACACGGTCTCCGGCTCGCCCTTCCTCCGCGCGGCTTCCGCCAGGCGCCAGGCCCGCGAGATCGGTAGGGCCGACCGGATCCCGTATTTTCGCGCCGCGTAGCTCGCAGCCGTCACGACCCCGCGTCCGGCTCCCCCCTTCGGATCCGCGCCGACGACGACGGGACGCCCGCGCAGCTCGGGGTGATAGCGCTCCTCCACCGAGGCATAGAAGGCGTCCATGTCGACGTGCGCGATGATTCTCATCGCCGGCGAATGCGGGAACGGTCAGGTCTTGAGCGCCAGCACGCGGAACGCCGGAACCGGACGGGCGAAGCCCTTGAGGGTAAGCGGCTCCAGGGCCTCGAGCGACGCGAGCTCCTCGACTGCCCCGGCCACTCGGCGGGAGACGAGAATCTCGGTCGGCTTGGCCTCCCCGCAGAGGCGCGCGGCCAGATTCGTCACGGTGCCGATGGCGCCGTAGTCCCAGCGCCCCTCGAAGCCGATGGCGCCGATGGTGGCATATCCCTGGGCGATGCCGATGCCCACGCCTAGATCATGGCCGCGCTTGCGCCAGCCCGTGTCGAGCTGCTCTACCCGCTCGCGCATGGCCAGGGCCATCCGGATGGCCCGTTCGGGAGCGTCGGGCACCAGCACGGGATCGTTGAAAAAGATCATCATGCCGTCGCCGGTGAACCGCTCCAGCGTCCCCTCGTGCTCGAGGATGAGCCGCCCCATCTCGGCATGAAACTCGCGCAGCACGCCCATGACCTCCTCGGGGTCGGAGGTCTCGGCGAAGGCGGTGAAGCCCCGCAGGTCGAGGAAGACCACCGTCACCTCCACCCGGTGACTCTGCAGGGGGTCGGCCGCTCCGCCGGTGACGATCAGCTCCGCGAGCTGTGGGGAGAAGAAGCGCTTGAGGCGCCCCAGGCGCTCCACCTGTGCCACCTGGTCGGCGACCCGCTGCTCCAGCGTGCGGTTCCATTCGGCCAGCTCGCGTGCGTGGTGCGCCTGCTGATCGCGGAGGCGCTTCTTCTCCAGGCACGCCCCGATGCGCGCGCGCAGCAGCACCGGGTCGAAGGGCTTCGGTAGATAGTCCTCGGCGCCCAGCTCGATGCACCGCACCACGCTGTTCACCTCGTCGAGCGCCGAGATCATGAGGACGGGCAGCTCTCGCAGTGTCGCGTCGCCCTTGAGCCGCCGGAGCACCTCGTAGCCGTCGATTCCCGGCATCATCACGTCGAGCAGGACCAGGTCGATCGGCGGCGATGACTGACGCCCGAGGATCTCGAGCGCGGCCTGTCCGTCCGAGGCCGTGTGCACCGTAAAGCCTTCACGGATGAGACGACGGGACAGGAGATCGCGATTGCCTTGATCGTCGTCGACTACCAGGATGACGCCGCGCGGCGCCTTCTCCGCGGCGGGGGCGCTCGCCTCGTCGGTCCGGGCACCCGTCTGGGCCTCCGAGTCCCCGGGGGTGAGGAGCTTCGTCAGGTGATCCGCGGCCTCCGCGATGCGCGCGAGGTCGGGAAGCAGCTCTCGAGCGCTGAGCGCCTCGGCGCGGCGCGCGAGCCCCTGCGTGCCGGCCACGATGCGGCTCACTGGATCGGTTACCGCCCGGCCGAGCGCCGCAACGTCGACGGTCTCGGCATCCTTCCCGCCGGGGGCGAGCCGCTCGTTGACCGTCCCCAACACGGTGCGGGCATCATCGAGCAGGCGATGGAGATCGGTGGCCAGCGCCGCGCGGTGCGGCCCGGTGTCCTCGAGCAAGAGCTCCGCGTAGCCGATGATGTGATTCAGCGGCGTGCGCAGCTCGTGGCGGAGATGGGCCAGACCACCGGGAGTGGTCGTCATGCGCCGGCCTTGCCCTTGAGCAGGGCCTCGATCTTTCCGAGCAGGCGCTCCAGATCCACCGGCTTGGTGTCGAAGTCGTCGCAGCCCGCCGCGAGGGCCTTCTCGCGGTCGCCCGCCATGGCGTGCGCGGTGAGCGCGACCACGGGAATCGACCGCGTCTCCGGCGTGGCCTTGATCTGACGGGTCGCTTCCCACCCGTCCAGCCCGGGCAGGCTCATGTCCATCAGGATCAGCCCGGGCGCCTCCGACCGCGCCATGGCCACGCCCTGCTCGCCGTCGACCGCGATGGCCACGTCGTACCCGCGTCGGACCAGCCGGCGGGACAGCATGTCGCGGTTCATCTCGTTGTCCTCGACGAGCAGGATCTTGGCCATCAGGCCTGGGGCCTCCGGCGGGCGACGCTGGCCGCCACCAGCTCGCGCACCTCGGCCAGCAGCTGTTCGCGACCGTGCGTGCCTTTCTGGAGGATCTTCTGGACGTAGCCGTTGAGGCGCTCCCGATCCTCAAGCGACAGGTCCCTGGCGGTGATGACGACGACCGGAATTGCGCGCCAGCCCTCGTGGCGCCGGAGCTCGGTGACGAACTCGAAGCCGTCCATCTCCGGCATCATCAGGTCGAGCAGGACGACGCTCGGCGAGACGTCGCGCAGGCGCTCGAGCGCCACCCGCCCGTTCTCCGCCTCCACGACCGCGTAGCCCTCCGGCTCGAGCATGCGCCGGAGGAGCTGCCGGAGCCCGGCGTCGTCGTCCACGACGAGCACCGGCCGGTCGCGCCGGTGCTGTTTCAGCACCGTCACCAGGCGCTCGCGATCGATCGGCTTGGTCAGGTAGTCGGAGGCGCCGAGGGCGTAGCCCAGGTTCCGGTCGTCGACGATCGTCAGCATGATCACCGGGATGTCGGCGACGTCGGGGTCGGCCTTGAGCGCGGAGAGGACCGCCCAGCCATCCATGCCCGGCATCATGACGTCCAGTGTGATGGCGTCCGGCCGAAGCTCCTTAGCCCGGCGCAGGCCCTCCTCTCCGCCGGCCGCGGTGACGACGCGGAACCCTTCCTTGACGAGGAAGCGCTGCATCAGGTCGCGCACCGCCGCCTCGTCGTCGATCACCAGCACGGTGCCGACGCCGGGCGTGACACGGTCGGCGGCCCGGGCGGGCGCCGCCGGCTCCTCGATGGCCTCGGCGACACGGGCCGGCAGCCGGATGGTGAAGGTACTGCCCCGCCCCGCCTCGCTCGCGACGGTGACGTCGCCGCCCATCATCCGGCAGAGTCGCCGGCTCAGCGCCAGACCGAGACCGGTCCCGCCGTACTTGCGCGTGGTGGCCGCGTCGGCCTGAGAGAAGGCCTCGAACAGGCGCGAGAGCTGCTCCGCGGTCATGCCGATGCCCGTATCACTCACGCTGAACACCATCCAGTCCTGTCCGTCACCCGCCTCCCGGGCGACGGCCAGCGAGATCGTGCCCCGATCGGTAAACTTGCAGGCGTTGCTCAGGAGGTTGAAGAGAGCCTGGCGGACCTTCGTAAGATCCGCCCGCATTGTCCCGATGGCGTCCGGGCTGCGGACGTCCAGGCGGTTGGCATTCTTCGCCGCCAGTGGCTGGATCACGGCCGCGATGTCACGCGCCAGGCCACCGACGTCGAAGTTCTCGAGGTAGAGCTCCATCTTGCCGGCCTCGATCTTCGACAGATCGAGCACCGCGTTGATCAGCTCCAGCAGGTGCTTGCCCGCCGCGTTGATCCTCTTGAGGTCGTCCGTGAACTGCTCGGCCCCGAGGTCGGCCGCGTCCTCCTGGAGCATCTCGCTGTAGCCGATGATGGCGTTGAGCGGCGTGCGCAGCTCGTGCGACATGTTGGCCAGGAACTCGGACTTGTGTCGGTCGGCCGCCTCGAGCTGCCGGCTCTTGTCCTCGATCTCCCGGAACAGCCGCGCATTCTGGATGGCCAGCGCCGACTGGCTGGCGAAGGTTTTGAGCAGGTCGACGACCTGCTGGGAGAACTCTCCGGGCGTCTTCTTGGTGACGGTGAGCCCGCCGATGAGGTGGTCCTCGCGCAAGAGCGGAATGCCCAGGAGCGCCCGCGTTCCCGTCCGCAACAAGACATCACGGAGGGGACCGCTGTAAGCCCCCGCCTCGGCAATGTCGGCGATCTGGATCGGTTCGAGCGTCACGGCCATGCGTCCGGCGACACCCTCGCCCCGTCGGATCGGCGCACGCCGGGCCACGGCGACCACCTCCTCGGCGAGATTGTGGGTGGCGCGGAAGAGCAGCTCCTCGGCCCGCTCGTCGTACTCGTAGACGGTGCACGAGTCGGTGCCGGCGAGCTGGCTGGCGCGGGAGACGATCGTGCTGAGCACGGTCTCGAGCTCGAGGGTGGAGCTGAGGGCCTGGCTGACCTCGCCCAGCGCCTGCAGCTCCTGGACCGAGCGGGTGAGCTCGCCCGTGCGGGCCTGCAGCTCGCTGAGCAGCCGCGCGTTCTCGATGGCGATGGCCGCCTGGTCGGCGAAGGTCTCCATCAGGGCGATCTGATTGTCGGTGAACGGCCGGACCTCGTACCGGTAGATGACAATCACCCCCAGCAACTCGTCCGCCCGGAGCATGGGGATTCCAAGCACCGTCCGGAGGGGATCCACCTGTCCCACCCCGTAGGTGTACTCGGGCTCGGTCTGGGCATCGTGGATGTGGATTGTGCGCCGCTCGAGCGCCGCGCGCGCTGCACCACTCCCGCGTCCGAGAGTAATGGGATTCTGCTCGATGAAGGCTCTGAGCTCAGCGGAGACATTGTGGGCGGCCACGATTCGGAGAACCTGATCGTCGAAGCGGTAGATGAGCGCCCGCTCGGCTTCGCAGAGCCTGACCGCATTCTCGGCCAGCGTCTCGAAGACCGGCTGCAGATCGAACGTGGACCGGCCGATCACCTTGAGCAGCTCGCTGGTCGCCGTCTGCTGCTCGAGAGCCACCCGCAGCTCGCTGTTGCGCACCTTCAGTTCGGTGAACAGCCGGACGTTCTCGATCGCGATGACGGCCTGGTCGGCGAAGGTCTGGAGCAGGCGGATCTGCCGATCGCTGAATGCGCGCGGCTCCGCTCGCCAGCTCGCGATAATCCCGATCACGTTGTCATCGCGCAGCATCGGTACGGCCAGAAAGGCCCGGTAGCCCCCCGCCTGTTGCGTGACCGCGCGCAGGGGATTGGTCGGCAGCGACGCCACATCCCCGATGTGGATCACACGACGCTCCAAGACTGCCTGTCCAATAGCCACTTCCGGCCCGGGCCGGTAGGGGAAGAACCCCTCCCACGCGCGGAGGACCTGCTCCCGCCCGGGACCATAGACTGCCGCCGGATGGAGCGCCTCGCCGTCGAAACGCAGTAGTGCGCCCGCCATGGTCTCGCACAGCCGTACCGCGCTTTCCACGATGGCGTCGAATACCGGCTGGACGTCGGTCGGCGAGCTGCTGATCACGCGCAGGATCTCGCTGGTTGCCGTCTGCTGCTCCAGGGCCTCGGTGAGGTCGGCGTTCTTGGCCTGCAGCTCGTTGAGCAGCCGCGCGTTCCCGATGGCGATCACGGCCTGGTCGGCGAAGGTCTGGAGCAACGCGATCTCGGCCGGCGAGAAGCCGCCGACCTGCGGCCTCGTCACCGCGATGGACCCGACGACCTCCTCCCCACGCAGCATCGGGACCGCGAGGGACGACCGGAAGCCGCGCGACCTGGCTTGCTCGCGGAACCGCGGGCCGCAAAAGGGATCGGTGTCCACGTCGACAACGTGCTGCACGGCCCGGGTCAACACCGCCCGGTCCCGAGGAGAATCCTCGGTCGGCCGACGCGGTACCTGCAGCTCGTCCATGAATGCCGCATCGCTCCCGGGCAGGCCGCCCCGCGCCGCCGCCAGGCGGATGAGCTCGTTCTCGTACCGGAATACACTGGCCGACCATGCGCCGAACAGTCGCATGGCGCTGTCGGCGATGGTCTCGAAGACCGGCTGGACATCCGCCTGCGCCTGGCTGATCACCCGGAGGATCTCGGCGGTGGCGGTCTGGCGATCGAGGGCGTCGGTCAGGTCGCGGTTGCGCGCCTCCAGCGCCCTGAACAGGCGCACGTTCTCGATGGCGATGACCGCCTGGTCGGCGAAGGTCTTCAGCAGCTCGATCTGGTCGCCCGCGAACCGCCCAGGCTGGGCGCGGCCGACCATGATGACGCCGACGGGAGCACCGTCCCGCAGCATCGGCACGTAGAGGCCGCTTCGAAGCCCGACCGCGCGGGTCAACTCTTGATGCCGGTACTCCGGATCAATCTCGACATCCGGTATGTGGACCACCGCGCGCTCCAGGATCGCCCGGCCGGACCCATGGGCCCTGGTGGGCCGCCCCGGGTATACGCGACGCACCTCCTCGAGGCCTTCGGGGCTGAAGTTGTGCTGCGCGACCTGATGGATCATCTCGCCGTCGAACTGAAACAGCGCGCTGAAGAGCCCGTCGCACAACCGCACCGCGCTCCGGACGATCGTGTCGAAGACCGGCTGCACGTCGGTCGGGGAGCTGGAGATGACGCGCAGGATCTCGCTCGTCGCCGTCTGCTGCTCCAGGGCCACCGTGAGGTCACGATTGCGCCCCTCCAGCTCCTTGAAGAGGCGCACGTTCTCGATCGCGATGACCGCCTGGTCCGCGAAGGTCTTCATGAGCTCGATCTGCGTCGCCGTGAAGGGCTTGACCTCGCGCCGCGCGCATCCGATCACCCCGATCGGCACCCCGTCCCGCAGTATCGGAACGCCCAGGAAGGACCGGAATCTCGCGAGCCGCAGCAGCGCCGCCTGGGTCTCCCGATCGTACTCGGGGTCGGTCAGCACGTCCTCGATGTGCACCGCCCGGCCGTCGATGAAGGCCCGGCCCATGATGAAGCTCCGCTCCGGTGGCCGCGGGAACAGCCGATGAAAGGCCTCGGTCTCCTCCTGGGACATGTTGTTGAGCGCCACCAGATGCAGGAGCCCCTCGTCGAATCGCGCCACCGCGCTGAACTCCGCCTCGCACAGTCGCACCGCGCTCGCGACGAAGGCCTCGAACACCGGCTGGACGTCGGTCGGTGAGCTCGAGATGACGCGCAGGATCTCGCTGGTGGCGGTCTGCTGCTCGAGGGCCTCGTTGAGGTCGTGGTTTCGGGCCTCCAGCTCCGTGAACAGGCGCACGTTCTCGATCGCGATCACGGCCTGATCGGCGAAGGTCTGGAGGAGCTGAGTCCGCCGCTCGGAGAACGGCGCCGACTCCCCGCCGAACACCACGATCGCCCCGATCGCCTGCCCGTCCCGCAACATCGGCACGGCCAGGGCGCTTCGGAACCCGGCCGTCCGCGCCGCCTCCGTGAACACGTACTCCGGATCCTTTTCGATATCCGGGATATGAACGGTCCTGCGGGTGAGGATGGCGCGGGCGGCGGCGGTGCCTGGGCTGGGCGGTATGGGATACGTGCGCCGCAAGGCGTCCGAGAACTGCAGACTGACGTCGACGTGGGCGGCGACGTGAACGAGCTCGCCGTCGTACCGCATCACGCCCCCGTGCCGGGCGCCGCAGAGCCGCATCGCGCGCTCCGCGATCATGTCGAACACCGGCTGGGCGTCGGTGCGCGACTGACTGATGAGCCGCAGGATCTCGCCGGTCGCCTTCTGCTGATCGAGGACCTCGTCGAGCGTCTGCCGAAGGCTTGCGACGTCGTCCCTCATGCTGAGGGGGCAGTCTAGGCCGAGGCAAGCGCCATGTCAAAGGCCGGGTCGGCGCGATCAAGTCTTGACTCGCGCGCCCGGTCCATCGCACGATCTCCCCCAATTTCCCAGGAGGTGTGACCGATGCGCTCGACCGCTCAGATCCTGATCCTCGTCCTGCTCCTCTCGATGTTCGGCGGCGTCTCTCCGGCTCTAGCCGCGCCACCGGACGGGACCCTCGTCATCGGGGTCCACGTGACGCTCGTCTCGCGCTGGCTCGACCCCGGCGAGACCGAGGCCCTCATCACCCCGTTCATGGTGCTCTACGCGCTGCACGACGCCCTGGTGAAGCCGATGCCGGGGAACATCAACGCCCCGAGCCTGGCCGAGTCCTGGACGCTCGCCAAGGACGGCGTCACCTACGAGTTCGTGCTCCGCAAGAACGCCAAGTTCCACAACGGCGATCCGGTCACCGCGGAGGACGTGAAGTTCTCCTTCGAGCGCTACAAAGGCAGCGGGGCCAAGCTCCTCAAGGACAAGGTGAAGGAGATCCAGACCCCCGCGCCGAACCGCGTGCGCTTCATCCTGAAAGAGCCCTGGCCCGACTTCATGGCCTTCTACGGCACCTCCGCCACCGGCGCGGGCTGGATCGTGCCCAAGAAGTACATCGAGCGGGTGGGCGAGGACGCCTACAAGAAGGCGCCGGTGGGCGCGGGCCCCTTCAAGTTCGCCGCCTTCACCCCCGGGATCGAGCTGACCCTGGACGCCTTCCCGGAGTACTGGCGGAAGGCACCGCAGGTGAAGCGACTCGTGATGCGCTCCATCCCCGACGAGGCCACCCGCGCCGCCTCCGTGAAGACGGGCGAGGTGGACCTCGCCTACCTCTTCGGCGGGGCCATCGCCTCGGACCTGCGCCGCACGCCGGGCGTCCGGGTGGTGGCGCCGCTGCTCTACGGCGTCTACTGGCTCGACTTCCTGGACCAGTGGGACCCGAAGTCACCGTGGCACGATCGGCGCGTACGGCTGGCCGCGAGCCTCGCGATCGATCGACAGGCCATCAATCAGGCCGAGATGCTGGGGCTCGGCAAGGCGGTCGGCGCCTTCGTGCCGCCCGAGTTCGACTTCGCGCTGAAGATGGGCCCGGCCCCGTTCGATCCCAAGCGGGCCAAGCAGCTCCTGGCCGAGGCCGGCCACCCGAACGGCTTCGACGCGGGCGAGCTCACCCCGCTGCCCCCCTACACCTCGCTGGGGGAGGCGGTCGGTAGCTATCTCCAGGCGATCGGGATCAGGACCACGGTGCGCACGATGGAGCGCGCCACCTACATGTCCAACTGGCGGGAGAAGAAGATCCACGGCCTGCTCATCGGCGCCACCGGCGCGGCCGGCAACGCGGCGGCGCGACTCGAGCCCTTCTTCACCAAGAACGGCATCTACGCCTACGGGACCCGGCCGGAGATCGACGATCTCTTCCAGCGTCAGGCCAACGAGCTGGATCGCAAGAAGCGCGAGGCGACTCTGCACCAGATCCAGAAGATCGTCGCCGACCAGGTGCTGGCCGCGCCGATCTTCCAGCAGGCCTTCCTCTGGGGCGTGGGCGCGCGGGTCGAGCAGCCGGCGGCGGGCCTGATCCAGGGCTACCCGTACGTGGGGCCGGCCGAGGACCTGAAGCTGAAGTAGCGCGCGACCTAACCTGGACTATTCAGGAGCGAGGTGGGTGCGAGACGGGCGGGTCCTGGCTTCGGGGGCGCCCTGCCGGGGCGGCCTCCGTCACCACTCGCCGGATTCGCCGCCCTTCGAGCGGCGCACCGGACTCGGGGGGCCCACTGCGGCCGCCCCGGCAGGGCGCCCCCGACGCCACCCGCCCGGGCTCCCGACCGACGCTCCTGAATAGTCCAGGCTAGGCGTCGCGCGGGTCTTGTCTGATGAAGTGGCCGCTGCGCAGGTCGCGCAGCGCCTGCTCGATCTCCGCGCGGGTGTTCATCACGAACGGGCCGTGACGGGCGATCGGCTCGCCCAGCGGCCGCGCCGCCGCGAGGAGGAACCGGCCGCCGCCGAGCCCGCCCGACGCTTCCACGACGTCGCCGTCGCCGAAGACGACCAGCGCCGGAGCCCGGGCGGCGCGGCGGGTGGGCCCGAAAAGGACCTCCCCCTGATCGACGTACGCGAAGGCGGTGTGCCCGCGCTCCACCGCTTCATGAAACGTCGCCCCGGACGGCAGCGTCACGTCGATGAACTTCGGCGCGACCGCGAGGCCTTCGACCGGCCCCGCGAGCCGGCCGCCGGCCGCCTCGCCCGCGATGACGCGCACCGTCGCGCCCTCGTCGAGCTTCGTGTCCACGAGCTGGCCGGACTCGAGATCGCGATACTCGGGCCGGGTCATCTTCTCCCGCGCCGGCAGATTCAGCCAGAGCTGCAGGCCCCCGATGCCCTCGGGCCGCACCTGCGGCATCTCCTCGTGGAGAATGCCGCTGCCGGAGGTCATCCATTGAATGTCCCCGGCCCCGATGCGGCCCTGGTGCCCGAGGGAATCGCGGTGCTGCACCTCTCCGGTCCGCACGATCGTGACCGTCTCGATCCCGCGATGCGGGTGATACGGAAAGCCGGGCTCGTAGTCTTCCGGCCGCACCGACTCGAAGTGGTCGAGGAGCAGGAACGGGTCGAGATGGTCGAGCGTGCGGGTCCCGATGCTCCGCCGAAGATGGACCCCCGCCCCTTCCACCACCGGCTCCGGCGTGACGATCCTCGCAACCGGCCGGATCATCCGGCTCGCTCGATGAGCACGACCGGGATCTCGCGCGACGTCCGCTTCTGGTAATCGTCGTAGGCCGGCCAGATCGAGACCATCTTCTTCCAGAGCGCCGGCCGCTCGGCCTTCGAGGCCGCGTGGGCGCGCGCCTTGAATCGATCGGCCATCACCTGCACCTGTATGTCCGGCTGGGCCGCGAGGTTCTCGTACCAGGCCGGGTGCGTCGGCGCCCCGCCGCGCGAGGCCACCACGACGTAGCGGTCGCCGTCGCGGCCATAGATGAGCGGCGTGGTTCGCGGCTGGCCGGAGCGCCGGCCGGTCGTGGTGAGGAGAAGCGTCGTGACGCCCTCCCAGATGTGTCCGTCCTTCCCGCCGGTCTCGATGTACCGGCGGGCATGCTCCTGCTGCCAGCCGGGCGGCCGGCTCGCAGGTCCGGGTCGTGATGCGGTCGACATGGTGGGCACCTCCAGGGGGCAGTCTGCCACGGGGCCCGCGCCCCCGCCAGGCCAGCGACCAGGCCAGCGACCAGGCTGGCTACAGCGCGCGCCTCGCCCGGCCGAGCACGCTGACCGCGGAGACGGTGAACATGATGGCGATCAGCAGGCCCACCGCGATGTCGGGCCACGCCGACCGCGCCGCCATCACACCGGCGCTCGCGAGCAGCACGCCCGCGTTGCCGGCCACGTCGTTGAGCGAGCAGACCCACGCCGAGCGCATGTTGACGTCGTCGGTCCGATGCCGCCAGAGCAGGAGCAGGCATACCGCGTTGGCGAGCAGGGCCAGCAGGCCGATCCCGCCCATCACCTCGGCGGTCGGGACGGTGCCGCGCACGAGCTTCGCGCTCACCTCCACCAGCACCCCCACGCCGAACCCCGCCATGATGAGGCCCTTCAAGAGGGCCGCGCGCGCCTGCCAGACCGTCCCGCGCGAGAGAACGTACAGGCTGAACCCGTAGACGATGGCGTCGCCCAGCATGTCGACGGAGTCGGCGAGCAGCGCGGTGGAGTGAGCGAGGACTCCCGAGAGGAACTCGATCAGGAACATCACGGCGTTGATCGCGAGGACGACCTGGAGCACGCGGCGCTGGGCATCTGGGATGCTCGCGCTCACCTCGCAGCACTCGCGCATGCCGACAGTGTACCCCTTGGGCGCGAGGGCTGGAGCGCGCGCTAAACTCCCTTACTCCCGCGGCTCGCCCACCGCACTGGCCCGCTCGAGGTCGCGCGCCAGGCTGCTGCGCCCCTGCGCCCACAGGTAGTGAACGGCCATGACGGCCGCCAGAACAAGGGCCAGCGCCGCCGCCGCCCGGATCGCAGCCACCAGGTCGTGCCGCTCGGGCGGCCCGTCGGCCAGCACGCCGTCGGTGAGGCCCACCCGCGCGGCGGCCGGCGCGCGGTGGACGATCTCGGCGAGGCAGGCCCAGTAGGCGGCGAGGCCCATGGTGGTCGACAGACGGATGGTCCGGCCCTCGCCGTCGTGAACCGCAGTCTCCAGCGCGGAGTCGTCGCCCGGACGGGACCATGCGGTGCGCACCTCCACGACGGAGCGCCAGGGGATGACGGTGGTGCGCGTGCGGAACGTCCCCAGGGCGAGCAGGCCCCGCGTGAGGCCGGTCGGCGAGGTCTCCACCACCACGCTGCGCGAGAGCCTGTGTACCGCCCACCCGACCGCGGCGATGCCGGCCGCCACGTCAACGCCCCGGAAGGCCGCCGCGGCGGCGGCAAGCAGGACCGCCAGGAGGGGCAGGCACCAGGCGGCCGCACCGCCGACAACCGGGTACCGGCGGATGCCGAGCGGGGTGGGCACTTGAGAGGTATCGTTCGCCATCGGTGCCTCCCGTCAGTGGCGAGGACGCTACTAGGATCTCTCTCAGAGTGCCCCGGCACTCCACGCCTCGCAAGCGATCGCCGGCAGGATCAGCGGAAGGCGGCGATCGCCGCGCCGCCCGCGGCCGCGAAGGCGACCACCAGCCACGGGGGCAGCCGCCACCAGGCGAGCAGACCGAAGGCGGCCAGGGCCAAGGCGAAGTCCGAGGTCCCGTGGATCGCGCTCGTCCAGACCGGGTGATAGAGCGCGGCCAGGAGCAGGCCCACGACCGCCGCGTTGATCCCGCGCAGCGCGGCCTGGAACGCCGGTCGGGCACGGAGCACGTCCCAGAAGGGCAGCGCCCCCACGACCAGTAGGAACGCGGGCAGGAAGATCGCGGCCAGGGCCAGCGCGGCCCCGGCCCATCCATTCGGCCGCGGCCCCATGACCGCGCCCAGGTACGCCGCGAAGGTGAAGAGCGGCCCCGGCACCGCCTGGGCCGCGCCGTATCCGGCCAGGAACTGCTCGTTCGACACCCATCCCGGCGGGACGACCTCGGCCTGGAGCAGTGGGAGCACAACGTGCCCTCCGCCGAAGACCAGAGCGCCCGCGCGATAGAAGCTGTCGAACACCGCGATCGGATGAGAGGGCGCCAGGTAGCGGAGCGCGGGCAACGCCACGAGCAGCGCGAAGAACACGGCGAGCGCCGCGATGCCCAGACGCCGCCCGAGCCCGACTCTCACCCGGGCAGCGACCGCCTGGCCCCCCCCGGGGAACAGGCGCAGCCCGATCACCCCCGCGAGCACGATCACGAGCACCTGGCCGCCCGCCGTCGGCCACGCTGACACGACCAGCGCAGCCAGGATGGCGATGGTGACGCGCTCGCGGTCCGGGCAGAGCGCCCGGCCCATCCCCCACACCGCCTGGGCCACGACCGCGACCGCCGCGACCTTGAGGCCATGAAGCCAACCCGCGTCGGAGAGATCCAGGCCGCGGATACCGAGACCGAAGAGCACGAGGGCGATGGCCGATGGCAGGGTGAAGCCGACCCAGGCCGCGACACCTCCGAGCAGCCCGGCGCGCAGGATCCCGATGGCGACGCCGATCTGGCTGCTCGCCGGGCCCGGCAAGAACTGGCAGAGGGCCACCAGATCCCCGTACGTCTGCTCGTCCACCCACCGCCGGCGCACGACGTACTCGCTCCGGTAGTAGCCGAGATGGGCCACCGGTCCGCCGAAGGAGGTGAGGCCCAGGCGGGTCGCGACCGCGAGCACCTCGAGAACCGCGTGCAGGCGTCCGGCCGTGCTCGACTCCGTGCTCGCCGACCGGTTCGAAGATGATGGCATACGCTACCGGGCCTCCTTCCTCTTCACGCGCGCTCGCGCAGGGCGATCTCGGTGCTCCACGACTTCCCGGACGAGCTCGACGATCTGCCGCCGACTGTGACCGAGGGCGCGTCGACCCGCCCTCGTGATCGAGTAGTACTTTCGCACCTTGCCGCCCACGACCCGATCCTCCCGGACCAGATACCCGGCCTCGACCAGGCTGTGGAGGATCGGGTACACGGTTCCCGGACTCAGCCGGTATCCGTGACGTCTGAGCTCCTCGATGAGCGACAGACCATACAGCGGCTCTTCAGCGGCATGATGAAGAACGTGGATCTTGATGAATCCGAGAAAGAAGCCGCGAAGCATCGCTTGACGCCGAGAGTATACTTCGGCGTGTCGTTATCGGGTATCGATATTGAGAGTGGAGGAGCGGTCCATGCGCACGAGGGATCTGCTGGTCGCGATGGGCGCCCTGCTGGTGGCGGGGGTCACCGCCTGGGTCGGCGCAAATCACGCGGCGGCGCAGGAGAGCAGTCAGGCGGCGGAGATCGCCAAGCTCAGGGCGGAACTCGATCAGCTCCGAGGGCGCCTGCCCGATCAGTCGCACGTGATGAAGGACGTCGGATACCACTTCGCGAACCTCTGGTTCGCGGCCCGGGCGCAGAACTGGCCCCTCGCAAGATTCTATGTGGACGAGACCCGATCGCATCTGCGCTGGGCGGTGCGGGTCATCCCGGTGCGCCGGACGAGCGCCGGTGAGCTCGACCTCCGGGTCATCCTCGACGGGCTCGAGCGCACGGTGTTCAGCGACCTCCAGAAGGCCGTGGAGCAGCAGGACGCCCGCGGCTTCCCGGAGCTATACCGGCGAGGTCTCGTGGGCTGCTATTCCTGCCACCAGGCCGCGGAGAAGCCGTACCTGCGGCCTCGGATCCCGGACCAGCCCGAGGCCCGGATCCTCGATTTCGATCCCAGCTCGACCGGGCCGTAGCCGCTCTCCCCCAAACCATGTGAGGCACATCCGTCCATGACCACCGTGAGCGTTCGCTACATGATCGACGATGTCGACACCGCCATCGCCTTTTACACCACGCATCTCGGATTCGTCCTCGACTCCAGCGCCGCCCCCGCCTTCGCGGCGGTGAGCCGTGGTCCCCTGCGCCTGCTGCTCAGCGGCAAGACCAGCTCGGGCGCGCGGCCCATGCCGGACGGCCGGCAGCCCGTGCCGGGCGGGTGGAACCGCATCCAGCTCCCCGTCGCGGACCTCGCCACCGAGGTCACTCGGCTTCGCGCCGCCGGCCTGCGGTTCCGCAACGAGATCGTGACCGGGGTGGGCGGCGCCCAGATCCTGCTCGACGATCCGTCGGGCAACCCGATCGAGCTGTTCCAGCCCGCTCACTGACGCCGTCGTTGTTGACGGACTGGCCGGTTGGCCGTCGTCGTGAAGGTCCGGCGGGCCAGGCTGGATCAGGCCCTAGTCTTCGGCTAGGATAGGCCCCGTCATGGCGCCGGCTGACCTGGTGCTCGGCCGCGAGCCCTGACCCCCCGATGCGATTCCTCGAGCGGCTCGGTCGGTACGCACGTGCGGCCTGGAAGGCTTGGTGGCGCGGTGGCGCGGAGGCCTTCGAGGCGCACGCGGTCGCGCGCCTGCGCACCCGTCTTGGTGTCGACCACCTCGAGACCCGCGTGGGCATGGTGGCCGCGGCCACCGCCACCTGGAGCGTGACGACCTGGATCGAGCAGGCGGTGCTCGAGCAGACACCGCTGGTGTCGGTCATCCTGCCGACGCACAACCGGAGCCATCTCCTGCCCCGGGCGGTCTCCTCGGTCCGCTCGCAGGCCTATGCCCACTGGGAGATCGTCGTGGTCGATGATGGCAGCACCGACGAGACGTCGCGCGTGCTGGAGCGCCTGGGCGACGAGCTCGGCCCCGAGCGGCTCAAGGCCCTGCGGACACCGCCCGGCGGCGTGTGCGCCGCGCGCAACCATGGCCTGGCCGCCGCGAAGGGCTCCTTGATCGCCTACCTCGACGACGACAACGCGATGCACCCGCTCTGGCTCAAGGCGGTGGCGTGGGCGTTCTGGCAACGACCCGACGTGGACGTGCTCTATGGCGGCGTGATCGTCGACGACTTTCTCCGGTTGAACCGCCGGTCGGCCGGGGCGCTGCCGAGCTACCATCTCGTGGCCTTCGACCGGGCTCGTGTCGTCCAGGAAAATCTCGCGGACATCGGGGCGATCGCGCACCGGAGCGGCTTGCCGGAAGCCCGCTTCGACGAGAGCCTGCGGGAGATGGGCGATTGGGATCTGCTCGTGCGCCTGACCCGGGACAAGGCCCCGCTCGTGCTTCCCACCGTCGCCTGCTTCTACTCCACCGCGGGCGCCGACCGGCTGAGCGGAGGGCCGACCTTCGAGACGGACGCCGCGCGGGTCAAAACCAAGGCCCGCCAATAATAGTGCCCGCCCGGATCGCCGTGCTCGGCTTCGATGCCTGCGACGTGGGCATCGTGCGCGCCATGGCCGCCGCGGGTAAGCTGCCGACCTTCCGCCGGCTGCTCGACGGCTGGGCCGGGGCCCGGATCGAGAATCCCTACGGGCTCTTCGTGGGCTCCGTCTGGTCGAGCTTCACCACCGCCCGGTCGCCCTCCCTCACCGGCTTCCACTGCTGGGAGGTCGTCTCCCCGCTCACCTACGAGCGCCGCCTCACGACGCCGCGCGAGATGGTGGGCCGGCCGTTCTGGCACGCGCTGAGCGACGCGGGAAAACGCGTGGCGGTGCTCGACGTGCCTCACCGGTGGACGGAGGGCCCTCTCAACGGCGTCGAGGTCGTCGAGTACGGGTGTCACGACCGGCACTTCGGCTTCCACACCGCCCCACCGGATCTCGCCTCGGAGATCCTCGAGCGGGTGGGACTCCATCCCGTGCTTGGCATCGACGCCTTCGCGGAGCGGCAGTTCGCCGCTGACGACCAGGTCCATCGGGCCGGCGCGAACCGGACGGCCGACGAGGAGCGGGCGCTGGTCCGGGACCTGCTCGAGGGGATCGAGCGCAAGCGGCGCCTGTCGACGTGGATCCTCGGCCGGGAGAAGTGGGATCTGTTCGTCTCGGTCTTCGGCGAGAGTCATGCCGTCGGCCATCAGAGCTGGCACTTGCACGACCCGCTCCATCCGCGCTACGACGCGGCGTTGGCGCGCGAGCTGGGCGACCCGGTGGAGCGCGTCTATGCCGGGCTCGACCGCGCGCTCGCCGACCATCTCGCGCTCCTGGGCGAAGACGTCACCGTGCTCGTCCTGCTGAGCCACGGCATGGGGCCGCACTACGACGGCACCCGCCTGATGGACGAGATCCTGGGGCGGATCGACGAGGTGGATCGCGGCCGCCCGCGCGGGCGCCCGGCCGTCCGGCTCGCCAACGCCCTGTGGAGCCGCCTGCCCGGGAGCGCCCGGGCCATGCTGACCTCCGCCGCCGCCGCCGCGGTACGCCGGCGACTGCGACGCTCACCGCTCCTGCCCGGTGGCTACGGCGGCGACGTGGGAGCCCGCGTCCGGGCCGGCCGGCGCTTCTTCGAGGAGCCCAACAACACCGTCTATGCCGGCGTGCGCATCAACCTGCGGGGCCGGGAGGCGTCGGGCATCGTGGAGCCGGGGGCCGATCTCGAGAGGACCTGCGAGCAGCTCCGCCGGGACCTCTTCGCGCTCGTGAACGTGGATACCGGCGAGCCGGCCGTGCGCTCCGTCGAGGCCACCTCCGTCCACCACGCGCGGAGTCCGCACGATTGCCTGCCCGATCTCCTGATCGGATGGAATCAGACCGCCCCGATCGGGACGGTCTGGTCGCCCAAGACCGGCGTCGTGCACTCTCCGGAGCGGAGCTGGCGCACCGGAGACCATCGCGCGGACGGCTTCCTGCTCGCCGCCGGCCCCTCCATCGCGGCCCACGCCGATCTCGGCAAGATCCGGATCGGCGACCTCGGGCCGACTATCTGCGCGCGGCTCGGGGTCCGGCTGGAGGACGTGGACGGCTGGCCGGCCCCGGCGCTCGCGGGCTCGCTCGGGAAGCGGCTCCCCGTGTCCTGATCACCACATGACCACGCCGCCGTCGATGTTGACGGACTGGCCGGTCATGAACGCGGCCGCGGGCGAGCACAGGAACGCGATGAGCCCGGCCACCTCTTCGTCGGTGGCGGCCCGGCCCATGGGGATGCGCTCGAGCTGGCGCTGCCAGCCGTCGCTCCGGCCCAGCACATCCATTCGAGCCGTATCGATGGTACCCGGGCAGACCGCGTTGACGGTGACGCCGTGGCGCGCGACCTCCATCGCCAGCGATTGGGTGAGGCCCTGGATGCCGAAGTTGGCCGCGTTGTACGCCGCGGTATTGGGCGCCCCGCGCTTGCCCGCGATGGAGGAGAGGTTGATGATGCGCCCCCACTTCTGCTGGACCATGATGGGCACGACGCGCTTGCACAGCAGGAACGCGCCGGTCAGCTTGATGTCGAGGACTTTTCGCCAGACCGCCTCGTCCAATTCGGGCAGGGGCACGCGGTCGTTGCCGCGCGGGTAGGCCGCGTTGTTCACGAGCACGTCGATGCGCCCGAAGGTCTTCATGACCTGATCCACCAGGCGCCCGACCGGCTCGGCCTGGCTCACGTCGCCGGTCCAGGTCAGCGCCTTGCGGCCGGCCGCGCGGATCTGCTCGGCCGTGCTCTCCACGTCGCGCCACCCGGCCTTCTTCTCGTCCTCCGGGAAGGTCGCGGGGTCCCGCCCCGTCCCGGTGACCGCCACGTCCGCGCCGAGCGCGGCCAGGCCCACCGCGGTGGCGCGCCCGATCCCGCGCAGGCGCCCCGCGCCCGTCACCAGCGCCACCCGGCCGTCCAGTACCCCCATGATCATTCCCTTTCGTCGAGAGCCCGTTGAGACGTCCCCGTCGTCGTTACATCGCCGCGATAGTACCGCAGGCGGGTGTTGACACGCGCGCCCTGCCCCTGTTAGCGTCCGCGTGTTCGAGCGTGCGAACCGTCCGAGACCGCTTCGGCCCCTCCTAAGACGGCGGCAGCTCAGGTCGTCCGGGTCGGCTCTCCCGAGGCGGTCGGGCCCTGGTCAGGGCCCGGGGAGCGTGTGTGCCTCGAAGGCGAGGTCCTTTCCGATGTCCTCCGTCGCGGGCCCATGCCGCCCGCCCTATTCTTCAATTCCCGAGGTGTGCCGGAGGTGCCCAATGACGGCTCCAATCCGACGTCGCTCGACCCTGGTGCTTCTCGCTGCGCTCACCCTGCTCCTCGGCTCGCTGGCCGCGGCCACGCCCGCGGCGGTCCACGCCGCCGACACGCCGCGTCGCGGCGGCGTTCTGCTCGCGGTCATCGGCGCCGATCCGCCGAGCCTGGACCCGCACCAGGAGAGCACCTTCGCCAACATCCAGCTGGTCGCCCCGCTCTACAACACGCTGTTGCAATTCGATCCCTACGGCTACCCGAAGATCATCGGCGACCTCGCGACCGAGTGGAAGATCTCACCGGACGGGCTCACCTACACCTTCAAGATCCACCCGGGCGTCAAGTTCCACGACGGCTCCCCCCTGACCGCCGCCGACGTCAAGGCTACCTACGACAAGATCATCTTCCCGCCGACGGGGGTCCGCAGCGTGCGGAAGAACGCCTACACCGCGGTCGCCCAGGTCGAGGCCCCCGACGCCACCACGGTGATGTTCAAGCTCAAGTTCCCCTCCTCCTCGCTCCTGGCCAACCTGGCCTCGCCCTGGAACGTCATCTTCGCGAAGAAGCACCTCGACCAGGATCCCAACTACTTCAAGACCCACGCGATGGGCTCCGGCCCCTTCCGGTTCAAGAGCTACACCCGGGGGTCCACCTTCGAGGGCGAGCGCAACGCCGCCTACTTCGTCAAGGACCGCCCCTACCTCGACGGCTACAAGTTCTACATCAGCCCGGAGACCTCGGTGCGCGCGGCGGCTATCCGCTCGGGACGCGCCTACGTCGAGTTCCGGGATCTGCCGAGCGCCGAGGTGGAGGCCATCCGCAAGCAGCTCGGCGACAAGGTCACGGTCCAGCAGACGCCGATGACCGGCCAGTGGGGCATCGCGATCAACAACGCCGCGAAGCCCTTCACCGACGCCCGCGTGCGCAAGGCGCTCACCCTGGGAATCGATCGCTACACGATGGCCAAGGTCCTGCAGCCCCTCACCGGCCTCCGCTACGTGGGCGCCCTGATGCGCCCGGGCTCGGAGTGGGCCATGCCGGAGGCCGAGCTCGAGAAGCTGCCGGGCTTCGGGCGTGACATTGAAAAGAACCGAGCCGAGGCGCGGCGCCTCCTCGCCGAGGCCGGCTTCCCCAACGGCCTCAAGGTGGTCCTGAAGAACCGCAACGTGAAGCTGCCCTACCAGGACTTCGCGGTGTTCCTCATCCAGGAGTGGCGCAAGATCGGCGTCGAGGCCGAGAACCGCCCGCTCGAGA
>Ga0214473_10002859_pt1 | contig 21130 bp, 14 predicted proteins | sample RVTome_7_FD_203509 | JGI IMG/M metagenome (GOLD analysis project Ga0214473, IMG submission 203509) | Soil microbial communities from uranium-contaminated site in the Upper Colorado River Basin, Wyoming, United States - RVT98D197 | ecosystem: Environmental > Terrestrial > Soil > Contaminated >... | reverse complement strand
ATGGAAACGGCCAGGCAGTCGGAGTCCAGGGAATCGGTCGTGACCTGACTGAACGCAAGCGCTCAGAGGACGCTCTGCGTGAAAGTCAGTCGTTCTTCCACAGTTTCATGAATAACAGCCCCGCAGTCGCGTTCCTAAAGGATCGGGAAGGTAGGTACGTTTATGTCAATCAGCCGTTTGAACGGATGTTTGGAAAGGAGCTGACCTCTCTCCGCGGTAGAACGAGTTTCGACTGGTTGCAGCATGACATTGCCGAGCAAGTTCACAAGCATGATCTGCAAGTGCTGGAGAACGCGATGTCCGAGGAGATAATTGAAACCCTGCCCGGTCAGGACGGCCAGCCTCACCACTGGCTGATGTTTAAGTTTCCGATGAATGACGTAGCGGGGAACCGGTTCGTCGGCGGAGTGGGTGTTGACATCACTGAGCGCCAGCAGGCTGAGGAAGCTCTCGCGCAACAGGCGGAACGTGAAGCGATGACGCACCGAATATCCCAGGCTATCAGGTGTTCACTAGACAGCAGGGAAATTTTCGGCACCGCTGTACGTGAGCTCGGTTCCCATCTCAACGTTGATAGGTGCTCGTTATTTATCAAAGATGAGGGAACGCAGCGCGCAATCAATGTTGCGGAATACCACGTCGAGTCAGTTTCTCCTGCGGCACACGATTTTGATCTCGTCGAGTTGAACGAGTTGGTCAAGCAACTGAATGAGAACGGTGTCCTTGTTTTCCACGACGTAGCCTCGGATGAACGCATCAGCGATGTTTACGAGCGCGTTCTTGCAAAGGCTGACGTGCGTTCAATTATGTATGTGGCGATCAAAGTCGGAGAAGACGTTCCCGCCGCCTTCGCCCTCTCCACTACGAGAGGGATGCGGACTTGGAGCAGCTCCGATATCAAACTTGCTAAGGCAGTCGCCGATCAAACGGGTATCGCGATTCGCCAGGCAGAGCTCTATCAGAAGTCGCAAGCAACGTCCACTCGCGAGGTTCTGGTGAATCGGCTTACGATGACCATCCGCGCCTCCTTAAGCTTGCCAGAAGTATTAAGCACAGCAACGCGGGAACTCGGCTGCGCACTCTCAGCTTCCCGCGTGCATCTACATCTGTTTAACCCCGAGAACCCAGTTTCTCCGCTAGAACATGAGTATGTTGGCGCAGGATGCAGCAGCATAAATCATCTGCAGGTTAGCTACGAAGACCCGATCGGCGCATATCTATTGAATTCCCTGCAGCCCATCATCATCAATGATTCATTAAGTTACAGCGGAGGCACTGCGGATTTTAGTGCGTGCGTACGGGAAAACGCTCGCGCGCTGAATGTGAGGTCGCAGATCGACTATCCGCTGGTGGTGAAAGGTGTGTTTCGCGGCGTTTTGTGTATTCATCAGACTGAACGTTTGCGGCATTGGACAACCGACGATATAGAGCTGGTGGGTGCAGTTGCCGAACGTTTAAGCATAGGCATCGCTCAGGCAGAACTCTTCGAGATAGTAGCGCGAGCTAAGGGTGAGTGGGAAACTACGTTTGATTCCATGTCTGACGGTGTTTTCATCTTTGACTCTAGCAGACGGCTGAAGAGGGTTAATCGGGCGGGTGCAGCTATGGAACACACTCACCCGCGAGATTTGTTGGGTCGAAGGTGTTGCGACATTTTGAGGACCGATAATGAGTGCCAGTGCGTCGTGGAACGAGCGCTCGAAGAGGCGCGTAGTTTGACTATTGAAATCACGCCAGCACATTTCCAGCGGCAGCTGCTGGTTTCAATTGAGCCGGTGCTCAACGAAGGCAAGGTCGTCGCCGTTGTCTGTACAGCCCGCGATATCTCGGAATTGCGGGACGCGCAAGCGGTAGCCCGCGAGCATCAATCATTGTTGGCAAACATTCTCGAAAGCGCCCGGGAATCGATATACGCCCTCGATACTGAAGGGCGATTTAAGTGGTGTAATTCCGCCACAGTAAAGGGTCTTGGAATCACCAGAGAAGAGTTTGTGGGCCGTAAGTTGGTAGAAATGGTTTATGAGGGCGACCGTGAATTGGTAGCAGAAAAACTTCAAACAGCGTTAGGCGGCCAGGCACAAACATATGAAATGCGTTACGTCGCGCAAGACGGACGTTTACGCTATGCGCGAGTTGATAACTCACCGCTGATAGTTGAGGGTTACACCACCGGGGTATTGGGACTGGCTCGCGATATTACGGTGCAGAAGGAGGAGCGTGAACGGGCAGCTCGAGCCGACAAACTTCGCGCCCTTGGACAACTGGCCTCGGGCGTCGCTCACGATTTTAACAATTCTTTGGCGGCCATTCTCGGACGTGCGCAACTGCTTCGTCGCCAGATACAGAACGACGCGTTACTGCGGAATTTGGATATCATTCAAACGGCTGCCGAAGATGCTGCTGCCACGGTACGTCGCATTCAAACCTTCGCCCGCAAGTCACCAGCGAAGGAATTCGAAGTTGTAGATGTGCGTCAGCTACTCCAGGATGCGATAGAAATCACCCGTACCCGGTGGCAAAACGACGCACGCTTGCGTGGACTTGACTACCAGGTACATCTGAATGCGGAGAATGAAGGTCGCGCCAATGGCAGCGCCTCGGAACTGCGCGAGGTCTTCGTAAACCTGATCGTTAATGCTGTCGATGCTATGCCCGAGGGAGGAAGACTCTCCATCAGTTGTATACATGATGGACCGCGATTGAAGTTGCAGTTTGCAGATACAGGCACAGGGATGCCGGAAGAGACACGGCAGAAGATCTTCGATCCCTTCTTTACCACGAAGGGTGCGCACGGCACGGGCCTTGGCTTATCAGTCAGCTACAGCATCATCGAACGCCACGAAGGCTCGATCAGTGTTATTTCGGACGTAGGAAGAGGGTCGATCTTTACCATTGAGTTGCCCGCGCTGGAGGAAGACAGTGTAGTTGAAACTGCGCCGGCAGAAGATCAGTTGCAGGTTGCGCCATTACAGATTCTGGTTATTGACGATGAGCCGGCCGTCCGAGAAACACTCGCCGACATGTTGAGGGAACTGGATCACAATGTCGTACTTGCTGAGAGTGGCCATGAGGCACTGCGGGAGGTAACGCTTAAGGAGTTTGATCTGATCTTTACAGATCTCGCCATGCCAGAAATGGATGGCTGGGAAACTGCGCGAGAGATTCGCAAGCGACAATCAGAGATCAACATCGTGCTTGTGACGGGGTATGGCCCAGGCACGGTGCCGCCGGCTGGTGAAGAGGGCCTGATCGATGCCGTCATCGGCAAGCCATTCAACTTTACTCAAGTAACTCAGGTGATCAGCGAAATCGTGAACCGGAAAGGGTTGCCCGAGAACGTAGGCGCGTAAAGCCCGGGCGCAGGAGGCAGGAGGTAGGAGGCAGGAGGCAGGAGGCAGGAGGCAGGAGGCAGGAGGCAGGAGGCAGGAGGCAGGAGGCAGGAGGTAGTAACGGCTATGCCGCCTGATGTGCCGCGTTGGCTCTGCCTCGCGGTTAAGCTGCTAAACACGTAACGGCTATGCCGCCTGATGTGCCGCGTTGGCTTTGCCTCGCGGTTAAGTTGCTAGACACGTAACGGCTGTGCCGCCTGATGTGCCGCGTTGGCTTTGCCTCGCGGTTAAGCTGCTAAACACGTAACGGCTGTGCCGCCTGATGTGCCGCGTTGGCTCTGCCTCGCGGTTAACCTGCTGGAAACGTAACGGCTATGCCGCCTGATGTGCCGCGTTGGCTCTGCCTCGCGGTTAACCTGCTGGAAAAGGTAACGGCTATGCCGCCTGATTACCTTTCGCCGCGCTCCTGTTCTACCAGGGTTTCAAGTTCGACCACAAGCTTTCGAGTTCCGGCGTGATCCATTGGCTCAATTAGCCTGAGAGATTCATCGAGCACGCGCCGTTGGTGTTCGGGCCAGTTGGGCTCTCCAGCCACCCGGCCGAGATGTCCTGAATAGAATACGCCGCGCGGAGGCCGAACCATCTCGAGCACCCCTTTATCCACGCCTATTGTCATAGTCGGAATCCGAGCTTGCTCAAGGGCGCGCGCCGCCAGTGAGACCGACTGATGGCAGAGTTGAGAAGCAGGAATAAGCAAGGCTGCCTGCGCTTCATAACGAACAACACGTTCAACCAGCGACGGCAGCATCTCTTCCACAAGCCGCGCGGCATTGGGAATAAAACCGCAAAAGCTCCAGAATACGGGGTTAAGCTGGCCAACAATTCCATTCGACTCAAACTCAAACAGTCGGGCCAGCGGAAGTTGGCAGTTGATGTCTTGCTGGACAGCAGTGGGATCATACCCACGGGCCGCGAAACACAGGTCTTCGGATTCAATCTCAGTTGGGATTTCGCGAAAGGTAAGATCACCGTCAGAGGCGGTGGTATCAAAGCCACCTGTTCCGTTGATGTAAGCGCCCGCGGATGTGATTAATGCCAGATTCAGCATCGGCAGCGCTCGACGGGCTGGCAGAAATGGCGCATGTTTGTTCTTAACAAAGGGATACGATTCGTCGATATCACCCGCGATTGACTGCCTGCTATTCTGCCAGTCAGCAAAATGGCGTTTCCATTCCTCAATTTTCTCCAGAATTTCCCCTGGCATGTCGTGCCTTTCTTCTAGTCTTGTCGCGCTCGCAATGCCGTTATAAAAGACGCAAGCAGTGCTGCCAGCATTGCAATCGACAATGCGGCCACAGAATAGCGGTGTAGCGTATCAAACGCTATCCGGCGAGAGTCTTCCGCTCCAACCGGTCCAGGCATCATCGACTCCCGCAACGTTAACATTTTGCTCGCGATCACCCATCGTCCCAGCCCCGTCATAATGGCGATGGTTACCAGCAAAATCAATTCCAACCAGAACCAGCGAGCGCTACCTGCGCGTCTGCCAATAAATGCAGTTAATAACACGAGCACACTTATGAAAAATCCACTCGTATTGATGACTGACAGCGTGCGGCTAACTATAGTGCCGGCAAGTTGGTCTGCATTCGGAACGGAAGCCCGCAGGACCGAGAACGATACGGGTGCGACAACCACACTAAATAAGATGGCTGCGCCGAGCCAGAACGCTAAAAGGAACAATCTGGCAGCATTAACACTCATGATTTACCGATCAAAATCTTCATCAACCTCTGGCAGCAGTCTTATCTTCGGTCGTGGAAAATGCGGCGGCACAAGCTGTCTTGGATCCGGCACGCTCAGTAACCACGCCAGGGCCAGGTCAAGTTGGTTTTGATAATCGACCAAATCAAGAGACATAAACACGCTCTTACCAAGTTTGGCAAACTTCTCCTTTGCCATTTGATACATGCGTCTGGCAGCCCCGGGTCGACCAATCTCCAGATGATGAAAGGCCACGGCCGACTGGATCATTGCCTGCAGGAACAGCTTTTCCTCATAACCCGCCTCGCCGACCCAACGTTCTTCCCAGGCATCGTGGGCGGCATGGAACTCCTCGGCATTGTACAGGTCGATGCCCGCCAGATAGTCGATCGGGTATACGGTGATATGCACCGCCGTGTAGGCCGGCGCGGCTTCTGAGGTAAGTTCCGAATTGGCCATAGCCGTTTGCAGGCCACACCACAGAATCGAAGGAGCGGTTGCGACTGGGCGTGCTTGCCCTAGAGTCTTCCGCGAAAGCACACAAAACGGTACTAACCGCTATCTTTAACCTATCTTATATATTTCGTGAGTCGATCGCGTCCAACCGGTTTGTCATGATCTGGAGATCCGAGAATGTACAGAAGATGCTGAAAAAGGAAGCGGTAGTCAACTCTTCATGACAAAAAAGTGCGACAAATAAGTGAAGATTTTGTGATTTGACAGCCTGGTCCATCGGCGTTCTAATGCGCCCTGCAAAGATTCGGTCTGATCCGTTCGCGTGCGACTCCCGCAGGCCTCACGTCAACGATATCTCATAATCGTCTAACCCGCTGTCGCAAGCCGCCTCGTAACTAGCGCTCAGTGGCTCAAAAGGAGCCTGCAATGAAACGTCATTATTCCAAGACTCTTCGCAATTGGAATCGGGCAATAGGTTGGATTCTCATTATCTACTCCCTAGAAGTTGCCATCTCTGTCATATTCCTCTGTTCGTTAGCACAAGCGCAGACGGTGGAATTCACTCAGAATTCTTCAGGCGCGAACGCCGTAACCTTTCAAGTGCCTCTAGCAAATTATCCTGGCAGGGGTACAAGTCTCCCTGTGACGCTGACCTACTCATCCAAAGGAGTCTGGCGCGTTGGTTATATAAACAAAATATACGCCCTAGTGGGAGGCTCCAGTACGGCGCGCGCGGCCGCGGAAGCAATCTATGCGGAATATTCCACAGCTGGCTGGACTACAAGTCTGGATGTTCCAAGAATTGAATGGCCCAGACAAAACGATGTCTACTGGTTTGACGGGAAACCATATTACCAAACAGTCACGCCCTATACCAGAAGAATGCCCCGTGTCTTTATCCACATGCCGGATGGGTCTACGCATGAACTGCGAAAATCTGATCAGCCGTATCAGGATGCGGGCAGTATTGACATGTCAGGAACCTTCTATTCTGTTGATGGATCGCGCTTACGTTACGACAGCACAGGAGTGAGTACAGGCACCCTATATCTGGCGGATGGCAGTCGTTATATTTTGGGCTCAAGTACGGTCCAGTTTATCGATCGCAACGGCAACACGCTTGTCTTCAACTTGAGCAACCGGCAATGGACAGACACCATGGGCAGAGTGATTGCGATGCCTTGGCCTACGAGCCCGCAATCCACTGATTACAGCTACTCACTACCAGGAGTGGGAGGCCCCAGTATTTATTACACGCTAAAGTTTAGGAACTTGTCTGCTGTCCTGAGCGGTGGCTCGCTCGTACCGATGGCGAATTACTATCTGCCTAATCCCGCCCAGCCCCCAACCAGTTATAACGGCTTGAACTTCCCTCAACCAACTGGAGGGACAGCTCTCTTCGCCGGAGCATATGCGGATTCCGAACAAGTACCTTTGGACGAACGCACTTTCACTTACGTTGTCGGACGCGGCCAAAGTGGAAGCAGCGTGTTCAATCCAATTGTGCTGTCAGAAATCGTGCTACCTAATGGCGAAAGCTACACATTTACTTACAACATTTACGGTGAGCTGGATAAAGTGACGTATCCAACAGGCGGTTATCAGCGTTACCAATACGGCACGGTTTATGATGAGGGTGAGATATTACCCCCATATAATCAGGGAATCCGTGGCTTGATTTCACGGTGGGTGAGTGCGAATGGAACGGGATCCGATGAAGCACAATGGCAATATGCGCCAAGCCTGAGCGTTATCTCCGAAACCGCCCCTGATCCGATCACTGGCAGCCCAACAGGTACGAAAACGGAGACATACCTTTACCACGTAATTAATCTCGATAACAATACCTTTGGGCACGAAGATGCGCGCAATGGTCGGGCATATGAGCAACGAGTCTATGCGCCTGCTTCTCAAGGTGGGGCCATGCTGCGGCGCACGCTAACGGATTATGGGCAAAGCAGCGCCACATTTACCCGCACCTCGCCGGGAACTGGAAACTATACAGCTTACCGCAATGCGAGACCCATTAAGACCGTCAATCTGCTCCTCGATACTGGCGGAAACGCGCTAACCACCGCCTCCGTCTTTGGTTACGACGCCACTTATCAGTTCACTGTTGGAGTGGAACAAACAAGCGCAGCTGAATATGCGTACACCACAGTCAGTCAATCCACGGCCCAGTCGAGTCCAATCACCAGCATGCCGCTCGGATCGTTGGTGCGGACCAACGTCACCGCTTACCTAACTAGTATTAACTCCAATTATCGCAACCGCAACATACTAGGGCTGCCAACTTCGATTCTGGTTAAGAATGCCGGCAATACCCCTGTTGCTCAAGCAAGCTTCAGCTACGACGAGGCCGCTTATCCGCTCTTTCAATACGGCTCAGTAATAGGTTGGACCGACCCGCAGACGACCTATCGCGGCAACCTAACGACTGCCCAGCGCTGGCTGGATTATCCCACCTCAACGTGGATTCAGACGCATTCCCGATATGATCAATGTGGCAGCATCAAGATCACCTGGGACGCACTGGGACGCCAATCTCAAATCGACTATGACGTCGGCAATGCTTACGCTTACCCTACAACAAGCACATCGGCTGTGCCTGATTCTTCCGGAACTTACGGACAGACAAGTGGGTTGGTAACAACAACCGTTTACGATTTCAATACGGGACTTGTTACTTCTACTACTGATCCCAATTTCCGTACCACTAGCTTTGAATACAACGATTCACTCAATAGATTAACGCGGGTAATTCGCCCCGATGGTGGTTGGACCAGCACCAGCTACAGCGATACGCCAGGCAATATTTATGTCTATTCACAGACCTTACAACAGACGACGCCATCTCAGCAGGTAATGGAATCCTATCAGTTCTTCGACAAGCTAGGCCGTGCTTCTCGATCATTCGTCAAAGAAGGAACAACCTATCTAACGAGCGACACCCAATACGATAATTTGGGTCGAGCGTGGCGCGTTTCCAATCCATATCGCACGAGTTCACTCTCCGATCCTGTTAATCCGTCGAACCTTTGGACCACCACCAGTTACGATGCGCTCAGCCGGCCGAAGACGATCACAAGTCCTGATAACGCCCAGGTCACAACAACTTATGGCGCGAACTTATCTGGTATCTATTTGGGCACAACTGTCACTGCAACGGACCAGGCTCTCAAAGCACGAAAGGCCATCACCGACGCGCAAGGACGGCTGATCCAGGTAGTAGAAGATCCTAATGGGTCGCCGCTGCAGACGAATTACACGTACGACGTGCTCGATAATCTGCGCAAGGTTGAGCAGGGTGTGCAGCTGAGGTATTTCGGTTACGACTCCCTTTCGCGACTTATCCGGGTGCGGGATGTGGAGCAACTGATTAATTCGGTGTTGGCTTGGCTCGATCCCGTTACGGGATATAACGGCGGCTGGACAACCGGATTTAGCTACGATCTTAATGGGAACCTATTGTCGCGGATAGATGCTCGCAATATAACCACCAGTTACAACTACGACGGCATTAATCGAGTCAAGACTGTTCGGTACACTAATGATCCTGAGAGCACCGCCGGAGTGGATAATTATTACGATGGTTATCGGGAAAACGACGATAAGCAGATCCCTAACAGTAAAGGGCGATTATGGCAGAAAGAAACTCTGAACCAGGCGCTGTTTACTATCGACAATTTTGACGTGCTTGGCCGCGCAACGATTCAACGGCAGCAGTTCTGGACCAGCGGCGCATGGAGTACCTCTTATAAGGTGCAATGCTCCTACAATTATGCTGGACAGGTAACAGGCGAAACTTATCCATCCGGACACACGGTCAGCTATCAATTCGATCAAGCAGGTCGACTGAAAACCTTTTCCGGTAACCTGGGTGATGGTGCCTCGCGAACCTATGCCAACAACTACCAGTATAACGAATGGAGTGGACTGCAGCAGGAACAGTTCGGAACGTTGACCCCGCTCTATCACAAGCAGCGCGTCAATGTACGAGGGCAGCTGTGGGATATGCGTTTGAGCACGGTACCCTACAACACTGATCCCGCCAACTGGGACCGAGGGGCGTTAGTTAATTACTACAGCAACAACTTCGTTCAGGGTAGTAGCGGCACAGACAACAATGGCAACGTGCTGCGGCAGGAGATCTACATTCCTGGCAGCAGCTTCTTCCAACAGACATTCAACTACGACGATCCGCTGAATCGGCTGAAGTTTGTCAACGAAAAGTTGAACGGTACCGGGGCTGATAGTTTCAAGCAGGCTTACTCCTATGATCGTTACGGCAACCGCACGATCGATCAGGCGCTGACGACGGTAAACGTGCCGCATCCAAACTACACAGTTCAGGCAAGCACGAACAGGTTGATCGCGCCAGCGGGTTACACCTATGACTATGACTCCGCGGGTAATCAGAAGAATGACAACTACACGGGTGGTGGCCAGCGCACATTCGATGCTGAGAACCGCATGAACAGCGCCTGGGGAATGGGTGTGTTGCAATCCTATAAATATAGCGGCAGCGGACTGCGGGTGCGGCGGATAGTAAATAACGTGGAGCTCTGGCAGGTATACGGGTTCGCCGGCGAATTGCTGGCTGAATATGCTGCCCAGGCGGCGACATTTGTCCCGCAGAAGGAGTATGGCTATCGCGGTGGGCAAGTTTTGGTGACAGCAGCAAATGGGGATGAGCAGCGGTTAACGAACTTTGTGCAGAACTTCTATTTCCGCACCTGGTTGTACGTGCCGTCCCAGAGCGAAGTGCAGATCAAAGTGAATGCGTTGGTCACGGCCGGGCAGCAGGGGCAGACACAACTGTTGACGGAGGCACAAAATCAGGGGACCCAGTTTTTCACTTCCACCCAGTACACCTCGCGAAACCGCACCGACAGTGAGTTCGTTTCCGATCTGTTCCTAGCTTACCTACAGCGGCCAGGTGACCCGGGCGGACTCTCCTACTGGACTTCGCAAGTACCCATTCAGGGCCGAACTGCCGTCCGTAACGCCATTGCTGCCAGCGGTGAGTTTGTTTGGATCGTTGATGCGCTGTGGGGCACGATGCCGGGAGATTACGACCGCACGGATCGTTTTCTCAACCATGTCTTCCCCTCGGCGTTGAATCGTTTTCCTTCGGCCGCGGAACAAACAAGTGAACGGTCGCGCTTTGATACTGCTGGAGCCACAGGCTATAGCGCGACGGTAAGCGCCGGCAAAGACCTGGGCCGCTGGCTGTTTCTGGGATCCGAATACGCTGCTCGCGGACGCACGGATCACTGGTTTGTTTATGATCTATATCAGACATTCTTGCGCTATGACCCGGACGCCGGGGGTTGGAGCTACTGGGAACAGCAAGTCGCAATTCAGGGTCGTCCCGCGATCCTTGAAGCTTTAATGGCTACAAGTACGTATCAACAGCAGGCCGGTTCGCTTTATAGAGAGGTGTTCTGGCTAACATCAGACCATCTGGGCACGCCACGGATGGTGGCGGAGCGCACTGGAAGTTTGGCAGGCGTCAAGCGGCATGATTATTTGCCGTTTGGTGAGGAGCTGGGCTGGATTGGTGGACGAGGTTCACCGCAGGGGTATGTCGGTGACACTGTGCGCCAGAAGTTCACACAATATGAGCGCGATGGCGAGACTGGACTGGATTACGCTCAAGCACGTTACGATGCCAGTGCGCAAGGACGCTTCATAAGCGTCGATCCGCTGCTGGCGAGCGCGGACATCGCAGACCCGCAGAGCATTAATCGCTATTCGTATGTCAACAATGATCCCCTGAATCAGACTGATCCAAGTGGTTTGATGCCAATGTCGGATGCCTCCACAGCGTGGAGCGATGTTGCAGATGGCTTCTGGGGGAGCTCCTTCAACTTTGGCGGCCCAGTAAGCCAGAATCACATTGCGGCGGGTATGGCCCGCCACGACTCGCTCATTGACACAGGATATGACCCGGGATTTGGATTTTATCCGGGAGAAGTTCAGGTCGAGTATGAGACCGCTGATTATAGCGTCACCAGAACGCTCAATAACCCGACGCCAGAGGAACTGGGTCAAACGATGGACTCGATGGCTAACAATTCAACCTTGGCACAAGTAAGGGGCCCAAGAAGGAGTGGGGGGCCAAGAGCCAGTAGCCCTCGAAGTGATCCAAGGAATTGGCGACGAGTACAGACGGATCGCGGAAGAGCACAATGGCAGTATGTTGGTCCGCGATCCTGGAGTGAAGGACTCGGCCATCCGATAAAACCTGTGCCAGGAGTGAAGTATGAAAAGCATCACATGCTTCCACAGCAAAAGAATTTGAGACCTTTCTTCGATAATGCCGGAGTCAACATTCATCGTGCTACTATTCTTATTCCTAAAGCCCTTCATGATCAGCTACACAGAGGTCCGAGAGGTGGGGAATGGAACCGTCAGTGGGAGATATTCTTCAAAAGGAATCCAAGCGCGGATGCGAGACAGATTTATAGTCACGCACTTGATTTAATGTTGAAAAACCATCTGCATCTTTATATGGTTGGACCATACCGATAACTAGGAGTAGTAATGGCGCGCTTGTTTACAGTCTGTCCCGATGATGCGAATTGGCGTGGTGGCGAAATTGACGCCGCAAACAAGTGGGGACTGCCGGGAGTGATCTGTCCCAGATGTGGTGCAACGTGGAGTAATGTAGGGCTGAGCTACCCTGCTGTTGATCTTTCGATTCTGCCCAATGAGGAAACATACCGAAAAGCCAGGCCGGTAAGATTGGAAGTTTTTATCGAGTTGCAGCGCCCCATTCTTCCGCTAATGCCCGATGGTTCCATTCCACCTCCAGGCACGCGCTTTGGTCCTCTTATTGGTGAGGCAAAGGGCGTATTCGATGATTTTGCCTGGTTGAATTTGTGGACGCTACTGATCGAAAGCCAAGCGCTGGAGCGATTGCACTTAGCCGGCGTTTGCACTCCCATAGGAATACGCCCCAACCTCACTTTCAGGGGAAGGACTTCTTCAAACCTATTGGAGCTTCAGCTTGAACCTCACGGCAAAATAGCCCCATCAGCCTTTACCGTAAATGTACTGCCCTCATGTCCTTCCTGTGGCCGTAATCCCAACAGCCTGCCCGAGCGTCTTGTTATTGAAGCGCCATCTATTCCAAAAAATCAAGACCTTTTCCGGGCTCGCGATTTCAGTGCACTCATTTTGGCCACCGAAAGATTTGCGGTGGCAGTGCAAAATCTAAAGCTAGCTGGAGTCGTTTTTCACGAGGTTGCTGTTGAGTGACGGATCTTTTTCGGATAGCACTTTATTTCATAGTGGACTGCGGCCCTGGTTGTACTATGAAGAAGCATACATGCATACAAGATTCTATCAGTGGAGTTTAAAGTTCACCACGACAGTCAGAGGAAATGGGTCTATGTTACACAAGTCCGGCCAATTATCAGTACCTTCGAAATTTAGGCGTCACAACTCGCACGTGCAGGTAAGCATTGTTGAGCCCGCAAGATCTTAGTGAATTTTCGCCGGTGGCTCGAATTCATAATGTGACATGAAGTCTAATCTTGCCAAGCAACTTGTTCAACGGTTTCGCTGGTACAAGGAGTTGTTTGAAGAGGGAGCATGGACTAGCGCTGTAACTCGGCTGGCAGAAATCTACCATTGTGCTTCGAATTTGCCGAAAAATGAACAAGCTTTATGGATTGCGCGCATACGGGATGAAGGACTATCAGACGACGCGATAAAGGAGGTTGAAGCTGGAATTAGAAAGAAGATTCAGCGTCTTCGAAAGATCGTCTCAACCGGCAATAGATGGACTGCGGAAGAAATTCTGCTTGTTGTGCAAAAAAGGATCGAATTGGAAATGTTATTTGCTTTTCTTTCCGATGAGTTCCCAGCCGAAACTATGGCTTCGTTGGATGAAATCGATCAATCCATAGTGACTTTGTCAAATTCTAAAGAACATGGACGTCACTTCGCTTGGGCTAGACGCAAAATGAGGCAAAACTGGGGTCTACCAATACGTAGTAAATGGCTAAGAGAAACAAAGGGGGCAAGAGAATTCGCGGATTAAGTGGTAGAGTCCAGCAACAACTTTCCAGACTGCTCCGACTCTCGATAGCCGTAGGTCATGGCCACTTCTTACCATAGCGGTGGACCCAATTACTACTAAAATTCACTGACTGGCATCTTCCAGCCGTACCCCCAAAATGCACCCTGTCAGCCCAGAGATAGACGAAGTTTTTACCCGTTAAGTCGCGTCTGGACTATTGTGGGAACTCCTCTTTTTCCAGATCTACGTCGATATGATTATCATACATTTCTTCAGCGGATCCCTACAGTAACCAAGGACGGATGCTGACAAAGCTTTATAAGGTTTTTTACGAGGGGTTTTCAGCCTCGGATGTAGACCAACTTCGGACAGACAGGAAGTGGGGGCTGCCGGGAGTGAACTGTTCAGTTTGCGGCGAGACTTGGGCACAGACTGGTGTTGCGTACCCATCGGTTGATCTGTCCATTCTATCTAATGAGGAGGAGTATCGTCGGGGTCGGGGTCGGCCAGTCGCCGTCGACGAACTTGAGCAGAGAAGACAGGGACTACGTAATTTGATCCGCGAAGAATTAGTGCTACCGCCTGGAACCGAACTGGGACCGCTTGTGGGGATCGGGAGAGGCACGTTTACTGACTTTGTGTGGATGAATCCCTGGACGCTTTTAGCGCAACCCCAAGTGCTGGAACGGTTGCGTGCCGCCGGAGTAAAGCTACCCGTCAGTGTGCCAGCTTTGATTGAATTCAAACAAGCCAATATTCAAGGGCTTTTGGAACTTGATCTTGAACCAAGATCAACAGTTGATCCTTCGTCGATGCCCGCTGAAGCTTCGAATCGGTGCCCGGGATGTGGCCGTGTTCCAGTGCAGATGCCGGCAAGAATCGTTATCCAAGGATCTTCAATCCCTTCAGATGTTGATATTTTTCGTGACCGGCTAATCACGACCTTGATTCTTGCTAAAGAGCGTTTTGTTGAGGCGGTAAAGAGTCTCAAATTAACTGGTCTCCAATTCCAAGAAGTTGATCTCAGCTAGCCCCAGCCAACCCAGGTGTATTGACTTGATTGCATTGGATTAGTCAAACATCGACGGTTTCCGATCTAGTATCTGGCCTACCTGCAACGGCCTGGTGATCCGGGTGGACTCTCCTACTGGACTTCGCAAGTACCTATTCAGGGGCGAACTGCCGTGCGCAACGCCATCGCTGCCAGCGGTGAGTTCATTTGGATTGTGGATGCGCTGTGGGGCACGATGCCGGGGGATTACGACCGCACGGATCGTTTTCTCAACCACGTCTTCCCTTCGGCGTTGAATCGTTTTCCTTCGGCCGCGGAACAGACTAGTACTAGTGAGCACTCCCGTTTTGATACAGCCGGCGCCACTGGCTACAACGCAACGGTAAGCGCCGGCAAAGACCTGGGTCGATGGCTGTTTCTGGGCTCGGACTACGTGAAAACGAGCATGTAAAAATGCCCCCTAGCGCGCATCGAGAATTGACCCCCCTCCGCGCAATAAAAGGTCAGACTGATTAAGTCATTGTCGCCTCCTCCTTTGTGTGGCTTTTGGTGAGGAGATCGGGCCTACGTCGACCAGCGCATTCAAAGTAGAACGGGCGGCCTGACGTTTTTCTTTCAAGCGGAAGCACTCACCGCGCGGATGTTAATGACGGTGCAGCGATGGAGCAGGCGGTCCAGTGGGCGAGTTTTTGCGACTCTAACAATATCAGCTGAATTAGTATAGCCATCATCAACTGCTATTCAATCGCGCAGCTATTACTTTCGCTGCAGTTGCTCCGGCCCCCATGGCGCCAATTATGGTTGGCGCGCTTGGATTCGAGAGGTCGCCAATTGCAAACACGTTTGTTATGTCGGTCTCGTGCTCGCTGTTGACTATCGCGAAGCCAGCTTTATCGACCTTGAGCTGGTCTCTGAAAAGATCGCTGTTTGGCTCAAGACCAACTCTAATAAGGATACCCTGCACGGCCATCTGAAAAGGTTGGATTGCGTCTTTACGCACAATTTCAACGGCTTCAACCTCTTCGTTGCCCATGATTCTTGTAACGACTGATTCTGTAAACAACGTTATGCGATGATCAGTCATTAGCTGCTCGACAAAATCTCTCCTCGCCTTGAGCGACTTGCCGCGGTGTACAATTGTAACCGTCGGGCAAACCTCCGCGAGAAGCAATGCGTTTTCTGCCGCTGCGTCACCACCTCCAATAACGCACACGTCCTTCCCAGCGAGTAACTGTCGATCGCGTGTTGCTGATTCAATCAAACCATGTCCCGCAAACTCTTTTTCCCCGGGAATCCCCAGCTGGCGCCGCCTCGCACCAGTCGCGAGAATCAGAGCGATCGACTGCAGCTCTTCACCATTGCTCAAACGCAGCTGCTTCGCCTTAAGATTCACTTCAGTGATCTCGGCTGCGGTCCAAAGATCGAAATCGGCCCTGGCGATCTGCTCTGAAAAATGGCCCAACAACTCCCGGCCGTTTGCCGCACGGATTCCCGGGTAGTTTTCTATGTTGTTGTAGACTGAAAGCAGCTGCCCACCAATTTCATCGTTTCTTTCAAGCACTAATGTGTCAAGACCAAGCTCATCCGACCAGAGCGCCGCAGCAAGTCCAGCCGGCCCAGCGCCAAGGATGATTACGTCATGCATGTGAGAACGATTTGGCTAAACCACAGGCGCTGCAAAAGTCGAGAGCTCCCGAAGCACGGTCTGCGCGACCATGTCGGGCGTGAGCGTAGATCCAGCAAGCAGGTGGGTAGACCCCAGGAATTTCACCGCTGAAGTCATCTCATTCCGGTTGACTTGCCACTGCCCTTCTCTGTTGCCTTCCATCTGGTTAAGCCGGGCGAGCAGAGGACTGAAGTCATGCCGTTCAATAGCGGGGCGCACAACCGTCTGCGCCCAGGAATAGTAAGGATAGTCAATTCGATAGCTCCACCCCCGCTCCAATGGCGTGCCGATTAGAAACAGTTGGCCGCGGGCGTATTTGGAGATAACGGTGAACGGCGCTGAATCATAAGCGGGATTGAATCCTGACGCTCCAAATACACCCGGAGCCAGAGTGACGAGTGATAGGGAAGGAATCTCCTCGACAGTCGATTCGCCGCGTTCGAAGCTCTCTAGCGCGAGAGCAATCCGCGTCCAGGCTGGGCGCCAAAGATGTTCGTAGTCGTTGGTTCTGGTCAAGATCTTTTCAACTTCCGGTAGCACCAGCTCGTATTGTCGCGCCTCATCGGTGACCTGTTCACCTGCTAAATAATTGGCAAGAGGTGAACCATCATCGTTTTCCGGTCCGGCCTGATCGGCCCCCTGGATAACAATACTGGCTCGCACGCCATCATCGCTTCTAAACTCACAAAAGTCTCCTGCTTCGGCTGCCGAGACTAAGCTGTCGCGCAAATCCAGGGCCCTCTTCCCAGTAAGCATTGACCATACCGAGAGTATGCCATCGGTATCAAAATGGTTGTTGGTGACCAGCTCAATTCCGCCCGTTAAGCGCTTCATGTCAGGCAAGGCCACTACGTTAAGAACAATCTCGGTCGAAGTGTCAGCCTTCACTTCAAACGGCGTTTCATTGCCTTCCCAATGGGAGAAGTGAATGCTGTTAGGCGCCGTTCCGTCTACTGACAGCTTAGGCGTGTTTTCGAGATTGGATTGATAGAATTCGAATTTCATCTCTTCCTCATTCAGCCGTTTCGATAATTTGTTAGAATATCTCTCTGCGAACCAATGGCGCAACTTCTTGTTATTTATATTTAGGACCCCACCTTTTGAGTAAAGTCTTTATGCAATAATAACGATCCACGAAACTACATGAATCAACACGAAATTCAATCCCACGAAACCCGATCCCTGTCGAGGATCAACTTGACTGGGTTTGCGGAATTAAGCAAAGCTTGAAATGATCTTCTAATCTAACTTTGATCTCTTTGAACGAGGTCTCTTATTCGATCGAAAGCGAGCGTACATAAGCAATGATGGAGATAACGGCGACTGAGCTGAAAGAGCGGCTCGATAAGGGTGATGATATTCAGATTCTAGATGTGCGAGAGCCGCAGGAGGTGGCAATAGCCAGAATACCTGAGTCGATCCATATTCCGCTTGCCCAGGTAGTGACACGAATGGGTGAGCTTGACCCGCAGCGAGAGACCGTCGTTCATTGCAAGATGGGTGGACGCAGCGCCAGGGCAATTGAAGCTTTGCAGCAATCAGGCTTTAGCGGCAACTTGATAAATTTGAAAGGTGGTATCCTTGCCTGGGCAAACGAAGTAGATCCAACTCTGCCAAAGTATTAGTCAGTAACGCATGCTGTTAGCTTGCGGCTTAGTTATCTCGTTATACCGTCTAATTCAATAAACTTGCTAAGGTTTGTTATTACCATTCCATCAATCACCTCCATTCTGCAAGCAAGTGCAGGCTTGTCGTTTACTTCCGCTTGTCCGGAGAGGTGGTACCAGATCTGACAGTTTGTGCATTCCCCATTCCAGCAGAAGTCCCCGTAGGATATTGTGTTGAGAGATAGATATTGAAAACACCTCAACAGACGGTTCTTTTCGGGGACGCGTACGCATTTGTCCAGCACCTGAATAGACACAAGCTTTTCGTAAGGATCCAGCAGATCGGTTTCGACTGACGGCTGCTGAGCAGAACCATGCTCCGAACTCTCTTCCTCAGGTGAATGCATCTTTTCGAATATAAATGCTGCCATCGGGCAAGGCAAGAACGGGGTGCATTTGACGACGTTGCTGCCCGCTTCTCATCGATGGCTTGCATTGCTAAACTATGCCTTACGGAGGTCACAAGATGGCATTGGTCATCTATACAAAGCCGGGCTGTCCATACTGTCAGCAGGCACGGGATTTCTACAATTCGAAGAGAATTCCATTTCAGGAGTACGATGCACAGAATGATAGTGCGCGTAGGAAAGAGATGTTTGCCTACTCGGGAGGGGATCCAACAGTTCCGTGTATGGTGGAAGACGGCGTTTACAAGGGTTCAGGCTGGGGTGACCCGCCGCGTGGTTGAACCGTTCATGACTAGGCCGGCCGTGAGCCGGACAGCTGACCTCAAGCAAGTATAATTTGACTCCTCGCCTGGAAACGCGTTGCTCCGAAGAACGAAAAATGGTTGCAATTTCGGATTTAAATCCGAAATCCGCAATTCGCAATCCGAAATCTGTTGTTACGCCTTTCAAGGCTAAGTCTGTTCAAATTTCTCTACAAAGAAGGTCTGTCCCATGAAAAGATTCACCGACGCCTCGAGTCTGCTCTTGCTTGTACTGATAACCATCCTAACAACAACGGTCGCCGCGCCTGCGCAGTCAAACGGCGGCTCGACCGCACCAAAACCACCTATGGCAGAGAAGAAACCAAAAGTCACAAAAATTCACGGTGAGACGCTGACCGATGATTACTACTGGTTACGCGAGAAATCCAATCCCGCAGTCGTCTCATATCTAGAAGCCGAAAACGCTTATACGGATGCGTTTATGAAGCCCACGGAAGCGCTACAGGAAAGTCTCTATAAAGAGATGGTGGGCCATATCAAGGAAACTGACCAAAGCGCCCCCTACCGCTGGGGCAACTACTTTTACTATTCGCGCACAGAGCAAAGTAAACAATATCCAATCTACTGCCGCAAGCGTGGCAGCCTTGAAGGCTCTGAAGAGGTGATTCTCGATCAGAACGAGCTTGCCAAGGGCCTGAAGTTCATGAGTGTCGGCGCGTTCGTGGTAAGCGACGACGGCAATCTGCTGGCATATTCAACTGATTCGACCGGCTATCGCCAGTATAAGTTACAGATCAAAGATCTGCGGTCAGGCGAGCTGTTCCCTGAGAGTTTTGAGCGCACGGGCAGTGTTATGTGGTCCACCGACAACAAGACGCTTTTCTTTACTACAGAAGACGCGGTGACCAAGCGCTCCGACAAATTCTTTCGCCATGCGTTAGGAAGTGACAAGACAGATCTGCTGTTCGAAGAAAAGGACGAACTGTTTGACCTCATCGCGTACCGCTCCCGCGACAGAGCGATGATTTTCCTGGGTTCGATTAGCAAAACGTCTAATGAGTTTCGCTATTTGCCGGCCGATCAATCCACTGCGGAGTTGCAACTAATCCGTGCCCGCGAAGCCGATCACGAATACGATGTCGATCATCGTGGTCAGCTCTTCTACATACGCACCAATAAGAATGCGAAAAATTTCCGCGTCGTTTCGGCGCCTGTTTCAGATCCTTCGGAGAAGAACTGGAAAGATGTAGTCGCCCATCGTCCAGCTGTTAAGGTTGCGGAGATCGATCTCTTTGCAAACCATCTGGTTGTGTCGGAATGGGAAAACGGCTTACAGCGGCTAGAGGTAGTGGATTTCAAGAATGGCAAGAGACATTGGATTAAGTTTCCTGAACCAGTCTATTCCGCTTTCGTAGGGGTAAATCGGGAGTTTGACACGCCGGCCGTTCGCTATGACTACCAGTCTTTAGTCACTCCGAATTCAGTGTTCGACTACGACATGAATACTCAGAAGGCGACTCTCATTAAGCAGACGGAGGTGCCCGGCGGTTTCAATGCGCCCAACTACCAGTCGGAGCGGCTTTTTGCCACTGCGGCCGATGGGACAAAGATTCCCATGTCAGTTGTATATCGACGTGGGACCAAGATTACGGGCCAGGCTCCTCTGCTTCTTTACGGATACGGTTCGTACGGGTATTCGATTCCTCCCACATTTTCATCAAATCGAGTGAGTTTGTTGGATCGAGGCGTTATCTACGTCATCGCGCACATTCGTGGTGGCGGAGAGTTGGGCGAAGAGTGGCGCGAGCAGGGACGGATGATGAAAAAGATGAACACCTTCACCGACTTCATCTCTTGCGCCGAATACTTGATCAACAATAAATACACTTCGAAAGATCGGATTGTTATTCAAGGTGGCAGCGCCGGTGGTTTACTCATGGGCGCCGTGAGCAATATGCGCCCCGATCTATTCAAAGCGGTCGTTTCACAGGTACCGTTTGTCGATGTTCTCAACACAATGCTCGATGCTTCGTTGCCACTCACAACCAGCGAGTTTATCGAATGGGGCAATCCCCAGGAAAAGAGCGCCTACGACTACATGAAACAGTATTCGCCATACGACAATATCGCAGCAAAGAATTATCCGGCGATGCTGGTGAAGGTGTCGTTGAACGACAGTCAGGTGCCTTACTGGGAAGGCACGAAACTGGTTGCGAAACTGCGCACTATGAAGACGGACCACAACCCATTGCTGCTAAAGGTAAATATGGGAGCAGGCCACGGCGGCTCGTCAGGCCGCTACGACGCGTTGAGGGAAGTTGCCGTTGACTACGCCTTCATGCTTTCGCAGATGGGGATCGAGAAGTAGCCACTGGAGTCTAGAGTCTGGAGTCTGGAGTCTAGAGTCTGTTCGAACTCTAGAAACCAGGCTCTAAGCTCTATCTCTGTTTCTGACTCAGACTCCAGACTTCCAGACTCTAGACTCTAGACTCCAGACTCCAGACTCTAGACTCCAGACTCTAGACTCCAGACTC
>Ga0214473_10002858_pt1 | contig 21132 bp, 17 predicted proteins | sample RVTome_7_FD_203509 | JGI IMG/M metagenome (GOLD analysis project Ga0214473, IMG submission 203509) | Soil microbial communities from uranium-contaminated site in the Upper Colorado River Basin, Wyoming, United States - RVT98D197 | ecosystem: Environmental > Terrestrial > Soil > Contaminated >... | reverse complement strand
GCCTCGAAAGCGTAGTAGCTGCTCGACTGGGAGCCGAAGGTGACGTTCAGGGAGCTGGTGCGGATCATGGTCGACGCCGACCTCGAGGACGCGGGCCTCCCGACCCCCGGCGAGGGCCGAAAAATCCTCGCCGCCAAGGGCCTCCCCGTCGGCTCGAAGCTCTAACCCCAGAACCGGGACGTTCCTAAAAGTCCCACAGAACCGGGACACTCTTGATCCTGAGGATTCATGAAATGGCGCTTACAACAGATAGAACAATCTGCATGAGTGTCCCAGATTTGGGGGACTTTTAGGAACGTCCCGGTTCTGGGGTTCGTTCCGGGGGTGGAATGAGCGCGTTCGCGGGAAAGAAGATCCTGGTCACCGGCGGGTCGGGGTTCCTCGGGGCTCCCGTCATCTCGCAGCTGCTCGGTCGCGGCGCGCGGCAGGAGGACGTCACGGTCCCGCGGTCGGCGCGGTACGACCTTCGCCTCCCGACGGCGTGCGCGGAGGTCGTCGCGGGGCAGGATCTTGTGATCCACCTGGCGGCCAACGCGGGCGGGATCGGCTGGAACCGGTCGTACCCCGGCTCCCTTTTCTACGACAACGCCGCCATGGGAATCCACCTGTTGGAGGAATCCCGCAAGGCCGGCGTGAAGAAATTCGTCCAGATCGGCACCGTCTGCGCCTATCCGTTCCAGCCGCCGCGCATCCCGTTCCGCGAGGACGACCTCTGGGCCGGATATCCCGAGCCGACCAACGCCCCGTACGGCATGGCCAAGAAGGCGATGATGGTGATGGGGCAGGCATACCGGGAGGAGTACGGCTTCAACGTGATCGACCTGCTCCCCGTGAACCTGTACGGCCCCCGCGACCATTTCTTCGAGCCGGAGAAGTCGCACGTCATCCCGGCGCTCATCAAGAAATTCGTCGATGCCCGCGAATCCGGCGCGCCCGAGGTGATCGTCTGGGGGAGCGGCTACTTCAAGGGCACCCCCGTCTCCCGCGAGTTCCTTTACGTGGATGACGCCGCCGAGGCGATCGCATTGGCCGCCGAGCGGTACGACGGGGCGGAGCCGGTGAACGTCGGCTCGGGCTGCGAGGTGCCGATCAACGACCTGATCGCCATGGTGTGCGAGATTGCCGGCTACCGGGGGAAGGTGGTCCGCGACCTCACGAAGCCCGACGGCCAGCCCCGCCGCTGCCTCGACACCTCCCGCGCGAAGGAACGGTTCGGCTTCGTCGCCCGTACGCCGTTCGAGGAAGGTCTGCGCAAGACGATCGCGTGGTACGAGCAGGCGCGACGGGAACACTCCTGAGTTCTACCCGTCGGGAAATTGCCTCTTCCGCGATCCGATCACGCCAGCGGCGTAACATGGTTGTTATAACCTTCGACTGCCGATCGGTTCCCGGACACAAGGTTCGATAACCGACCTGTCGCCGCGCGCCCCTCCGGTCTCCGCACGCTCTCTCCGTCCGGTTTCACCTCCGCAACTCCTTCCCGCACGGACGTTTTCCGGTCCCTCCGTGCCGCCGCGTCCACCCGAGCGTCTCTCGCGCGCAACCGGCCCGCCCCTTGCTCCCTCCTCCCCTCAACGAACCCCAGAACCGGGACGTTCCTAAAACTCCCCCAGAACGGGGACACTCATCGCCCGGGGGCCTTCGCAGGAGTAGCGCCAAGTGTGTCCCTCTTTTGTGGGAGTTTTAGGAACGTCCCGGTTCCGGGGTTGATGAAGCGAGCCCAAAAAAGGGAGGGAGCGACGATGAAGAAAGCACTGCTGGTCGGCATCAACCGGTATCCGGATCCGGGCAACGAGCTGAAAGGGTGCGTGAACGACGTCCGCCAGATGGCGGAAACGCTGAAAAGCCGGTACGGCTTCCCCGGCGACGGGAACATGCGCCTCCTCACCGACGCCCGTGCCACCACCAAGGCGATCCTCGACGGGCTCGCCTGGCTCACCGCGGGAGCCTCCCCGGGCGACTCCCTCGTCTTCCACTATTCCGGCCACGGCTCCCAGGTGCCCGACAGAAACGGCGACGAGACGACCGACCGGCTCGACGAGATCCTCTGCCCGTACGACCTCGACTGGGATCACCCGCTCACCGATGACGACCTCGCCGCCGTCTGCGCCCACGTCCCGCAGGGGGCCCTCCTCACCGTCATCCTCGACTGCTGTCACTCCGGCACCGGCCTGCGCGACTTCGCCCTCTCCGGCAACCTCCATTATCTGCCCAGCCTCACGCGGCCCGCGAATCTCGTGCACTCCGGCTGCACCCTCCCCCGCGGGAATTTCGTCCGCCCCTGCAGCATCCCCCCGTCCGACGCCCCCGACCGGCACCGCTTTCTCCCGCACCCGGAAACGCCGGATCCAGCTCCGCCGCGCCCCCGCCGCCCCACCCGCCGGTTCGGCGTCAGCGTCACCCGCACCAATGCCGTTCTTATCGCTGCCTGCCGGGACGACCAGACCTCGGCCGATGCATGGATCGACGGCGGCTACCACGGCGCCCACACCTATCACCTCTGCCGCACCCTGGGCAACGGGACCCGCGACCTCACCTACCGCACTCTCGTCGCCGCCACCGGGACCGCCCTCTCCCGCGCCGGTTTCGACCAGGTCCCCCAACTCGAAGGCCCCGAAAAATTGCTCATGCTGCCATTCTCCGCAGCATAGTGCCGGCGGAACGACCAGGTGCCGCGCCAGGTCAGATTCATCCGGAGTCTCTCGGAAAATGCCAGAAAATGGAATGTCCATGAAACGGATCGGGGCAGGGTCCGGGGGTTTACCGTTCAATTCGAGGTGTGGCATGATGCCAAGTCGGAAGCCATCGTTCGATACGACGGTTCTCATGGTTTTCCACACAAAGATTTCTTTTTGCGGGGTGATTGGCCGTGACGAAACTTGAACGGTTGGATTCCGTCCTCGGGTTCGAGTTTGATCGTTACGTTATGGAACACCCGGATTTCGCGGAAAGGATTCCGCCGGGGGCCATCGTAGTCCTCCAACTGGAAGGGGAGGATGCTTTGAACAGGTGGGCCCGGAACATCGCCGAACATCACCGTGGTAAAGATGAGCCCATCCTTTTCGTTCAGGTAAAGGGGTTGCGTCCCCCCAAGTCCCGCCTCATCCGTCCCGTCATCGCCAAGTCCGCCTGACCCTCCGCGCCCGGAACCCCAGAACCGGGACGTTCCTAAAACTCCACCAAAAGTGGGACACTCTTGGCCCCGTTCTCTAGTAGCATTCCCCATCGGGCTGTGTGTGTCCCGGTTCTGTGGGAGTTTTAGGAACGTCCCGGTTCTGGGGTACTTGCCGTAATTTCCCGGGTTTGATATGGTTCACAAATAATCCGGCGTACACCCCATTCCAATGAGACGTGCATCCCGTGCGCGTGCGGATGTCCCACATGGCGATGTCCGCGGGAGGGCTGTGCTTGGACCCGAAGTGGTACCTGGTCAAGACGAAAGCGCTTAATGAAACGCGCGTACATACCCGCCTGACCGGCGCCGGCTACGAAGTCCTCTTCCCGAAAATCAGCAGGAAATCGAAGCGGCACCGTGGCCTCTTCGAGATGCGCCCGCTCTTCCCGACCTACATCTTCGTCCGGTTCGACGGCGACGAGCTGAAAACGATCAAGTACACTCACGGCGTCGCCCGGGTCATCTGCTTCGGGCCGGAGCCCCACGAAGTGGGGGAGGAGATCATCGCCACCGTCCGGGCGCGTATGAACGAGGAGGGGATCGTCAAGCTGGAGCCGAAGAAGGTCGTCCTGTCCCCCGGCCAGCATGTCAAGATCGGCGAGGGGCCTTTCGCGGGCTTCGACGCGATCTTCGTCGAGGAGCTCCCCGACCGGGAGCGCGTGGTCCTGCTCCTGAACGCCGTCTCCAGCTACCGGTTGACGGTCGAGAAGGATTCGCTTGAGCCTTAATTTTCAAGGGGTTGAGGAGGTCCCCGAATTTGCGGGCTGTCGTCGTCAACTCTGATAATATAAAACATTGTGTTGTGGAAACGTTCCGCAGGTGGTATCGCCAGGCGGTCTCTCCCGTTTCCGGAGGCTGCATGGGCGGTAGCCTGCGCGCAAGACCCGCGCAACGAAGGCGGAGTTGAAGATCATGGTCGCGCTATGGAAGGATTGCGGATCCTGAGAACATTCGTCGCCTGCGCGATCGGTTGCGTTCTCCTCGTCCTGCCGATGGTCGCCTCACCCGCGGGGCCGGGGATCTTCCTCCGGGACGAACCGGAGGCGTACGTCATGATCGACAAGCTCCAGGGGCTCGGGCTCCTTCCCGGGCTGATGACGGGAACGCGCGGGCTCGAGGCGCGCGAAGTGGCCCTCGAGGCGGGGAAGGAGGAGCACGTCGAGGACCCGTTCGTCGACGGGATGCTCCGGTTTCTCCAGCTCGAAGGCGCAAGGGACCTCGATTTCCGGATCGGGGGCGGGCTGGGGTATTCGAACGCAAGGTACATCCCTCCCAACGCGCAAGGCGTCCCGGTTCCGGAAGGCGCGGGATACGGTGTGAACGGTTTCTTCCGCGCGGCCCCGTTCAGCTGGCTCGGCTTCCAGGCGCAGGCCGAGGCCGTGGCCGGAAGCGACGGCGAACAGACAGGGCGGATCGGGGAAGCGTCCGTGCTCCTGGGGTGGCCCCAGGCGACCCTCGAGGCGGGGCGCTTCGCCGTGTGGTACGGGCCGGGACGGCACGGCGCCCTCATCTTCACGACGAACGCCGAGTCCCTGACCGGGGTCCGGATCCGCAACCCCCGTCCGATCGCCTTCCCGAAACCGATCCGCTTCCTGGGGGCGTTCCAGTACGACTTCTTCATGGCCCGCATCGACACCGGCGGCCCCTATCCCGACTCCCTGGTCTCGGGGATGCGATTCGCCTTCCGGCCGAACCGGTACCTCGAATTCGGTGCCTCCCGTGCGCTCCATTTCGGGGGGGAGGGGCGGGACGAAAGCTTTTCCACGTTCTTTGATATCCTGACGGGACAGCGGGAGAGCGCGGGGAACACGCCGAAAGGGAATTCGCTGGCCTCCGTCGATGCGAAAGTTCTTCTCCCGTTTCGTCTTCAGCCGGTGGTCCTGTACGCCGAATACGGAGGCGAGGACCAGGCCCGGCTCTTCATTTTCACCCGCCACGCCTGGCTGGGCGGGGTCTTCCTGCCGTCGATCGGCTCGTTCCGGAAGGCCGACCTGCGGATCGAGTACGGCACCACAAACTCGCATGCACCCGGCATTTGGTACCAACACTCGCAATACCCGCACCAATACAACGGCCAGGTCCTGGGCCACCATATGAGCACGGACGCGCGGGACCTCTTCCTCGAGGCCCGCCTCTTTATCGTTCCCTCCTCCTACCTCGAACTGAATTACGATCGGACGGAACGTACCTTCCCCGGCCCCGCCACGGAACAGCGGAAGCGGATCGCGGGCGGGGTCGTCGCCTGGCTCACAGGGAACGTCCGCGTCGAGGGAAAGGCCGCTTATGACCGGTTCTCGGACGAGGGGGGCGTGCCCGGCCGCGACGGGAGCAACAAGACGATCGAGATTTCGGCCGCCTGGCAGTACCGATAAACCGGTTAGTTGTTTCGTGTTTCCGCTGGTGCTGTTATGTTGATTTTTTCCAAGGGAGAGGCCATGATTCGGCGCACTTTCCGGGGTACGATCCTGCTTGTCGTTTTCTCCCTGATCGGCGTGCATTCCGCCCGGGCCGCCGACCCGTACGGCTCCGCCGGCGGGAGCCTGGAGCAGACCCCATCCCCCTATCAGGGTGCCATGGGTTCTTATCCTCAGGGCCAGGGGCCTTCGTCGCCCTACCCGCAAATGCCGGGTCTCCCGTCCCCCTATCCCCAGCCCCCTCTGATGACTCCTTTCCCGCAAGGGGTCGGCTCTTTCGGTGAAATTTCTCCCCCTTCGATGGAAACGGGGGCTACACCGCGGCTGGCTCCACTCCCGCCGGAACGTCAGTCCGCGTTCGAGCAACTTGTTTCCGGGAAGGTGGAGATCACCAGGGCGCAGTTCGAAGTGATAAAGAAAGATCCGAATATCCGGTTTTTGAACGCCATCGGGGTCACGCCTTCGGGATCCATCCTTGTGCCCATCAGGATCGTCCCCGGCCCGGAGAAGAGGGAGTTTCTACAGACCCTGCCGATGGTCCAGACGACGATCCCGCCGCCGGAAGTCGACGCGGGATACCTGGTCGGACCTCCCGATCGGATCGGCGAAACGTTTCGCCTCCTCGGCATCAGCAGCCCCTTTTCCATTTCGATGGATCTGAAGCACTTCGGACTGGATCTGTTCCTCCAGGGGCGTACGGGGTTCCTGACGACCAACCGGCTACCGGTAGGTCCCGACTACATCCTCGGCCCCGGGGACGAGGTGAAAGTCAGGGTCTGGGGAAAGGTCGAGGGAGCGTGGAATCTTGCGATCGACCGGGACGGCACGGTGCGGATGCCGAAAGTCGGCGTCATCGCGCTGGGGGGGCTCAGCTTCGAGCAGGCCAAGGAGGTTCTGCAGAAGGAGTTTTCCAGGTACTACAGCGGATTCGAGATGAACGTTACCCTCGGCGCGCTCCGGACGATGTCGGTCTATGTCGTGGGCAACGCCCGCCAGCCGGGCGCCTACACGGTTTCCTCCCTTGCGACGCTGGTTCACGTCCTGATCCAGGCCGGGGGGCCGACCAAGTCCGGATCGATGAGAGACATCCAGATCCGCCGGGGGGGGCAGGTCATCGCCCACTTCGACATGTACGACTTTCTCCGGAGGGGGGACAAGTCCGGGGACCCGCGTCTCCTGCCGGAGGACGTGATCTTCATCCCCTCGATCGGGCCGGTCGCCGCGATCGCCGGAAGCGTCAACACCCCGGGTCTGTACGAACTGAAGGGGGAACGGACCGTTTTGCAACTGGTCGAACTGGCGGGAGGATTGAACGCCCTGGCGTTCCGGGGACGCCTGCAGATCGAGCGGATCGTGGAGAGCAATCGCCAGATCGTGTTCGAATCCGACCTCGAGGAATCGAAGGAAAAAGAGGTCGATCTCCGTTCCGGGGATATCCTCAAAGTCTTCCAGGTCGTCCAGGACCGGAGGACCGTTCGCATCTTCGGGGCCGTTCAGCGGGACGGCGAGTACGGGTTCAAGCCCGGGATGACGGTGAAGGATCTGCTCTCGCTGTCAGGCGGCACGAAATATTACGCGTACCTGAAAGAAGGGGAACTGACCCGCCTGCATGTCACCGATGCGGGGCCGAGGGTCGAGAAGATGAACATCGACCTGGAGAAGGCGCTGGCCGGGGACTCCCCGTCGAATCTTCCCCTGCAGGAGAACGACCAGCTGTTCATCCGCACCATCCCGGAGTGGAGGATGTACAGCCAGGTCACGGTCCTGGGGGAATTCCGCTTTCCAGGAACGTACACGGTCCGAAAAGGGGAAAAGCTCTCTTCCCTGATCGAGAGGGCCGGCGGGTTCACGGAAAAGGCGTATCTGAGAGGCGCCGTATTCACGAGGGAAAGCGTTCGGGAACTCCAGCAGAGGCGGCTCACGGAATCGATCGACCGGCTGGACCGGGAACTCATCTCCCGCGGGTCGGCCAGTCTCTCGGCGGCGGCATCCCCCGAGGAACTGAAAGCGAAGGAAGGGGAGATCAGGCAGAGCAAGGAACTGATCGCGAAGTTGAAGAGCGTGCAGGCCAGCGGAAGGATGGTGATGGAAATCGCCCCGCCCGAGGCCCTCAGAAAGACCATTTACGATATCGAGCTCGAAAACGGGGATTCACTGGTCGTCCCGGAAAACCCCCGGAGCCTTCAGGCGCTCGGCGCCGTCTTCAACCAGACCGCGTTCGTCTTCGATCACACGAAGGGGCTGCAGGATTATATCGAGATGGCGGGCGGCTACACGGAATTCGCCGACAAGGACCGGGTCTTCGTACTGAAGGTGAACGGATCCGCCGTCCGGCCCAGGGACCGAGGCCTCTTCCTCTTTTCCAAGGCGACGCAGACGGATGGAAGGCCGCTCCTGGAGCCCGGTGACAGCATCGTCGTTCCCGAGAAACTGGACCGGATCGCCTGGATGCGGGAGATCAAGGACATCACCCAGATCATCTTCCAGATCGCCGTGTCGGCGGGCGTCGTCGTCGCGCTTTTCTAGCGGGAAACCCGTTTATGGAGCAAGGAGTGGAACCCCATAAAGTGCCTCCCGAGGATGGAATCGAACTGTCGAAACTATTCCGGGTTCTTTCGCGCCGGCCCCGCCTGATCTACGGGATCCCCGCGGCATTCACGGTCGTTGCCGTGGTGTTTTCCCTGCTGCTCCCGAATTACTACAAGGCGGAGACCCGGATCCTTCCTCCCCAGGATAAGGGGGGGAACCTTGCCGCGCAACTGTTGCGCCAGGGGGGCGGGGGGCTGATCGCCTTGGCGGGCGGGGATTCAGGCGTCAAGTCCGAGCTGTACGTGGAGATCATGAAATCCCGAACGGTGCTGGACCGCATCGTCGACCGGTTCGACCTGATGAAGCTCTATAAGGCACGGTACCGCCAGGACGCCCGGCGGAGTCTCCTCGGGTCCATCACCGCCAGGGAGGACCGGAAAAGCGGGATCATCATCCTGACGGTGGAGGACCGGGATCCGAAACGGGCGGCGGACATGGCCAACGCGTTCAGCGAAGAGCTGAAATCCACGGCGGGCGGGCTGGCGATCTCGGAAGCCGGCCAAAGGCGAATGTTCTTCGAGGAACAGATCCGGCATGCGAAAGAGTCGCTTGTCCGGGCCGAGGAGGGGATCAAGGGATTCCAGCAGCGGACGGGGATGTTCCAGGTAGACGCCCAGGCAAGGGTCATCATCGAGGGGATCGCGCGTCTTCGGGCGATCATCGCTGCGAAGGAGGTCGAGGCCAAGGTGATTCGGTCGTTCGCGACCTCCCAAAATCCGGACCTGAACCGGGTCGAGGAGGAGATTCGGGCCCTCCGCTCCGAGTTGGAGAAAGTCGAGACGTCAAAGGGTCACGGTTTCGACCCCCTCATGGCATCGGGGAGGGTCCCCGAGATGGGGATGGAATATCTCCGGAAACTGAGGGAGCTCAAATACAACGAAACCCTGTTCGAGCTTCTGTCGAAGCAATTCGAGCTGGCGAAGCTGGACGAGGCCAGGGGCGCGGTCGTCATCCAGGTGATCGACGGGGCCGTTCCTCCCGAGCGAAAATCCGGGCCGCACAGGGCGTTGATCGTCCTGCTGGCGGCGGGAACGGGATTCTTCCTGGCCATGCTCATCGTTTTGTTTCTCGAACGGCCGCTGATGAAGGAGCCATGAAACAGGACGTTCTTTTCCTGATCCCCGCCCGGGGAGGATCCAAAGGGTTTCCCGGGAAGAACCTTGCGAGGCTGGCGGGCATTCCACTCGTGGGGCGCACCGTCAGGATCGCCCGCCGGGCGGCCTCGGTCCTCGGGCCGGGTTGCCGGGTGGTCTGTTCCACGGACGATCCCGCCATCGCCGAGGCGGCTCGCGCGTGGGGAGCCGAAGTGCCCTTCCTTCGCCCTTCCGAGCTGGCGACGGATGGGGCAAGTACGATGGACGTTGTGTTCCATGCCCTCGACGCGCTTGACGGCCCTTTTGACGCGATCGCCCTGCTCCAGCCTACGAGTCCTCTTACCGAAGCGGAGGACATCCTTGGCGCCATCCGCCTGCACCTGGAGAAGAGAGTTCCTGTCCTCTCCGTTTGCGCCGCGGAGCACCCCGTCGAATGGCTCTACCGGATGGAGGAGGACGGCTGCCTGAGCCTCGTGCTCCCTGCAAAGAACGCTCATCAGCGGCAGACCGTTGGTGTCGCCTACCGGCCGAATGGTGCCGTCTATGTGGCGTCGCCCGACACACTGCGGCAAGCGGGGAGTTTCATGACGGGTTCGACGCGGGGTTTCCTGATGCCCGCCGACCGCTCTGTAGACATCGATGCGCCGCTGGATCTCGTCGTGGCGAGTGCGATTCTGGAGGCGCGAGAGGTTCCTTGCATCGAAATCGCGGGAAGGAAGATCGGGCCAGGCCAACCCTGTTTCATCATCGCGGAGGCCGGCGTCAACCATAACGGGAGCCTGGAACTTGCCCTGAAGCTTGTCGACGCGGCCGCGACCGCCGGCGCCGACGCCGTCAAGTTCCAGACCTTCAAGGCGGACCGTCTCGTCACAAAGGATGCGCCGAAGGCCGGGTATCAGATTCGCGCAACCGGGGATGCAGGGACCCAGCACGAGATGCTGAAACGCCTTGAACTCACCGAAGAGAACCATCGTTCCCTCATTGCGCGCTGCGAGAGGCGCGGCGTCCTCTTCCTGTCTACCCCCTTTGACGAAGAAAGCTGCGACTTTCTCGAATCGCTCGAACTCCCTGCCTTCAAGCTTCCATCGGGCGAGCTGACCAACCTCCCGCTCCTCGCCCACGTTGCCGGGAAGGGCAAACCGGTCATCCTTTCGACGGGCATGGCGACGCTCCAGGAAGTCGATGCCGCAGCCGAGACCTTCGCGCGATCCGGCAACAACCGGCTCGTCCTCCTGCAGTGTGTCAGCGAGTATCCGGCCGACCCGGCGGAAGCGAACCTGCGCGCGATGGCATCGATGAGGTCCTTGTTCGGATTCCCCGTGGGCTTTTCCGACCACACACGCGGCATGGCGGCGGCCATTACTGCGGCGGCCCTTGGGGCGTGCGTGGTGGAAAAACACTTCACGCTTGATCGCGAGATGCCTGGGCCCGACCATCGCGCGTCGCTCGAGCCGGAGGAACTGGCCGAGATGGTGCGCGGGATCCGTCTCGCCGAATCGGCCCTCGGGGACGGCGAGAAGCGCCCCGGGGCCGGCGAGGCGGCAACCGCCCGGACGGTGCGCAAGAGTCTCGTGGCGGCTTGCGACATTTCCGCCGGTACGGTTCTCGGGCCCGAGCACATTGCGGTCAAGCGGCCTGGCACCGGCATCTCTCCCGGCATGCGGGTGCGCCTCCTCGGGCGGAAGATGCGGATCGCGGTTCCTTCGGGAACGCTTTTCGATTGGGAGATGCTCGGTTGAGAACCATCGGTATCGTAACCACCTCGCGGGCGGACTACGGCATCTATCTTCCCCTGCTGCGTCGCATTCAGGCCGAGCCCGGCCTCGCGCTCCACCTCCTCGTAACGGGAATGCACCTCTCGCCACGCTTCGGGATGACGGTCAAGGCCATCGAGGCGGACGGTTTTGAAATCGCCGAGAGGGTGAAGATGCTGTCGAACTCGGATGAACCCGCGGCCATCGCGAAGTCCATGGCGCGGGGGACGGCGGGTTTTGCGGAAGTCTTCTCGCGCTCCCGCCCGGACATCCTGGTGGTCCTCGGGGACCGCTACGAGATGCACGCCGCCGCGCTCGCCGCGCTTCCCTTCAAGATCCCGGTCGCTCACATCCACGGGGGAGAGTTGACCGAAGGCGCCATCGACGACGCCCTGCGGCATTCCATGACGAAGTTGAGCCACCTGCATTTCGCCGCCACGCAGGAATACGGGCGACGGCTCGTGCAGATGGGAGAGGAGCCCTGGCGCGTGACGGTCTCCGGCGCCCCTTCGCTGGACAACCTCGCCTCCGTGAAGCGGCTCACGGCGGCAGCGTTGGAGTCCCGCTTCGGTCTGCGCGTCACGCAGGAAACGCTCCTCGTCACGTTCCACCCCGCGACGCTGGAGTACGAGGACGCGAAGCGTCAGGCCGGGGAACTCCTGGCGGCCCTCAGGGCGTCGGGGCGGCCGGTCGTCTTCACGATGCCCAACGCGGACACCGGCGGCAGGGTCATCCGTGAAAGCATCAAGCGCTTCGCGCGCGGGGAGTCCTCGGCGCAGGCGGTGGAGAGCCTGGGCACGGAGGGGTACTTCAGCGTCCTCGCCCTCTGCGCCGCGATGGTGGGGAACTCGTCCAGCGGCCTCCTGGAAGCCCCGTCCTTCGGCCTCCCCGTGGTGAACGTGGGGAGCCGCCAGCGCGGAAGGGTGCGCGGGGTAAACGTGATCGACGTCGGCTACGGACGGGAAGAAATCGGAGAGGGCATCCGGCGTGCCACGGATCCCGTGTTTCGGAAATCCCTTCAGGGCTTGGCCAACCCTTACGGCGACGGGAAGGCCTCTCGCCGCATCGTGGTGAAACTCGCGGAGGTGCCGCTTTCAGGCCGCCTCCTGATGAAGCGTTTTCATGACCTCGCCATCCCGGAGGGGCGCAGATGAATCCGGCTACGACGAAGCCGGATCTGCCCCGCTGCGCAATCCTTGGCGGCGGCGGCCACGCGCGTGTGCTCATCGACTGCATCCGGGAGGCCGGCCTCGCGGTGATCGAGGGAGTTCTCGACCCGGATTCCTCACTCCACGGGCGGAAGATATTGGACGTCCCCGTCCTCGGCGGCGACGACCTGCTGGGCGGGATGGCGGCGGCGGGCGTCACTCATTTCGTGGTAGGGCTCGGCGGGGTGGGGGACAACAGGCCGAGGAGGCGTCTCTTCGAACTTGGCTGCTCCTGCCGCCTGAAGCCCCTTACGGTGCGCCACCCCTCTGCCATGGTCTCGCGCTGGGCGGGCATTGGACCCGGCTGCCAGTTGTTGCCCGGTATTATCGTGAACGCGTGCGCCGTTCTCGGGAAGAACGTTATCGTGAACAGCGGCGCCATCGTGGAGCACGATTGTGTCGTCGGGGACCACGCCCATATCGCGACAGGGGCCAGGCTCGCCAGCACTGTGCAGGTTGGGATCGGCGCCCACATTGGTGCGGGGGCGACGGTCAGGCAGTCCATCCGGATCGGCGAAGGCGCCATCGTCGGCGCGGGGGCCGTCGTCGTGAAGGATGTCGGGCCCGGCGTCGTGGTAGCGGGCGTACCTGCGCGACCGATCCGATAGAAGAAGGGGAACGAATGTCACAAAATTTCGAAGATACCGTCGTTTCGGAGAGTGCATCCCTGCGGACCGCCATGGAAGTTCTGGACCGCGGGTCCCTCGAAATCGTCCTCGTCGTGAGCCCCGATGGCGCGCTTCTGGGGACGCTGACCGACGGAGATATTCGCAGGGCGATCCTTTCGGGCGCCTCTCTGGAGGATGCGGTCTCCGGATTCATGCACCGGCGCTTTACGGCCGTCGGTCCCTCTGCAAGCCGCACGGAAGTGCTCGACTTGATGCGGGCCCGCACCTTCCAGCAGATCCCCATTGTCGACGAGTCCGGGCGGCTCGTGGGGCTTCACCTTTTGCGGGAGATCCTCGGGGCCTCGATACGTCCCAACTGGGCGGTTGTGATGGCGGGTGGGCGCGGTGAGCGGTTGCGACCCATCACCGATTCGATCCCTAAACCGATGATCAAAGTGGCCGGCCGCCCGATCCTGGAGCGCATTGTGCTTCACCTTGTGGGATTCGGTATCCGCCGCATCTTCCTTTCGGTCAACTACATGGGAGATATGATCGAGGGCTATTTCAAGGACGGGGCTGAACTGGGTTGCAATATCGAGTACGTGAAGGAAGAAAAGCCCCTCGGCACGGGCGGCGCGCTTTCGCTCCTTCCCGAGAAACCGGACCATCCGGTCCTTATGCTGAACGGGGACCTGCTGACCCAGTTCAACATCGGGAACATGCTGTCCTTCCATGCGGACGGGGGATTCAAGGCGACGGTAGGCGTCCACGAATACGTCCACACGGTCCCCTACGGGGTTGTGGAGCGGGAAGGCGACCGGATCACGGGGATTCGCGAAAAACCGACGCAGACATGGCTCGCCAACGCGGGCATCTATGTCTTCGAACCGGATTTGGTGGAGAGGGTACCACAGGATACCTACTTCCCCCTGCCGACCCTTGTCGAGGAGTGCCTCGATCGTGGGGAAGCGGTGGGTGCGTTCCCGATCAAGGAGGACTGGATCGACGTGGGCCACCCCAAGGAGTTGCGAAAGGCGCGCGGAGAGGGGAACAAGACGTGAACTGGGCGGAACGCAAGGTCCTGGTGACGGGTGCCGACGGATTCATCGGGAGCCACCTGACGGAGCGCCTCGTCGCCCTGGGCGCCGACGTACGTGCCTTCTGCTTTTATAACTCGAACGGATCGTTGGGCTGGCTGGATGGCGCCGAACCGGCGGTCAGGAATTGCCTGGATGTGCGACTGGGTGACATCCGCGACGCCCGCTTCGTGGAGGAATCCTGCCGTGGTGTGGACACCGTTTTTCATCTGGCGGCGCTCATCGCCATCCCCTATAGCTATACGGCTCCGGAGAGCTTCGTGGACACCAACGTGAAGGGCACCCTCAACGTGCTGGAGGGCGCACGGCGTGCGGGCTGCCGCCGGATGGTGAACACATCGACCAGCGAGGTGTACGGAACGCCGGACAGCGTACCGATCCGCGAAACCCATCCCCTCCAGGGGCAGTCGCCCTACAGTGCCTCGAAGATCGCAGCGGACAAGTTCTGCGAGGCCTACTATTGCTCCTTCAAAGTACCCGTAGTGACACTTCGGCCATTCAACACCTACGGCCCGCGCCAGTCCACCCGCGCCGTTCTTCCGACCATCCTGGTCCAGCTCCTCGCGGGGAAAAAGGTGGTAAAGCTCGGACGCCTGGACCCCAAACGCGATCTGACCTTCGTGGCGGACACGGTGGAGGGCTTCGTCAAGGCCGCGGAGGTTGAGGGCATCGAGGGTGAGGTATTTCAACTTGGCACCGGGCAAACGGTCTCCATCGGTGAGCTCTTCGATGCCTCCTGCGCCGCACTCGGCGTGAAGGCCCGCGCAATCCAGGAGCAGGAGCGCCTGCGCCCCGACGACAGCGAGGTGATGGTCCTCCTCTCGGATCCCTCGAAGGCCAGGTCGGTTCTCGGGTGGGAGGCCCTGGTCCCCCTGGAGGAGGGGCTGCGGCGCACGGCGGCGTGGCTGGGAAAGCACATCCACCTCTACGACCCGGAGCGATACCATCGATGAGCCGGAAGATCATCCCCCTCTCCGTGCCCTGCCTGCGCGGGAACGAATGGGCCTATGTGAAGGAGTGCCTGGACACCAACTGGGTCTCCTCCGTGGGCGCCTTCGTGGACCGGTTCGAGAGCATGGCGGCCACGGCCCTCGGGGTCGGCCATGCCGTTGCGACGGTGAACGGGACGGCGGCACTGCACATCGCGCTCAAGCTGGCTGGTGTGCAGGCCGACGACGAAGTGGTGGTTTCGGATCTCACCTTTATCGCCCCCGCCAACGCCGTCCGCTACCTCGGAGCGTGGCCCGTCCTCGTCGATGCCGACCCGAGGTTTTGGCAGATGGACCCACAGAAACTGAGGGACTTCCTTCGGAAGGACTGCGCATACGCCGGGGGAACCCTGAGGAACCGGCACACCGGTCGCCGCGTGGCCGCCCTCCTTCCCGTCCACGTCCTTGGTCACCCCTGCGACATGGCCCCCATCCTGGAGGAGGCCGGAGCGTTCGGCCTTCCCGTGGTGGAGGACGCCACCGAAAGCCTGGGCGTGCGCTATAAAGGCCGTCCCGCGGGCTCTTTCGGCCGGATGGCCTGCCTGAGCTTCAACGGGAACAAGATCCTGACCACCGGCGGCGGCGGGATGATGGTTACGGACGATGCGGACCTGGCCCGGCGCGCCCGCTACCTCACGACCCAGGCAAAGGACGACGCCGTGGAGTACATCCACGGGGAGGTGGGGTTCAATTACCGCCTGACCAACGTGCCGGCCGCCATCGGGGTGGCCCAGATGGAGCAGCTGGAAAGCCACGTGGCCGACAAGCGCGCGACGGCCGGGGCCTATACGAGGGCTCTCTCCCGGATCCCGGGCATCCGCTGCCCGGAGGAGCCGGAGGGCGCATTCAGCACCTTTTGGCTATACACCATTCTCGTGGATGAAAAAAAGGCCGGCACGAACAGCCGCGCCCTCCTGCGTCACCTGGACGGGGAAGGCATCCAGGCCCGGCCGCTCTGGCAACCGATGCACCTCTCCCCCGCCCACCGCGGATCGTACGCGACGGACTGCACCGTGGCCGAACGGCTCAACCGCGAGGGCCTCAGTCTTCCTTGTTCGGTGGGAATCTCCGGTGCCGAGAGGGAACAAGTCATTTCCGCCATCGCGATGATATCGCGCGGCCCGGATCGGAAAGGACCTTGAGAAACGCACCCACGTGGTCGCCGGGGATGGATACCGGGGCTGATTCGATGTTTTTCAGATACCTGAGGTCGGGGGGGGAAAATGCCGATATATGAATTTCCTGGCAAGGTGGAATTGGGAAAATTTGAAGGCATGGGAGAAGCGTTGGAGGTCAAATACGGTCTCCCGCGGGAGGTAAAATTCTGCAAAAAATGTGTTATTTCCAACCAACGCCCGAATTCCACGATCGAATACGCTCATACGAGGGATAGTAAGAAGGAAACCATCAATTTCGACGATCAGGGAATCTGTGACGCCTGCCGCGTGAGCGAGCAGAAGATTAAATCAATCGACTGGAAGGATCGGGAGAAGGAATTGAAGGACCTTTGTGACCGGTATCGACGGCACGACGGTTGGTATGATTGCATCGTCCCCGGTTCCGGGGGAAAGGACAGTTTTTTCCAGGCGCATGTCTTGAAATATAAGTACGGGATGCATCCACTGACAATAACCTGGTCGCCTCATATCTACACGGAATGGGGATGGAAAAATTTCCAATCCTGGATTCATGCCGGGTTCGATAATTTTTTATGTACACCGAACGGCAAGGTTCATCGTTTGTTGACCCGACTGGCGGTCGAAAATCTGTTTCACCCGTTCCAGCCATTTATCTTCGGGCAGAAATCTCTGGCACCCAAACTTTCGATTCTTTACAAGATCCCCCTCATTTTCTACGGAGAAAACGAGGCCGAATACGGTAATCCGATCGCCGATTCCCGGTCGGCGGTCCGTGATTGGTCCTATTTTTCTGCTGACGACAAGAAGAAAATTTATCTCGGGGGAACATCGATTGCCGACCTTCAACAACATTTCGGGATCGATCAAAACGATTTGCAGTCGTATTATCCCGCGAATCCCGAGGAACTTTCCAGACTGAAAGTGGAAGTTCATTATCTTGGCTATTATTTAAAGTGGCACCCGCAGGAATGTTATTACTATGCGGTTGAGCATGGCGGATTCCAGGCCTCCCCTGAAAGAACCCCTGGAACGTATAGTAAGTATAATAGTATCGATGACCGCATTGACGATTTTCACTACTACACGACATATATAAAATTCGGAATAGGTAGAGCTACCTATGATTCGGCGCAGGAAATACGGAATGAGGAGATAACCAGGGAAGAGGGCGTAGCCTTGGTGAAGAAGTTCGATGGAGAATTTCCGGAAAGGTTTGCCGAAGAAGTTTTCAATTATATGAGCATTTCAGAAAAAGATTATCCAATAGCCTCGAAAATGTTTGAACAACCCGAAATGGACAAAGATTATTTTATGGGCCTCGTGGATCAATTCCGTTCTCCCCACTTATGGGAAAGGAAGAATGGTGTGTGGAAATTAAGGCACACCGCATTTGAAGAGTCCTGGAGCAATGTTTGAGCAGCATAAGAATTATCGCAAGGCTGGATGTAAAGGGTTCGAATCTCATAAAAGGCATCCACCTGGAGGGATTAAGGAAGATAGGGAATCCGAATGTATTTGCAAGGAGATATTATGACCAGGGGATCGATGAGATCATCTACATGGATATTGTCGCAAGTCTTTATGAACGAAATAACCTGCTGAATATTGTTCGGCAAACAACGGAAGATATTTTCATCCCGATCACTGTTGGCGGAGGCATCCGGAGCGTCGAAGACGTTCGGAAGGCTCTCCGCGCCGGCGCAGACAAAGTGGCCGTCAACACGGCAGCGATCAAACGCCCCGGATTGATTCAGGATATTTCAAGCAAATTCGGGTCGCAATGCATGGTCCTTTCCATCGAGGGGAAAAGGACCGGCGATCGGAAGTGGGAAGCTTACTGCGACAACGGTAGGGAAAAAACCGGGATAGATGTCGTTGAATGGGCAAGGGAAGGATGCCGTCTCGGGGCGGGGGAAATTCTTTTGACGTCGGTTGACAGGGAAGGCACTCGGAAAGGTTTCGACTGCGAACTGGTGCGCGAGGTGTCGACGGAAGTGACGATCCCCGTTATCGCGAGCGGAGGGATGGGTAGTTTTTCCGATTTCGCGGAGGTGGTCGAGTCGGGACATGCCGACGCGGTCGCCGTGGCCAGTGTCTTCCATTACGGGGAAATCACGGTGATGGACCTTCGCCGGGAAGCGATCACCCGGGGGGTCAAGGTCAGGAATGTCGAGGCATGAATAGGCCAAGGGTAACCGTAATCGACTACGGAATCGGGAATCTCTTAAGCGTTTGCCGTGCGCTCGAGCATTGCGGTGCTGAAGTACTACTGACGACTTCCCCATCGGATGTCGACAAGGCGGATCGCCTTGTTCTCCCCGGGGTAGGCGCTTTTTCGAACGGGATGGCGGGATTGTCGGCAGGCGGTTTCCTGGAACCGATTCGGAAGTATTCGAGGACGGGGAGGCCGTTCCTGGGTATTTGCCTCGGCATGCAGATGATGCTCGAGGCCAGCGAGGAATTCGGGGTGCACGAAGGCCTGGGTCTGATCCCCGGAAACGTCGTGGCGATCCCGCCTGCCGGAAAGGACGGCAAGCCGCACAAAATACCGCACATCGGCTGGAATGCCCTTCTCCCGCCGACTCCAATGACGGACTGGAACGAGACAATCTTGGCCGGGATAACATCGGGGACAGCGGTGTATTTCGTGCACTCGTTCGCGGCTGTACCTGCCGGTCCTGAACACCGACTGGCCGACTGTGACTACGACGGCAGGATCATATCGGCGGCGGTGAAATGCGGCAATCTGTATGGTTGTCAATTTCATCCGGAAAAAAGCGGGGAAGCGGGGTTGCGGATCTTGAAGAACTTCCTCCGTGGTCCCGCATGACCGATCACGCCGAAGCCGGTCGCACGCAGATCCTGAAAGAATCCACCCAATACCTGGCATCCACCGTTATCGGGCAGGGAGTCTCCCTGCTGCGCGCGATATTGCTGACGGTGCTTCTGCTGCCCGCTCAACTTGGCGTCTGGAATCTCATGAACGTGGTCATCGGGTATGGCGCCAACGCGCACCTGGGAATCCTCCACGGTTTGAACAAGAAAGTTCCAGCCTTGCGTGTTCTGGGTCCCGCGACGGAACTCGATGAACTCAAGGACAGCGTTTTCTGGATCAACCTGCTGTTGGGACTGTCCGCCGGGATCGCCCTTCTCGTCGCGTCTTTTCTGATCCGGCCGGTGTACGCTCACGCGTTGCGGATCGTCGCCCTGGTGGTCGTGCTGCAGATGATTTTTGTCTTCTATTTTTCCCTGCTGCGCGCGGACAACCGTTTTGGTCTCGTCAGCAAAGGCATCGCGGGTCTTTCGATTCTTTCCACCGTAACGGTGCTTCTGTTCGCCTATTATTCCGCTGACCGGCTATTGGGAGCGCTTTACGGATTTGCGGCGGGGATTCCTCCCGTATTGCTTTACTGGCATTACAAGGGTGGCTACGCGTTTTCCGCCCGCATGAAATGGCCCCGGGTGAAAGACGCTTTCGTTCTCGGATTCCCGCTCATCATCCTCGGCACAATGGACATGATCCTGTTGAGCCTGGATCGATGGATCATCGCCTGGAAATTCCCGGTGACCGCCCTCGGTTATTATGCAATCGCCATCATGGCCAGCAACCTGCTCGGGATGGTGCCCGCCTCGGCGGCCAACGTCCTTTACCCGAGGATGCTGGAGCGTTTTGCCGCCACCAAAGAGTACTCTGCCGTCGGCGGGTTGCTGCTGAATCCCGTGCGGGCGATGGCGACTGTAATGGTTTTCCTGACGAGCATCGTGGCCATTTTCGTACCCGTGGTCATACGCCTGTTCCTGCCCCAGTACGCACCCTCCATCCCTCTGGTTGAAATTCTTGTCCCGGGCGCCTATTTTCTGGCGATCGCCCCGATTGCAGGCAATTACATCGTGGCCGTCAATCTGCAAAGGGGGCTGTTTGCGGTACAGGTTGTCGCCATGAGTGTTTGTCTCGTGCTCGACGGTATTTTCCTGTATGCGGGATACGGGGTACGGGGCATCGCGTACGGGACCCTGTGCGGTTATGCCATCTACGGGTTTGGCTATTTGGGAATCGCCTTGCATCTTGCGCAAGGGCAATGGAGGAAAACCGTACGATTTCTGATTCACCTGTCCCTCCTTTTCATGATCATGGTAGTTGCATTATTGATCACCGATCCCCTGTCGCATCCTTCATCCCACTGGAAAGATCAGGCGTTTTTCGCTTTCTTGCGCCTGTTCATCGTCAGCGCGCTGGCCTTGCCGGTGATGTGGCTGGTCAACAGGAAAAGCGGGATATTATCCACTGTCCTGGCGGAGTTTTCCGGCTGGCGTGCTTCAAGAAAGGAATAGCATGCAAACGTCATTAGATGATATTCAAGTTTCAGATGACAAAGTTCTTTTGGAATTGATGTTCTCCGATATGGAACAGTGCGAGGATAGTTTCAAACCAACGCATTTTTGGCAATTCTACCAGAATAAATTCCTGCCTGAACTGAAAGCCAAAGGACTTAAAGACTTTCGGAGGCGCCGCAATACCGTATTATCATCATTTGGGGCGGTAGACTTTTTTATACAACCACTCTTCAGTAAATTGGAAGTTCTTGGAAAGTGGGAGATAGCCAATAAACTGCTGAATCTTTTTTTCCCTAATTATCAAACAGTTAACTCCCCTTTTAGAAACATTGTTGCAGAACACCATTATTGGAAAGTTAAAGATAAATTTATGCAATTAAATATTAATATTAGGAATTGTCCGACATCGCGGTTTGGAAATCCAGAAGGTGTTGTTGAAATTGAAGGTAAATATTGGACAGCAACACACCTCGTATATTGTTCACTGTTTGCTGATGCTGCACGATATCTGACTATTCGGCCGAATAGCGTTGTCTGTGAACTGGGAACAGGTATGGGAAGAAATATCGAGGTGCTTGCATCATTGTTTGAAGATGCAACCTTTCTTGTATTTGACATACCACCGCAACTTTATGTAGCTAATCAATATTTGGGGAAGGTCTTTGGGGATCGTGTTATTGGGTACCGGGATGCTAATTCACTAGATCCAAGGAATGAAGATTGTGTAAAT
>Ga0214473_10002857_pt1 | contig 21138 bp, 20 predicted proteins | sample RVTome_7_FD_203509 | JGI IMG/M metagenome (GOLD analysis project Ga0214473, IMG submission 203509) | Soil microbial communities from uranium-contaminated site in the Upper Colorado River Basin, Wyoming, United States - RVT98D197 | ecosystem: Environmental > Terrestrial > Soil > Contaminated >... | reverse complement strand
CGCCTTCTGCCCCTGCGCGAGGCCCCGGCGGGCGGCGATCTCCATGGCGCCGCACAGCTGCGACATGGTGTCGAAGCCCGCGCCCATCAGCTGGATCTTGAGCCGCCCGAAGCCGCGCTTGACCGTCTGGGCCACGGAGTCGGGGTTCTTGCGTTCGGCGGCGAACGTCTCTACCAGGCTATAGAGATGCTGGATCTTCTTTTCGAGCTCACCGAGTGCCGCGAGCTGCGCCTGTGCCTTGGGGCTGAGTTTACCTGCCATGGTTGGAATCTAGCCGCGCCGCGCTCTGGCGCGAAGCCCCCCCCGCCATGTCCGGCCGCCGCGGTGCGCTTGTCGGTCTCCCGCGGCTCCGCCATCTTACCCGCTCCCCCACGACCGTCCGACGCGCGTGCGCGGCGCCCCGCGCCGTGAGGGCCCGGGCATATGTGCCGGGCGTGGCCTGGGCGCTGCTGTTGCTGGCGCTGGGGAGCTGGTCCGGGGCACCCGGCCCGCGGACCGACCTGCCGCTGGACAAGGCAGCGCACCTGGCGCTCTACGGGGTGCTGGGCGTACTCACCGGCCTCGGCTGGCTGTGGGCGAACTGGCCCCGACGGGCGCTGATCCCGCTCTGTCTGGCCCTGCTGGTGGGCCCCATGGACGAGCTGAACCAGCGTTCCGTGCCGGAGCGGAGCGCCGAATGGGGGGACCTGGTGGCGGACACCACGGGCGTGCTCGCGGGCTTCGCGCTGAGCGTGCGCCGGCGGCGGAGGCTCCCCATTGCGGACGACCACGACGACTGACCGATAGCGAGAAGGCATGACCGAGAATCTCCCCACCGCCATGCGGACTCACAACGCCGGCGTGCTCCGGGCCAGCCACGTGGGCAGCCGCGTGCGCCTGGCCGGCTGGGTGCACCGGCGGCGCGATCTGGGCGGCCTGGTCTTCATTGACCTGCGCGACCGCACGGGCCGCGTGCAGCTCTCCTTCGACCCGGGCGTCATCGGCGCGGTGGAGGTGGAGCGCGCCGGCCGCCTGGGCGCCGAGAGCGTGCTCCGTGTGGAAGGGGAGGTGCAGCCGCGGCCCGCGGGGCAGGCGAACCGGGACCTTCCCACGGGGGAGGTGGAGGTGCGCGTCGCGGCTTTCGACGTGCTCTCCCTGGCCGAGACGCCACCCATCCCCGTGGCCCCGCAGGGAGACGACGAACTGCCCGCCGAGGAGCTGCGTCTGCGCTGGCGCTTCCTGGATCTGCGCCGCGAGGAGCTGCAGCGCGCCCTCACCGTGCGCCACCGGGCGGCCCAGCTGGTGCGCAATCAGCTCTCGGCGGACGGCTTCCTGGAGATCGAGACGCCCATGCTGACGCGTCGCACGCCCGAGGGCGCGCGCGATTTCCTCGTGCCCAGTCGGGAGCACCCGGGTGAGTGCTACGCGCTGCCGCAGTCGCCGCAGCTCTACAAGCAGCTGCTCATGGTGTCGGGCTACGACCGCTACTTCCAGATCGCGCGTTGCCTGCGCGACGAGGACCTGCGCGCCGACCGCCAGCTCGAGTTCACGCAGATCGACGCCGAGATGTCTTTCGTGGAGGAGGAGGACGTCTTCCAGGTGGCGGAACGGATGCTCGCGGCGCTCTGGGAGGGCATCCTGGGCGTTACCCTGGAGACGCCCTTCCCACGCCTCACCTGGCGGGATGCGCTGCGGCGCTACGGCACCGACAAGCCGGACCTGCGCAACCCGCTCGCCATCACGGACCACACGGAGCTCCTGCGGCAGGCGGATTTTCGCATTTTTCAAGCGACGACGGGCACCGCTCAGCGCATCCGGGGTATCCTGGCACCCGGCGGAGCAGGCCTCTCGCGGCGCGAACTGGACGCGCTGACCGGGATCGCGCAGGACGCGGGCGCCGCGGGCGCCCTCTACGTGCGTCGCGGCCCGGACGGCTGCTCGGGTCCGTTCGCGAAGGCGCTGACCGGGGAGATGGAGGGCCGCTTCCTCGAGGCCACGGGCATGGCCGAGGGGGATCTGTTCGTGGCGGTGGTGGGGCCCACGCTGGATCCCGAGGTGACGGAGGGGGAGGCGCCGGCGCCCGGCACGCCCACCATCGAGCCGGCGCTGGACGCGCTGCGGCGGCATCTGGGCGAGCGCCTGGAGCTGGAGGAGCGGGACGCCCACCGCTGGCTATGGGTCGTGGACTTCCCGATGTTCGAGTGGGATGACGCCACCGGGCGGCCGGTGGCCGCGCACCACCCGTTCACGGCACCGCACGCGGCGGACGTGGAGCGGCTCTTGGCGGCCACGGCGGACGGCCCGCCGGACGCGGCGGGGCTGCGGGCGCTCTACCAGGCGGGGCTCAGGTCCCGCTCGTACGATGCGGTCTACAACGGCCATGAACTTGCCAGTGGCTCCATCCGTATCCACGAGCCCGAACTGCAGCGGAGTGTCTTCCGCGCGCTCGGCATCGGGGCGGAGGAGGCGGAGGCCAAGTTCGGCTTTCTGCTGGAGGCGTTCCGCTACGGGGCGCCGCCCCACGGCGGCTTTGCCTTCGGCTTCGACCGGCTGGTCATGCTCCTGGTGGGCGCGGCCAGCCTGCGGGATGTGATCGCGTATCCCAAGACCACGGCGGCGCGGGCGCTCTTCGAGGGTGCGCCGTCGCCCGTGAGCCCGGCCGAACTGGCCGACCTGCACCTGGCCCCGCTCGGCGCGGGAGGAAAATAGATGGACGTATCCATGGTGGAACACCGGCTGCCCGCGGAGGGCGCCGACTTCCTGCTCCTGGCGGGGGTGAACGATGCCCACCTCCAGGAGCTGGCGCGCCTCTCGGGCGCCCGCGTCATCCTGCGCGGCGACCACGTCATCCTGTCGGGGGACGTGGTCGGCGTGGAGCGCGCCGTACCCGTGGCGGAGCGGCTGATCGAGCACGCGCGCGTGGGCCAGCCGTTCGACACGGAGGACATCCGCCGCGCCTTCGACGCCGCCGACGCGCGCCCGCCGGGCGCGCTGCCCGCGCGGCGGGTGGACGAGCAGGTCCTGCTGGCCGGGCTCAAGAAGCTCATCGCCTCCAAATCGGAGGGGCAGGCGGACTATCTGGCAGCCATCGCCAAGCATGACATCGTGATTGCCATCGGCCCCGCGGGCACGGGCAAGACCTACCTGGCGGTGGCCGCGGCCGTGGATGCCCTGCGCAAGAATCGCGTGAAGCGCATCGTCCTGGCCCGGCCGGCCGTGGAGGCCGGCGAGAACCTGGGCTTCCTGCCGGGCGACCTGCAGGAGAAGGTGGACCCCTACCTGCGCCCGCTCTATGACGCGCTCGAGGACATGATGCCGGCTGACTGGGTGCGCCGTGCCCTGGAAAGCCGGACCATCGAGATCGCGCCGCTGGCCTACATGCGGGGGCGCACGCTGGGCGACGCCTTCGTCATCCTGGACGAGGCCCAGAACGCCACCTCCGCGCAGATGAAGATGTTCCTCACGCGGCTCGGTCTGAACTCGCGCGTGGTCATCACCGGGGACAAGACCCAGATCGACCTGCCGCGCCCCGCCGACTCGGGCCTGCTGCAGGTGGAGCGCATCCTGAAAGGCATCGAGGGAATCTCACTCATCTATCTGAACGAGCTCGACGTGGTGCGCCACCGCCTGGTCAAGGACATCATCCTGGCCTACGCGGCCGACCTGGAGCGGGCGGTCGTCTGAGTATGCCCTTCGGTGAGGCGTTCACGCGCCTGCGCACCCTGCTGAGCCAGGAGCCACGGCACAGCTGGCCGGACGGGGTGGTGCACCACGGCGCGCGCGTGGCGCTGCTGCTCGGCCTGGCGCTGCTGATCCAGGTGCTCTTCCCGATCCTGCCCGCGCCCGACCTGCCGACGGCGGAGCGCGGGGAGGTGCTCGAGAACGACATCGTGGCGGACATGACCTTCTCCATTCCGAAGTCCACGGAGGAGCTGTCGCGCCAGCGCGATGAGGCCGCCGCGTCCGTGCCGCTCGTCTTCAACTACGATCCCGAGGCGGTGGACAGCATGCTGCCCGCCGTGCGCGAGTTCGTGGAGCAACTGGACAGCGCGGCGGCGGTGAACGGGGATGCGTCGGCCCGCCGGGACGCGGTGCGGGCCGTACTGGATAGCTACGGGTTCCAGGACAACACAGCCGACGTGGATCTGCTGCTCGAGCCGCGCAACCGCAACCTGTTGCGGACCTCGCTCGAGCAGGCCGTGCGCACCAACCTGCCGCGCGGGGTGGCGCAGAGCGCGGAACTGGACGAACGCAGCCAGATGGCCGAGATCAACTTGGCCGACGGCGGGCAACAGACGGTGCCGCGCGACTCCATCCCCACCGGACAGACCTTCTTCTCCTCGGCGGCGGACTTCCTGGATGGTGCCCCGCCGGGCTTGAAGGAATTTCAGCGGCTCGTGCTGATCCGCCTCTTCCGGCCGAGCCTGCTGCTGGACGCCTCCACCACGGAGGCGAATCGGGCGCTTGCGCGCAGTATGGTGGCGCTCACCAAGGGAGAGGTGATGGAAGGCGAGCGGGTGGTGCCCGCCCGCCAGCAGGTCACGGAGGAGGACCTGCAGCGGCTGGCGGCCTATCAGGAGCACCTGCGCGCCGAGGGGCTGCTGCAGCCGGGCGCGGACCGCTGGCGGCGGGCCACCGGGGCCTTCATCCTGAACACGGCGCTGCTGGCCATCTTCGGGCTGGTGATCTTCTTCTATCGGCCCATCGTCTACCGGGATTTCCGCCACGTCGTGCTGCTCGTGGGCCTCTTCGGCGTCACCACGGGCGCGGCCGCGGCCATCGCCCGGGCGGCGGCGCCCGCGGAGCTGGTTCCGCTGGCCTTCCCGGTGCTGGTGGTGGCCATGCTCTGGGACGGCCGTATGGCGCTCAACGTGGCGCTGGTGCTGGCCATCCTGCTGTCGGCCCAGACGCCGTTCGTGGGTATGGCGCCGCGCCTCACCATGATCGTGGGCGGCGCCGCGGCGGCGCTCAGCGTGCGCGTTGTGCGGCGCCGGGCGCAGGGACTGGTGCTGGGTGCGGTGGTGGCCGGCGCCTACGCCGTGACCTGCCTGGCGCTGGCACTGCTGCGCTCCGAACCCCTGACGGAGGCGCTGACGTGCATGATGTGGGGCGCCGTGAACGGTATGGGTGCCGCGCTGCTGGCCATGGGCTTTCTGCCGCTCTTCGAGGCGTTCACGCGCATCACCACCGACCAGACGTTGCTCGAGCTGGCGGATCTCAACCGCCCGCTGCTGAAGCGGCTCTCGCTGGAGGCCAGCGGCACCTACGCCCATTCCATCAACGTGGCCAACCTGGCGGAGGCGGCGGCGCGCGGCATCGACGCCAACGCGCTGCTCGTGCGGGTGGGCGCCTACTACCACGACGTGGGTAAGATGAAGTCGCCGCACTATTTCATCGAGAACCAGGCGCGCGGGCGCAATCCGCATGATCGGCTGGACCCGGACGTCTCGGCCACCATCGTGCGCAACCACGTTACCGAGGGCATGAAGCTGGCCGAGCAGCACAAGCTGCCGGAGTCGGTGCGCGCGTTCATCCCCGAGCACCATGGCACCCAGTCGATCGGCTTCTTCATGGACAAGGCGCGCCAGGAGGATCCCGACCGGCAGCTGGACCCGGCGGACTACGCCTAGCCGGGCCCGCGGCCGCAGTCCAGGGAAACGGCCATCCTCATGCTGGCCGATTCGGTGGAGTCCGCGGCCAAGGTGCTGGCCGAGCCCACCCCCGAGCGCATCCGCTCGCTGGTGGATCGCATCGCGGAAGGCAAGATGGCCCAGGGCCAGCTCGTGGACGCGCCCCTCACCCTGCGCGAACTGGAGGAGGTCAAGCGGCAGTTCGCGTCGGTGCTGACGGGTATGTACCACCACCGCATCGACTATCCCACCATGCCCAGTCCGCCCCCTGACCGGCCCGCCGCGCCGGTGGAGGAGCCAGCCGCGGACCCGACCGAGGCGCCGGCCCCCCACGGTGCCGGTCACGTCGAGCGCTGAATCCCGACGATGCCGCCCACCATCACCGCGCAGCTCGGCGGCGCACTCGCGGAGGAGAGCACCGGGCAGGATGCCGATCTCGCCGCCGCGCTGGATGCCGCCACGGCCGGCGCCCGCGCCGCGCTGGCCCAGGAGGATGTGGCCCGGGCCGAGCTGTCCCTCACGCTGCTGGACGATGCCAGTATGCGGGAGCTGAACCGGCAGTGGCTGCAGCGTGACGCCACCACGGACGTCATTGCCTTTCCCCTCTGGGAGGAGGGGGACCCGCCGGTGGGCGACGTCTACATCGGGTGGGAGGCCGCGCTCCGCCAGGCACAGGAGAATGGCTGCCCGGTGGTGGAGGAGGTGACACGCCTGGCCGTCCACGGCAGCCTGCACGTGCTGGGCTGGGACCACCCCGAGGGCCCGGAGCGGACCGCCTCCCCCATGTGGGCGCTGCAGGAGCGCATCGTGGTCGGGGCACTCCGCCGATGAGCGGCGCCAGTCTGCGGCGCGCCTTCCGGCGCCACCTGCTCGCCGGGCTCGTGGTCATCGCGCCGATCGGCATCACGGCCGCCGTACTGTGGTGGCTCTTCCAGACCGTGGACGGGATCCTGGGCCGGATGCTGAACCCGTACCTGCCCTATCCGATCCCGGGTCTGGGCCTCGTGGCGCTGGTGCTCCTGCTGGTCATCGTGGGTTGGGCGGCGGAGCGCACCATCGGCTCACGCATCGTGGCCCTCTGGCATGGCTGGCTGGAGCGCATTCCCCTGGCGCGGCGCATCTACAGCGCGTCCCACCGCATCGTGGGCACCATCTTCCGCGGCCAGACCCGCCCGTTCACCTCCGTGGTGCTGGTGGAGTATCCCGCCGATGGACGCTATGCCATCGGTTTTCTGGCCGGCGACGCGCCCGAGACCATGCGCGCTCAGGTGCCGGACGCGGTCAGCGTCTTCGTGCCCACCACACCGAATCCCACCTCGGGGTGGCTCGTCATCGTATCCCGGGACAGGGTGAAGCCGCTGGCCATGACCGTGGACGAGGCGTTTACCTACATCCTGTCGGCGGGTTCCGTGCGACCCGATACGCTCCCGCGCGCCGCCCGCATTCCCCTGGCCGCGCCGACCACGGCGCCACCGCCACCACCGTGAAGCGTTGGCGCCGGTCCTGGCGCATCCTGGCGGCGCTGCTGCCGTTCCTGGTGGCCTTCCTGCGGGACCGGCGCCGCTGGATCCTGCTGGGCCGGCCCGCCTCCCGTAGCGCGGAGCACCACAAACGCCGCGCCGAGCGGCTGACCGCCACGATCGCCCGTCTGGGCCCCACGTTCATCAAGCTGGCCCAGGTCTTCGGCGCCCGCGCCGACATTCTTCCGGAGCCCTATCTCTCGGCGGTGAGCCGCCTGCAGGACCAGGTGCCGCCGGATCCCTGGGACGCCGTCTGTCGCGTCCTCGAGGAGGAGCTGGGCCAACCGCACGAGCAGGTCTTCGACACGCTGGAGGAGACGCCCGTGGCGGCTGCCAGCCTGGGGCAGGTGCATCGCGCCACGCTGGGCGGTCGCGCCATGGCCGTCAAGATCCTGCGTCCGGGCGTGGAGGAGCTGGTGGCACTGGACCTGGACATCTCCTTCCGCATCCTGCTGTGGCTGAACGTGCTCTTCCCCAACCATCACGTGCGTGCCCTCTCCACCGTGGTGCGGGAGTTCAGCGTGCGCGTGCGCGAGGAGATGGATTTTCGCGACGAAGCGCGCCACATCGCGCTCTTCCACAAACACTTCGCCGAGGACACGCGCGTGCGGGCGCCGCACGTGGAGGAGACGCTCACGCGGCGGCGGGTGCTGGTCATGGACTGGGTGGATGGCGAACGCGTGGACCGCCTGGCGCCCCGCTTCGCGCGCGGCGAGCTGGATTTCCAACAGCTCATGGCCACGCTCAGCGAAGTCTACCTGCGCATGATGCTTGTGGAGGGCTTCCTCCACGCCGATCCGCATCCCGGCAACATCCTGGTGCAGGCGGACGGCACCGTGGTCTTCCTGGACTGGGGCATGGTGGTGCAGCTGAGCCGCGGTCACCGGGAGTCCATCCTGCGTGTGGCGCTGGCAGCCGGCCGGGACGACCTGGACGGCATGATCAACGGCATGTACGCGCTGGGTATGATCGATCCGGCCATCTCCCGCGCCGAGATCAGGGACGCGGCCGCCGAGATCCTGAGCGTGGTGGAGCGGGTGCGGGAGCTGGGCATGAAGCGCGCGCAGCAGGCCATCCAGGAGATCATGAACACCTTCTACACGTGGCCGCTCATCCTGCCGCGCGAGCTGGTCTACTTCTTCCGCGCCGCGGCGCTGCTGGAGGGGATCGGCTTCCGCTACGACGCCACCTTCAACGGCCTGGAGGCGGTGCGGCCGGTGATCCGCACCATGAAGACGGAGCTCCTGCAGGCCACGGTCCGGGAGCCGCAGGAGATCGCCCGCGGGGTCTGGGACGAGGGGCGGGCCGCCTTCGCCGCCATGCGCGACGTCCTCGGCCGCGCCGACCGGGAGGAGTTCCGCGTGCGCATCCACCCAAGGGACATCCTGCACTCGGAGCGCTTCCTGCTCCTGCAGATCCGCCGCATCCTGCTCTCCATCTTTGCGCTCACCGTGGCGCTCATCTCCGCCGTCATCTTCCTGGCGGCGGGCAACATCTACCTGCTGGTCACGGGCCTGCTCGCGGCCTTCGCCATGTTCCTGGTGGTGCTCCTGCTACCCACCCACCTGCTGGAGAACCCGCTGCGGCACGCGCGCAGCCTGCGCTCGGAGTGGTGAGGCGGCGCAGGAGGCTCTCGTGATCGGCCTGGCCTGGACGGGGCTGATGCTGGCCTGGGGCACGCTGGCGGCGGTGGTGCTCGTGGGCCTGGGACGACTGGTGCGCCTCCTCCTCCCCCCGGCTGGTGGGGACGGCACCGGTCCGCCAGCCTTCTGGCTGGGGCTGGCCGGCTGTCTGGCCTTCCTGCAGCTCTGGCACCTGCTGCTGCCTGTGGACGGTCGTGCGGCTCTCGTGCTGCTCGGTATCGGTCTGGCGGGGTTTCGCTGGGGGCGCGGTCCGGCGGTGGTGGCGCGGCCCGGTACCTACAGCATGGCGCTGCTGCTCCTCATCCCCGCGGTGGTCGTGCTGGCCAACCGGGCGCTGGGCGCGGCCACCGTATATGACAGCGGACTCTATCACTTTGCCAGCGTCCGCTGGGCTACCGATTACGCCGTGGTGCCGGGACTCGGCAATCTGCACGCACGTCTGGCCTTCAATCAGAGCTATTTCCTCCTCGTGGCCGCGCTCGATCATCCGCTGCCCGGCCTGGATGGGCACCGCCTGGTCAACGGCATCCTCTACGTGGCGCTGCTCGCGGAACTCGTCCGCCCGCTCCCGCGCTCGTTGCGCGGCGGTGTGACGCTGAACCCATCGGAATGGCTTCGCGTGCTGCTCCTCGTTCCGGTTGCCCACGCCGCCGCCCACAACGCCTTTTCCAGTCCCGTGCCGGACACCGCCGTGCTGGTACTGGGCTACGTCCTGGTCCTGGTGCTCGCGGACGCGCTCTGGAGCGTGGACGCTCGCGCTCGGACCCATGCGGCGGCCGCGTTGTGGGTGCTGGGCGCGGCGGCGGTGACCGTCAAGCTGAGCATGCTGGCGTGGGCGGGCGCGGCCGCCGTCATGGCCACGGTGGCCGCACGACCGGCGCGCGCCGGTCCGTCTCCGGTCCGGTGCTATGCGGGTGCCGCGGTGGCCGCCGCGGTACTGCTCACGGCATGGGTGCTGCGCGGGCTGGTGCAGAGCGGCTATCCGCTGTTTCCGGCCACGCTGGGCGGCATCGGCGTGGACTGGGCGGTGCCGCCGGCGCACGCCGCGGCCGCGAGCGCCGAGATCCGCACCTGGGCACGCGAACCCTTCGGGGATCCGGAGGTGGTGCTTTCCACCTGGCGGTGGGTGCGCGGCTGGTCCGGCCCCGCCATCCATGCCCTCGGACCGCCGCTCCTCGTGACGCTCAGCGGCCTCCTCGTGCTGGTCCGAAAGCGGCCCGCGCGGGGGTCCGCGCCGGGGCGCCTGCGTGGGTGGCTGCCGCTCTGGATTCATCTGGCCGCGGTGGCGCTCTTCTGGTTCGCCACGGCGCCGGACCCACGCTTCCTCTATGGCGCTCCCTGGGTGGCGGCCGCGCTGGCGTGGCTGCCGGTGGTCCTGGCGCTCTCGGTGGCGGAGCGTGCCCGGCGCGGGTGGCCGTTCGCGGCGGCCGCCGTACTGGTCCTGGCATTGCTCGGCGTCGTGCGCAATCCGTTCACCCGTGTGTGGTTCGCGGCTCCGCAGCCAACACGTACGGTACCCGTGGACACGTTCACGACCTCGTCCGGTCTGCAGCTGCTCGTCCCGGAGCGCGCCGACAGCACGGCGTGGGACGCGCCCCTGCCGAACACGCCGCACCCCCGCTCCGCGCTCGAGTTGCGCGGCGCCGGCCTCGGCCAGGGTTTCCGCATCCGGTGAGCCCGGCCGCATCTTGCGGACACGCGACAGGCGCTACATATTTTGTAGCGGATACTGACTCTTACCTATACGTCAGCACGGGGGTTTCACCATGACCCGGCGCACGTCCCGCAGTCATCCAGGATACGCAGCGCGCCAATCCGGGAAGAGCGAGCCGCCTTCGTTGGGTCGGGTCGCGGAGCGGCTGGACGCCGTCACCCGGGTGCTCGGTAGCGACAGCGCGGTCGCGGAGGCTCTCGATGTCAGCCGCGCACAGCCTCGACGCTGGCGGGAAGGACAGGTGCCCGATCCGGAAAATCGCGATCGCATCATAGGACTCGACGCCGTCATAGCCCTGCTCTCCGGCTACCTCGCGGAGAGTTCGATCCCCAAGTGGCTCCACGGGGTCAATGCCCATCTCAATGACCGACGCCCGATCAGTGTACTCCGCGAGGGCCGTGTTGCCGACGTCATTGCCGCCATCGAGGCACAGAAGAGTGGAGCCTTTGCGTGACGCCGTCCCCGCTGTGGCGGGTCTTCCCCTGGGATCCCAACGCAGCGGACGGCAAGCCGTTCAGTCCCGCTTTCGTGCCTGGAGGGCAGGGCAGAAACCGCTTCGACCTGCCCGCTCGTCCCCGCGGCGTCATCTATTTTGCGGACACGGAGGAACATGCCGTAGGAGAGATGATCCAGGGATTTCGCAACGCACCGGATCCGCTGACGACCGATGACCTCACCGCCTGGGGCCATCGGCTCGCGCTGGTTTCGGCCACGCTTGCTCCGGCCGTATGGGCCGACGTGGCTGACCTCTGCGAACCGGACACGCTGCAGAGCGTACAGATCACGGCCGACGTGCCCGCCTACCGCGATCGCAAACGAACGCAACAGATCGCAATTGACCTGGAGGCGGCCATGCACGCGGGTCTCCGATGGTGGTCGGCCTTCTGGGGCGACTGGCACTCGATCATCCTGTTCCGTGACAGGTTACCGCCCCAAGCCCTGACGTACGGCCAGCCCATACCACTCAGTCCCACGAGCCCGCCGGTGGTCGAGGCGGCGCGGCTGCTCGACATAGGGTAGGTAGGAACAGGCCGGCTGGTTTGGAGCGCGGCGACGCGCTCATGCCCCGCTTCCCCCCAGCAACTGCTCCATCCGGTCCACGTACGCCCGGAAGGAGCGGCGCCCCGACGCCGTAAGGCGATAGCGCGTCATGGGCCGATTGTCCACGAAGCGCTTGTCCACCGCCACGTAGCCGGCGTCCACCAGCCGGCTCATGTGCGTGCTCAGGTTGCCGTCCGTGGCGCCCACGCGCTCGCGCAGGAAGGTGAATTCGGCGTCCTCCACGGAGGCCAGGATGGCCATGGCGGCCAGTCGGATGCGCGAGTGGATGACGTCGTCGAGCGCGCGGTAGTCGAAGTGACTCATGCCTCCACGGGGCGGCCGGCCGGCGCCGCCGCACGCGCCTGGCGGCGGAGCGCCAGCGCCGGACCCACCTGGAGGAGGAGCACGGCCGCCGCCATGGCCGCCAGCGTCCACGGACCGGGCAGGAGCAGGAAGAGCAGCCCGCAGGCCCACCACGCCGCGGCCACGCCGCGCAACCAGCCCAGTCCGGCCAGGAAGCCGCTGGCGAAATAGCCGGCGGCGATCACCGTGGCCAGCACCCCCGGCAGGATGTGCTGCGGCACCGTCGGGCTCCAGATGCCCGCGCCGCCGATCAGTGTGAGCGTGACGCCTGCCCCCATCCACACGGCCCCGAACATCCGGCCGGTGCTGCTGCGTACCCCGGCACGGCCGCGGGCGCGCCGTCCCAGCCAGAGGGAGCCGGCCCAGCCGACGGTCAGGAGCGCGGCCCACATCCAGCCGATCGGCGTGGAGCGGCCGGCCGCGAGCAGCGCCCAGGTGCCCAGCAGCCCGCCCGCGCTCAGGACCCCCCACAGCGCCTGGTGCCGCCAGGTGCCGGCCAGTGTACGCTGGCTCTCCTCCATGAGACTGCGGATCCAGGCCAGCTCCTCGTGGGCGGATGTCGATTCGGTCATGATGCTCCTCGGGTGTGGGAAGCAGACACAGTATCAAAGTACTCTTAAAATCAAAGTACAGCCGTGTCGCGGCCTGCGCAAGAGACAAGTTCTGCGCACCGTAACCGCGCCGATCCGTTTGACACACCCCCACCCAGGCCGGCAATTTCCCGCCGATGACCGCCACCCACACCCCCGCAACGCCGGCGCTTCCCGAGGACCTGGCCGCCCTTCTGGCCGCCTTCCGCGCGGGCAAGCGCGTGGCGCTCGCGCGCGCCATCTCCACCGTCGAGAACCAGCGCCCCGGCTTCCAGGGACTGCTGGAGACGCTGCACGCCGAGGCCGGCCGCGCGCACCGCATCGGCATCACCGGGCCGCCCGGGGCGGGGAAGAGCACCCTCACCACGGCGCTCGTGCAGCGCTTCCGGGCCGCCGGTGAGACCGTGGCGGTGATCGCCGTGGACCCCACCTCCCCCTTCACGGGCGGCGCGCTGCTCGGCGATCGCATCCGCATGAACGAGCTGACGCTCGACGAGGGCGTCTTCATCCGCTCCATGGCCACGCGCGGCTCGCTCGGCGGGCTGGCGCTGGCCACCGAGGAGGTAGCGGACGTCATGGACGCCTTCGGCTTCGACCGCATCGTGGTGGAGACGGTGGGCGTGGGGCAGTCGGAGCTGGACATCGCGGCCGCGGCCGACACCACGCTGGTGGTGGTGGTCCCCGAGTCGGGCGACGCCATCCAGGCCATGAAGGCCGGCCTCATGGAGGCCGCCGACCTCTTCGTGGTCAACAAGGCCGACCGGCCGGGCGCCGAGCGCATGGCGCGCGAGCTCTCCATGATGCTCCACTACCGCACCGGGGACACCATGCGGAACGTGCCCGCGCACCACGGGGTGGACCATCGCCGCGTGCGGGCAAAGGCCGGCGTGTCCGCGGACGCGCTCAAGGAACGTCAGGCAAGCGACGATGCCGCCGCAGCCGCCGGCGCGCCCGACGCTCGCGCCGACGCCCCTCCGTCGGCGTGGGAGATCCCCATCCTGCAGACCAGCGCCGACCGGGACGCCGGCATCGAGCCGGTGGGCGGTGCGCTCGACGCGCACCGCGCCTGGCTCGAGGCGAGCGGCGAACGGACCCGGCGCGTGCGCGCGCGGCTGGCGGACCGCGTGCGCGCCCAGGTGCGGCGCACGCTGGTCAACCGCGCCTGGCTGGAGCGGGGCGGCCGGGAGATGCTGGAGCGGGAGCTGGACGCACTGGAGCGGCACGAGGTCTCCCCCTACGCCGTCGCGGCGCGCATCGTGCGCGCGGCGTGCGGGGAGGGCAGGCCATGATCCCGAACGCAGGAACGGTTCGATGAGTGTGACGGACGGGGAGGCCCGTACGGGCAAGGTGACCGGCGAGGAGCTGCTGGACACGGTGCGGCGCCAGGAGCGCGAGCTGGCGGAGCTGCGGACGCGGCTGGCCGACTGGGAAGGCTCCTTCGCCAGGTTGCCGCAGCGCGACGTGGCCTTCGAGAGCGTCTCGGGCGCCGCCGTGGAGCCGCTCTACACGCCCGCGCAGCTGGCCGAGGACTGGGACTACATGGAGCGCCTGGGCTTCCCGGGTGAGTTCCCCTACACGCGCGGCCCCTACACCTCCATGTATCGCACCCGGCTCTGGACCATGCGCCAGTTCGCGGGCTTCGGCACGGCGGAGGAGACCAACCGGCGCTACAAGTACCTGCTGGCCAACGGGCAGACGGGCCTCAGCGTGGCCTTCGACTTCCCCACGCTCATGGGCTACGACTCCGACCACCCGCGCTCGCTGGGCGAGGTGGGCAAGTGCGGCGTGGCCATCAGTTCGCTGGCGGACATGGAGACGCTCTTCGACGGCATCCCGCTGGATGAGGTGTCCGTCTCCATGACCATCAACGGGCCCGCCGTCATGCTCTTCTGCTTCTACGTGGTGGCGGCCGAGAAACAGGGCATCCCGGCCGAGAAACTCACCGGCACGGTGCAGAATGACATCCTGAAGGAGTACATGGCGCAGCACGCGTGGATCTATCCCGTGGAGCCCGCCCTCTCCCTCATCGTGGACATGTTCGCGTGGGCGTCCGAGCACGCGCCGCGCTACAACCCCATCTCCATCAGCGGCTACCACATCCGCGAGGCGGGCTCCACCGCCGCGCAGGAGCTGGCCTTCACGCTCAGGAACGGCTTCGAGTACGTGGAGCGGGGCATGGCGCGCGGCATGGACGTGGACCAGTTCGCGCCGCGCCTGTCCTTCTTCTTCGACGTGCACAATGACTTCTTCGAGGAAGTGGCCAAGTTCCGCGCCGCGCGGCGCATCTGGGCCAAGCGCCTGCGGGACGTCTACGGCGCCACCAACGAGCAGTCGTGGCGCCTGCGCACCCACGCCCAGACGGCCGGCGTGACGCTGGTGGCGCCGCAGCCGGAGAACAACATCGTGCGCGTGGCCTACCAGGCCATGGCGGCGGCGCTCGGTGGCACGCAGAGCCTGCACACCAACTCCATGGACGAGACGCTGGCGCTGCCCACCGAGAAGAGCGTGCGCATCGCGCTCCGCACGCAGCAGATCCTGGCCTTCGAGACGGGCGTGCCCAACACCATCGACCCGCTGGCGGGCTCCTACTACGTGGAGGCGCTGACGGACAAGCTGGAGAAGGAGGCCGAGGCCATCTTCACGGAGGTGGAGCGGCTGGGCGGGGTGGTGCCGGCGCTCGAGAGCGGCTATTTCCAGCGCGCCATCGCGCTCAGCGCGTCCGACCAGCAGCGCGCAGTGGAGTCGGGTGAGCACGTGGTGGTGGGCGTGAACGCCTTCACGGAGGGCGGCGCGGAAGAGGACGTGGAGATCCTGCGCATCGATGACACGCCCGAGAAGCGCCAGCGGGAGCGCCTGGCGGCGCTCCGCGAGCGGCGGGACGGGGAGCGCGTGGAGCAGGCGCTGTTCGCGTTGCGCGGCGCCGCGGACCGCGGGGAGAACGTGATGGAGCCCATGCTGGAGGCCGTGCGCGCCTACGCCACCCTCTTCGAGATCCGGGACGCCCTGGAAAAGGTGCACGGCGCCTACAGGGAACCGGTCTTCTTCTAGCAACCCCGCGGAGACAGCACCACTGTTGAGCGACACCGTTCCACGAACCGAGCCGGCCCCGCGCCGGCCCGACCGAACCCTCCGCGTGGTCTTCCTGGACGCGGGCGGTACCCTGATCCACCTGGATCGCCGCTTCATCCTGGCCACGCTGGCCGCCGCCGGCGCCGTGCGGGACGCGGCTGCCTTCGACGCGGCCCACCGGGCCGCGCACGCGGCGGCCATGGCCGCGCTGCGCCAGGGCCAGGCCGCCAACGATGATGCGCGCTGGCGCCTCTACGGCCAGCTGCTGATGCGGGAGCTGGGCTGCCCGCCCGAACGCGCGGAGGAGGTGCGCGCCGCCGTCCAGGCACGGCACCGCGAGGCGCGCCTGTGGACGCGCGTGGTGGATGGCACGGCGGCTGCGCTTACGGAGCTGCGCGCGGCGGGCTACACGCTGTGCGTGGTCTCCAACGCCGATGGGCGGGTGGAGCGCTTCCTGGAGCATGCCGGGCTGCGCGTCCTGCTGGACCACGTGGTGGACAGCGGGCTGGTGGGCGTGGAAAAGCCCGATCCGCGCATCTTCGCCATCGCCTGCGAGCGCGTGGGGGCGGCGCCCGCCGAGTGCGTGCACGTGGGGGATGTCTACGCCGTGGACGTGGCCGGTGCGCGCGCGGCGGGCGTGGCGCCCGTGCTGCTGGATCCGCTGGACGAGGAGCCGCGGCGGGACGTGGCGCGCATCCGCGCGCTGGGTGAGCTGCCGCCCCTGCTGGCGCGCGGGCTGCCCCTGGACGCGAGCGCGGCCTGATGGAGGATGCCCATACCCTGAGCGCGGGGGCCATCGTCCTCCGCCTGTCGCTGGCTATGGTGCTGGTCTTTGCCAACGGCTTCTTCGTGGCGGCCGAATTTGCCCTGGTGGGGGCGCGGCGCACGCGCATCGACGCCTTGGCCCGGGCGGGCAACCGCCGCGCCAAGCTGGCCCGCTCCGTCATCCATCGCCTCGACCACTACATCTCCGGTACGCAGCTCGGCATCACGCTGGCCTCGCTGGGGCTGGGATGGGTGGGGGAGTCCACCATCGCCACCATGATCGCGGGGCTCTTCGCCGGGCTGCCGGCGCCATGGGACGTGCTGTCCACCCACGCCGTGGCGGGCACCATTGCCTTTGCCTTCATCACCGTGCTGCACATCGTGCTCGGCGAGCTGGCGCCCAAGTCGCTGGCGCTGCTCTTTCCGGAGACCGTGAGCCTCTGGACCTCGGGCCCGCTCATTGTCTTCTCCCGCATCTTCACGCCCTTCATCATCTTCCTGAACGGGGCGGCCAACCTGCTGCTTAAAATGGTGGGGCTGCGCGCGCCCACGGAACTGGAGCGCGTGCACCGGCCCGAGGAGATCGAGATGCTCCTCACCCAGACCTACGAGCACGGTCTGCTCCGCGAGGAGCCGGTGGAGATGATCCGCGGCGTCTTCCACCTCTCCGAGACGCGCGCCTCGGAGGTCATGACGCCGCGCACCGACGTGCGCGCCATCGCCGTGGATACCAGTCTGGAGGACGCTGCCACCTTCATCCTGGAGGAGGGCCACTCCCGCTATCCCGTCTACGAGGAGAGCGTGGATCGCATCCTGGGCATCGTGCTGGCGCGCGACGTCTGGCGCACGCAGGTGCTGGGCGGCGGCGAGCTGCGGGACATCGTGCGCGAGGTGCCCTTCGTGCCCGACACCAAGACCATCGAGCACCTGCTGCGCGAGATGCAGCAGGAGAGCGCCCAACTGGCCGTGGTCATCGACGAGTTCGGCGGCACGGCGGGCATCGTTACCATCGAGGATCTGGTGGAGGAGATCGTGGGCGAGATCGCCGACGAGCTGGACGAGGAGCGCGAGGGGCTCGAGGAGCGCGCGGACGGCAGCGTGCTGGTGGAGGGCGGCTTCTCCATCTCCGACCTGAACGAGCGCTACGACCTGCGCCTGCCGGATGAGGACTATACCACCGTGGGCGGCTTCGTGCTGGGCCGCCTGGGCCGCATCGCGCGGGTGGGGGACCGCATGGCCATCCGCGGCGGCCAGCTGCGCGTCCTGAAGATGGAGGGGCGGCGCGTGGGCCGGCTGGAGCTACGCCTGGTGCCCGTGCCGCAGGCGGAGCTGGATCGGGAGACGGAGGGCTCGGAGTGAGCGCGTCCGCGGGGTGGTGGCGCCACCACTTCGACGACGTGTATTTCCAGCTGCACGACCCGCTCTTCTCCGAGGCCCGGAGCCGCGGCGAGGTGGCGGGCATGCGTGAGCTGCTGGCGCTCCCGCACGGCGCGCGCGTGCTGGACGCGCCGTGCGGCTGGGGGCGCCACACGGGTCTGCTGGTGGAGGCGGGGCTGGACGCCTTCGGCGCCGACCTGTCGCTGGACCTCCTGCGCCGTGCGCCCGCCGCGGGCCGCTACGCCGCGGCCGACCTGCGCCGCCTGCCGTTCGCCGACGGCAGCTTCGACGCGGTGGTGAACGTCTATACCTCGCTCGGCCTCTTCCTGGACGACGCCGAGGACGTGGCCGCGCTGGCCGAGGCGCGGCGCGTGCTGAAGCCTGGCGGCGCCCTGCTGCTGGAATCCATGCACCGGGACGAGGTGATGGCGGGGTACGCTGAACGGGATCGGTGGGTGCTCCCCGACGGGACGGAGGTGCGGGTGCGTCGTCGCTTTGATCCCGTTACGGGTATAAGCCAGGAGCGGCTGCAGTGGCGCCGGGGGGAGGAGCAGGGACGGAAGGCGCACGCGCTCCGCCTGCGCACCGCCACCGAGATCGACCGGCTGCTCCACGCCGCCGGCTTCGAGGGCGTGACCTACTTCGGCGGCTGGGGCGGCCGGCCGCTCCGGCGGGATGCGGAGAGCCTGATCGCGGTAGCGCGCTGACGGGGCGCCGGCCGAGCGCCGACGCCCCGCACGCTCACTGGCTGCGAATGCTCACGTACGAAGCCAGCCGCTCCACCTCCGCGTCATCCACGTACTTGCCCATCTCCCGGCGGAACTGGGCCATGTCCGTGTATGGGCGGTACTCCTCGAACTCGTGCTCCATGCGGTCGCCCACCCGCGGGATGAGCTGGATCTCCTCACCGGTGGCCGCGTTCAGGTCCAGCGGCTTGAACATGCGCTCGTAGAGGGCCTCCCGCTCGGTCTCATCCATGGATCCGGCCAGGATGGCGTCCACCTCCAGCATGTTCTCGATGGGACGGGCCGCGACGATGGCGTCCACCGTGGCGGAATCAAGCCCCAGCGCCAGTAGATCGGCGTTGGCGGCGCTGCTCGGGTCCACGAGTGTGACCCCGGCGGGCGCCTCCGCGGGCGGCGGCTGCACGTCCGCGCCGAGCGTGTCGGCGGGCATGTTCGTCTCCTCGGACATCTCATCCTGACAGGCACCCAGGACAAGGACGGTCAGGACCAGCAGGGGCATGGCCAGGCGTGACATGGCGATCTCCAGAACGTTGTGAAGGACATAACGGCACGTTTGCACACTACGGCCGGCGTATGCCGCACGCCAGTGCAGGGGGCGTTCCAGCGCACCGCGCACGCTTGCCCGGCCAGGGCGCCAGACGTACCCTTTTCGGCATGACTACCGAGAACATTCGCATCGTGGTGGCCAAGCCCGGCCTGGACGGCCACGACCGGGGCGCCAAGGTCATTGCCAGCTCCTTCCGGGACGCCGGCTTCGAGGTCATCTACACGGGGCTCCACCAGACGCCCGAGATGATCGTGCAGGCGGCGGTGCAGGAGGACGCCGACGTGGTGGCGCTTTCCATCCTGTCGGGCGCGCACATGTCCCTCTTCCCGCGCATCCTGGAACTGCTCAAGGCCGAGGGCATGGAGGACGTGCTGGTGATCGGCGGCGGCATCATGCCCGAGGAGGACATCCGGGCGCTGGAGGCCATGGGCGTGGGCAAGCTGTTCGGACCCGGCACGCCCACCTCGGCGCCGATCGATTTCGTGCGCAGGTGGGCCGAGGGGCGCCGCGCGGGCGCCGCGTCCTGACCGGGGCGGGGGCGTGAGCGGCGCCGCGAAGGAGGCCGGGCCGGGTCGCCTGCGCCGGCTGACGGACGAGCTCCACGCGCTGGAGGAGGAGCTCCGCCAGGGCGGCGGCCCCGAGAAGATCGAGCGCCAGCACGCCCAGGGGAAGCTCACCGCCCGCGAGCGCATCAGCCTGCTGCTGGACCCGCGCACGGAGCTGCTCGAGCTGGGCCTGCTCGTGGCCCACGACCGCTACGACGGGCAGGCCCCCGCCGCCGGCGTGGTGACGGGTATCGGCCGCATCCACGGACGCCCCACCGTCATCATTGCCAACGACGCCACCGTCAAGGCCGGCTCCTGGTGGCCCGAGACCATCACCAAGATGCTGCGCGCGCAGGAGGTAGCCATGCGCTGCCGCGTGCCGATCGTCTACCTGGTGGACTCCGCGGGCGTGAATCTGCCCTACCAGGGCGGCGTCTTCCCCGGGCAGTACGGCGCCAGCCGCATCTTCTACTACAACTCCATCATGCGGCGCTACCTGGCCGTGCCGCAGATCGCGGCGGTCATGGGCCCGTGCATCGCGGGCGGCGCGTACCTGCCGGCGCTCTCGGATGTCATCCTCATGGTGGAGGGCACCAGCTTCATGGGCCTCGGCGGCCCCAACCTGGTCAAGGGCGCCACCGGCCAGACCGTGGACGGGGAGGAGCTGGGTGGCGCCTGGACGCACACCGCCATCAGCGGCGTGGCGCACTACCGCCCCACGGACGATCGGGCCTGCGTGGCGCGCATCCGTGAGCTGCTCGAGGAGCTCCCCTACGAACCGCCCAGGGCCGCGCTGAATGAAGCGACGTCCCCGCGCCGCGCACCCGAGGAATTCTACGCGCTCGTCCCCGACGATCACCGGCAGCCCTACGACACGCACACGCTGCTGGAGGGTCTGCTGGACGATGGCCACCTGGACGAGTTCCAGGCCGACCACGCGCCGGAGGTGATCTGCGGCACCGGGCGCATCGACGGCGTGGCGGTGGGCGTCATTGCCAACGCGCGCGGCATCCTCAAGGACCCGCACGGCGGCCCCCCCAAATTCGGCGGCATCATCTACCCGGACAGTGCCGAGAAGACGGCCTACTTCATCGAGACCATGAATCGCCACCGCACGCCCCTGCTGTTCGTGCAGGACGTGAGCGGCTTCATGGTGGGTACGGAGGCCGAGCACGCGGGCATCATCCGCGCCGGCGCGCGCTTCGTGGAAGCTATGGCCACGGCCACCGTCCCCAAGCTGGTGCTCACCATCAACCACGCCTCCGGCGCCGGCTACTACGCCATGGCCGGCCAGGGCTTCGACCCCGACTTCATCTTCACGTGGCCCACCGGCCGCATGGGCGTCATGGAGGGCGAGAGCGCCGTCATGGCCCTCTTCGGCCCCACGCTGGACAAGCTCAAGAAGGAGGGGCAGGCGCCCGACGAGGAGCTGCGCCAGAAGCTCGAGTCCGTACGCGCGGACTACGAGCAGCAGCTCGACGCCCGCTACGCCGCCGCGCGCGGCTTCGTGGACGCGGTCATCGCGCCGGAGGACACGCGCGAGGTGCTGTCGCTGGCGCTCCGCACCGCGCTGCACAATCCGGGGCCGCACCTGGGGCCGTTCGGCGGG
>Ga0214473_10002856_pt1 | contig 21139 bp, 20 predicted proteins | sample RVTome_7_FD_203509 | JGI IMG/M metagenome (GOLD analysis project Ga0214473, IMG submission 203509) | Soil microbial communities from uranium-contaminated site in the Upper Colorado River Basin, Wyoming, United States - RVT98D197 | ecosystem: Environmental > Terrestrial > Soil > Contaminated >... | reverse complement strand
TCGTCGAAAGGCGAGTCCGAGACCTTCATCCCGACGACGTTGGGGCCCACCTCGCACAGACGCTCGACCACGGCCACGGGGGTCCGGTAGCCGCTGCGCCCGACGAACTCGTACACGTAGAACGGCAGCGGGTCGGCCGCGCTCGCGGCGCCGACGAGATGGTGGAAGAGCTCGTCGTCGTCGAGCGGGAAGTACGGCGGGGCGATCACCGCGACGGCGTCCGCGCCCACCTGTTGCGCGTGACCCGCGAGGGCCACCGTGTCGGCCGTGGTCTGGGCGCCCGCGTGCACCGCGACCAGGAAGCCCTCGGGGCGCGCGGCCATCATGAGGTCGACGAGCCGCATCCGCTCGCCCGGGGTGAGCAGGACCCCTTCGCCGGTGGTGCCGCAGGCGAGCACGCCGTCGACGCCGCCCGCGGCGAGGAACCCGACCAGCCGCTCGACCCCGTGCTCGTCGATCCGGGTGCCACCGTCTCGAAGAGGCGTGACCGCCGCCGCGATCGCTCCATGGAGCCTCACCATGCCGCGCCAGCCTATCGTTCGCCGCGACCCGGCTAGGATTCAGCGCGATGGCACCGCAGGACGATCGCGTGACCGACGACGAGGTCACCATCGGCATCCTCGAGGACGCCTCCTACCGGGTGCGGGGCCCGATCACCCTGCTCGACGCCGACGGCGATCCGCTCGACTCCGAAGGCGACGAGATCCTGCTCTGTCGCTGCGGGCATTCCGAGAACAAGCCGTTCTGCGACGGCTCGCACGAGCGGGTGGGCTTCCAGAGCGCCCCTCGCGTCGGCGACGGTTCCTAGAACTGCTCGTCTTCGGTGGAGCCGTCGAGCGCCAGGGTCGACGAGTGCCCCTGGCTGATCGTCTGTGAGACGAGGTCGAACCAGCCGGTGCCGACCTCGCGCTGGTGCTTGACCGCCGTGTAGCCGTCGGGCTCCAGCGCGAACTCGTGCTCCTGGAGCTTCACGTAGGCGGACATGCCCTCCTCGGCGTAGCCCTTCGCCAGGTCGAACATGCTCGCGTTCACCGCATGGAACCCCGCGAGCGTGATGAACTGGAACCGGTAGCCCATCGCGCCGAGCTCCTTCTGGAACTGCGCGATCGTGGCGTCGTCGAGGTGCCTGCGCCAGTTGAACGACGGCGAGCAGTTGTACGCGAGCAGCTTGCCCGGGAACTCCGCGTGGACGCCCTCGGCGAACGCGCGGGCCTCGTCGAGATCGGGGTGGGACGTCTCGCACCACAGCATGTCGACGAACGGCGCGTAGGCCTTCGCACGCGCGATCGCGCTCGGCAGGCCGTTGTCGACCATGAAGAAGCCCTCCTCGGTCCGCCCGCCGGTGCAGAACTCCTGGTCGCGCGGATCGACGTCGGAGGTCAGCAGGGTCGCCGCGAGCGCGTCGGTGCGCGCGATCAGCATGGACGGCACGTCGAGCACGTCGGCTGCCAGGCGAGCGGCGGTGAGGGTCCGCAGGAACTGACCGGTCGGGATCAGGACCTTGCCACCGAGGTGGCCGCACTTCTTCTCGCTCGAGAGCTGATCCTCGAAATGCACGCCGGCGGCGCCCGCCTCGATCATGGCGGTCATGAGCTCGAAGGCGTTCAGTGGTCCGCCGAAGCCGGCCTCGGCGTCGGCGACGATCGGCAGCAGGAAGTCGGCATCGCGCCCCTCGGACCACGCGACCTGATCGGCGCGCTTCAGCGCGTTGTTCAGCCGGCCGACGATGTGCGGCACCGAGTTCGCGGGGTAGAGGGACTGGTCGGGGTAGGTGTGGTCGGCGAGGTTCGCGTCGGCGGCGACCTGCCAGCCCGAGAGGTAGAGCGCCTTCAGGCCCGCCTTCGCGCACTCGACCGCCTGGCCGCCCGTGTAGCAGCCGAGCGTGTTGATGTAGTCCTCCGAGGTCACGAGGTGCCACAGCTTCTCGGCCGCGGTGCGCGCGAACGTGTGGTCGTTTCGGATCGCGCCGCGCAGACGGACGACCTCCTCGGCGGTGTAGGCCCGGGCGATGCCGCGCCAGCGCTCCTCGGAGTCCCATCGGCGCTGGAGCTCGGCGGCTTCGGCGGCGATGCGGTCGATGACGCTCATCTCGTGGTCCTTTCGTCGGATCGGGTGGTTCCCGTGCGCTGGCCCCGGAAACACGAGACCCCCCGGCATGGTGCCGAAGGGTGGATGGCGCGCGGAGGACCGTCCGGCCCGCGCGCCGCTACGTACCTACGCCGTTGAACAGTCGTTCAAACACCGTGAGCATCATGCCAGATGGGTGCCCGCGGGGTCAATCCTCCGTTGGTCGGGAGGTTCGGTTTCCGCCTTGCATAGTAGGTTCGACGCGACGGATCCCGCCGCCGGCTCCCGGGGCCGGATGACCTGCCCCGGAACGTGACGTCCGTCACAGACATCTGCGCCGGCTTGGGGCATCATCGAACCTATGTTCGGTGGTGATGTGCTGTGAGCGAGCTGCGTTCCGCGCTCGAGGGGTTCTCTTCCGAAGAGCTCTCGTCGCTTCCCGACGATCGGGTGGAAGAAGGTTTCGTGGAGTTGCAGCGGATCTCCGAGCTGATCGAGCTCGAGAAGGCCCGGTGGCTCGGCGAGGTCGACCGCAGGGCTCTGCACGAGCGCGACGGGTTCGTCTCGACCGTGTCGTGGCTGCGCTCGAGCTTCCGGATCTCCGGCGGTGCCGCGCGCGAGGCGCTCAGGGTTGCGCGGGGGCTCGAAGAGATGCCGCGTGCCCGTCGGGCGCTGCACGACGGCGAGGTGTCCCTTTCGGCCGTGCGCGTGCTGGTGCACGCCCGCGAGGCGGATCCGGATGCGTTCGCGGATGCCGAGGCGGTGCTCGTCCAAGCCGCCCGGCTCCACACCGTGGCGGAGCTTTACCGGGTGGCGTCGGCCTGGCGTGAGCGGGTGCTCCATGAGCGTTTCGATCTTCGCCACGGCAGGCGTCTTCACGCCTCCGTGACGTACGCAGGGATGGTCCGTGTGGACGGGGATCTCGACCCCGAGGCCGGGGAGACGCTGCTGAGCGCGCTCGCCGCGGTGATGGACGCCGAGGCGAAGAGCTCAGAGCCCGAGAGCCGGACCCCCGCCCAGCGTCGCGCCGACGCGCTTGAGGAGATCTGCCGGTCCTACCTGGACCGATCGGACCGTCCCCAGGTGGGAGGCGAGCGCCCTCACCTGGTCGTCACGGTGCCGTACGAGGTGCTGAGCTCCTCAGGCGGCACCGCCGAGCTCGATCGGGTGGGTGCCGTGGGCATCGCCGCCGCTCGGCGGCTGGGATGTGATGCCTCCGTGACCCGCATCGTGCTCGGGCCCCGGTCCGAGCCTCTGGACGTGGGACGGAAGACACCGGTGGTGCCCGCTGCGCTTCGCCGTGCGGTGATCGCCCGTGACCAGACCTGCCGGTTCCCAGGGTGTGACCGTCACCATTCCTGGTGCGACGCCCACCACGTCCGCCACTGGGCCGACGGTGGGGATACGAAGGTCGCGAACCTGGTGCTGCTCTGCCGCCGGCACCACCGGACGGTGCACGAGCGCGGATTCACGATCGCGATGGACGGTAGCCAGCCGGTGTTCCGCCGGCCCGACGGCACACCGCTCGAGGATCGCCGGCCCCTCGGCACACCGCTTGTGGATCGCGGGCCACCGTCGCAACGGTCCGCGCGAGCGGACCCGACGCCGGGAACGAACCGCGGTCGATCGACCCTTGTTCATCACGACGCCAGAAGCCGCACGACGGCGAACCGCGGTGACGCCCCGATCCACGTCTCCCCGGCGGCCACGATCCTGCCGTTCGGCTGGAGCGCCACGGCGCGGGCGGCGTCGGTCCGCCCATCGGAGACGTCGACGTAGCGGACGCCGTCGCCGCTGAAGGTCCGGTCGAGCCCCCCGCCGCTCTTGAGCCGCGCCACCGCGAGGTCGAGCGACCCGCCGTGCTGCGCCCGTCCCGCCACGACGATCCGCGCGCCCTGCGCGACCACGCCGGTGGCCTCCTCGCTCGCCGACGTCATCTTGAGCACGAGGGCGCCGTCGCCGCCGAACGTCGGGTCGGGACGGCCCCGCCCGCCGTAGCGAGCGACGGCCCAGTCGTGACGGTCACCCTTCGCGGCTCGCCCTGCGAGCACGAGCTTGCCGTCGTTCTGCCGCGCGATCGCGAGGGCGACGTCGGCGCCGTCGGCGATGTCGGTCAGGGTGACGCCCTTGCCGAGCCCGAAGTCGCGGTCGAGGGCGCCGTTGCCGAGCAGGCGTGCCACCAAGAAGCGGGGCTGCAGGCCCACGTCCGCCTCTCCCGCCACCACCACCTGGCCGCCGTCGAGCACCAGGAGGTCGTGGATCGCCTCCGAGCCGTCCGAGAGGTCGAGCACCACGCGGCCGTCGCCGGCGAACCCCTTGTCCAGGCTCCCATCGGGCATCACCCGTGCAAGGGCCGAGCGGGTCGTGGTGCCGTTCGACACGTAGCCGCCGATCACGAACCGCCCCTTGGCGCTCAGCCCGATCGCGCTCGCGGACTGCGAGGGCCGGTCGAAGTTCACGCGGACCACTCCGCCGCCGCCGAAGGTGGAGGTCGGGGCGCCGCGGCGTCCGAGACGAAGGATGAAGGGGCGCTCGCGATCCGGCCTCGTGGTCACACCGGTCACGGCGATCCCGTCGTCGGGAAGCACGACGAGGTCGAGACCGTAGTCCGCTCCGCCCAGATCGACGCGGATCCTGCCGTCGCCCCCTCCGAAGTCCGGGTCGAGCACGCCGCCCGACCGGAAGCGCGCGACCGCGACGTCGACCTCGCCGTCGAGGGTGTACCCGGCGACGACGACGCGGCCTCGGTGATCGATCGCCACGGAGGTCGCGATGCCTCCGAGCGGGAACGTGGTGACGGCGCCGTCCTTCGAGAAAGACGGATCGAGATCGCCGGGAGCGGCGGCGGCGGGGAGCGCCGCCGCGAGCAGCCCGGCGCCGACGAGGGAGACGAGGAGCCGGCGCATGGGGAAGTGCGCCCAGCCTAACGTCAGGCGGGGAAGTAGCGGGTGAGCCCGAACCGCTGCGTCGTGGAGGTGATCGTGCCGGCCACCCACAGCTTCCCGTCGCCCCGGCGCACGATCGCCGTCCCTCGGTCGATCCCCCCCGTGGAGTCCTTGATGCGGTACGTGACCGAAAGCCCGTTCGGGGTGGCGGTGGCCACGATCGTGTCCGCCGCGGCCGTGCCGGCCATCGACAGATCGCCGTCGGGTTCGACCACGACATCGTCGAACCGCTCGTGGGCGGCGCTCAGATCCAGCCGTCGTCGCCCGTTCACCCCGAACGACATGTCGAGGCTCCCGCGTGCCCGGAACCGCACGAGCAGCGGATCGTTGTCATCGTTCGTGTCGGAATACGTGCCGCCGGCCACCACGATCTTGCCGTCGTTCTGGATCGCGACCGCGGCGCCGCGGTCGTACCGCTCGCCGAGGTCGACGGTCGCCCTGCCGTCTCCGGAGAAGCGCTGATCGAACGACCCATCCAGACGCAGGCGTCCGACCGCCACATCGGAGCTGAGGCCGGCGTTCATCCAGCCGGTGGCGACGATCCGCCCCTTCGCATCGAGGGCCACGCCGGCGAACTCCGCCGAGCTGCCGAACGATGAGGTCGTCCAGCCGTCCCCGCCACCGAAGTTCGGGTCGAACACACCCGTCTCGGTGAGCCGCAGCACCAGCGCCTTCGGCGGGGAACCGAAGCTGCCGACGACGACGACCTTGCCCGATGGCGTGACGGCCAGATCCTCGCCGGCCGGAGCGCGTCGCCACGAGAAGACGCCGTCGCCACCGCCGAAGGTGGGGTCGGGATCGCCGTCCGGCTCGAGTCGCGCGACCATCAGCCGGTGGCCGAAGATGCCGGTGGCGCCCGCCACCACGATCCTGCCGTCGCCGTCGACCACGACCGCGTTCGCGAACTCCTTGCCTCCCGCGTCGAGCGTCGCGATGCCGTCGCCCCCGCCGAAGATCGGGGCGAGGACGCCGTCGGAGGTCACCCGCAGCACCACGGCGTCCTCCGCCGCGTCGGCGCCGACCAGGAATACCGCGCCCCCGCCCGCGGCCGTCATGTCACGCGCGCCTTGGCCGCTCGGGTCGCCCATGTCGAACGTCGTCCACCCGTCCCCGCTGAACGAGTCGTCCAGGGCAAGGGGCTCGGCGGCCGCGGCCACAGCGGCGAGGGCGAGAAGCGCGGCGAGCGCCACCGGCACGGCTCGGAGGATGCGCTCGGTCGGTCGCATGTTCTACGGCACGATCTTCGAGATCGGGAGCTCGAGGATGTCGGTGGCGCCGGCAGCCTTGAGCTGCGGGATCAGCCGGTTCACGCCGCGCTTGTCGACGACGGCCTCGATCGCGAACCCGCCGTCGGCGAGCGGGGACACCGTGGGCGCCTTCATCGAGGGGACGACGGCCAGCACCGCGTCCCGGTCGGCGGAGGTCACGTTCAGCTTGATGAGCACGCGGCCCTCCGCCTCCAACGCGCCGCGCAGCAGCGTGACGAGGTCCTCCATCGCCGCGCGCTTCGCCGCGTCGGCGGCAGACTCGCGGTTGGCGACCAGCACGGGATCGCTCGAGAGCAGCGTCTCGATGATCTTCATACCGTGCGCGCGCAGGGTGCTCCCAGTCTCGGTGACGTCGACGATGGCGTCGACGATCTCGGGCACCTTGGCCTCGGTCGCCCCGAACGACCAGCTCACCTTCACGCCGATCCCGAGATCGGCGAAGAACCGCCTGGTGAGCTCCACGAACTCGGTCGAGATCCGTGTGCCCTCCGGGATCTCCTTCGCGCTGTTCGCCGGGTGCTCGTTCGGCACGGCGAGCACGACGCGCGTGCCGTGGCCGGTCCCGCTCTTCGCGTACGTGAGGCTGGTGAGGACCTCGACGTCCGCGTCGGTCTCGGCGATCCAGTCCTGTCCGGTGATCCCCAGGTCGAACAGGCCGTCCTGGACGTACAGCGGGATCTCCTGCGGCCGCAGGATCGAGACTCGCTCGACGCGGTCGTCGTCGATCGTGCCGTGGTAGTCGCGGTCGGAGCCACGGCGCACGCGCAGGTCCGCCTCTTCGAACAGGCGAAGCGTCTGGGCCTCCAAGGACCCCTTCGGGATGACCAGTTTCAACATGTGACGTCCGCCGCGGGCATCGGAGCCGCGGAGCAGGGAGTGTATCCGCATGCCGTCACCGAACCCACGAACAGGGATCCCGAGGAGGACGTCCTACCGCGTGGCGGGGTTCGAGCTCGCGTTGCTGCCGTCCGAGGCGGGCGAGCCTCCCTCGGGCACACCACCGAGCTCGCGGAAGAAGCAGGAGCGTTCCCCGGTATGGCAGGCGGCTCCCTCTTGGTGGACCCGCGCCAGCACGACGTCGGCGTCGCAGTCGACCCGCAGCTCTTCCACGTGCTGGACGTGGCCGCTCGTGTCGCCTTTGCGCCACAGCTCCTGGCGGCTCCGCGACCAGTAGACCATCCGGCCTTCCCGCAGGGTTCGCTCGAGGGCCTCGCGGTTCGCCCAGGCCAGCATGAGGACCTGGCCGTTCACGGCATCCTGCGCGATCACGGGGATCAGCCCGCGCTCATCGAACGCGAGCGCGTCGAGGTCGAGCCGTTCGAGGCTCATGCCGGCCTCACGGGGATCCCCTCGGCGGCGAGATAGTCCTTCACGTCGCGGATCGTCAGCTCGCCGTCGTGGAAGCGGCTCGCGGCGAGCACCGCGTCGGCCACCCGAAGCCCGTCGGCGAAATGCGGCAGCTTGCCCGCCCCCCCGCTCGCGATCACGGGCACCGGGACCGCGTCGCTCACAGCCCGCAGCAGATCCAGGTCGTAGCCCTCGCCCGTCCCGTCGCGGTCCATCGAGGTCAGCAGGACCTCGCCGGCGCCGCGCTCGACGGTGGCCTCCCGAGCCCACTCGACGGCCTCGCGACCCGCAGGCGTCCGGCCCGCGTCGATCACGACCTCCCACCCGGTGCCGCCGTCGCGGCGTCGGGCGTCGATCGCGATCACGATGCACTGCGCGCCGAATGCGTCGCTGCACCTCCGCAGGAGCGCCGGGTCGCGCACGGCCGCGCTGTTGAGCGAGACTTTGTCGGCGCCGGCCCGCAGCAACGCGCGCGCGTCGTCCTCCGTCCGTATCCCACCGCCGACCGTGAGCGGGATGAACACCTGCTCGGCGGTCTTCGAGACGACCTCGTAGGTGGACGCGCGGCCCTCGACCGTGGCCGTGATGTCGAGGAACACCAGCTCGTCGGCGCCCTCGCGATCGTACCGAGCGGCGAGCTCCACCGGGTCGCCCGCGTCGCGGAGCTCCCGGAACCGGACACCCTTCACCACGCGTCCTGCGTCGACGTCGAGGCACGGGATGATCCGCTTCGCGAGCATCTCAGCCCCTCGTGACCTGCGAGAGCTTCAGGGTCTTCTCGTAGAGGGCCTTGCCGGTCACCGCCGCCTCGCATCCGATGTCGCGGAGCTCCCAGATGTCGTCGGCGGTCCGCACGCCGCCGCTCGCGATCACGGGGCGGTCGGTGAGCCCCAGCACCTGGCGGTAGAGCCGCATGTCGGGACCATCGAGCGTGCCGTCGCGTGCGATCGCGGTGACGAGGTACCGCGGCGCGCCCGCATCGTTGAGCGTCGGCAGGACGTCCTCGAGCGCGGGCCCTTCCTCCTGCCAGCCCTTCACCATCACGTGGCCGCCGCGGACGTCGACCGCGACGAGCACGCGCTCGGCGTTCTCCTCGACGGCCCTGGCCACGAACGTGGGATCGAGCGCCGCGGTGGTCCCGAGGATCGCCCGGGCCGCTCCGAGCTCGACCACCTGCTCGATGTCCTCGAGCGTGCGAACGCCGCCGCCGACCTGGACCGGGATCACGACCGCCTTGCAGATGTCGCCGATCACGTCGCGGTTCCCGCCCTGCTCGAGCGCGGCGTCGAGGTCGATCACGTGCAGACGCCGCGCCCCCTCCTCCTGGAAGCGCACCGCGACTTCGACCGGGTCGTCCGCGTACGCCGTCTCGTCGTCGGGGTTGCCGCGGAGCAGGCGCACCGCGCGTCCGCGCCGCAGGTCGATCGCGGGGATGACGATCATGCGACCGCCTTCACGAGGTTCTCGTAGAGCTGCAGTCCGGCATCCCCCGACTTCTCCGGGTGGAACTGCGTCGCGAACACGTTGCCACGCGCCGCGACCGCCGCGAACGCCCGGCCGTGCTCGGTCACGCCGATCACCGCGTCGCCGTCGGCGGGCGGTGCGTACGAGTGCACGAAGTAGAAGTAGGTGCCGTCGGGGATCCCCGCCGTGAGATCGTGCGCCGCACTCCAGGTCACCGTGTTCCAGCCCATGTGCGGGACCTTGACCGATCCCGGGAGCCTCCGCACGCGCCCGGGGAGGACCGCGAGGCCGGGTTCTGCCGCCTCCTCGCTCCCGTCGAACAGCACCTGCATGCCCACGCACACGCCGACGACCGGACGGCCGGTGGCCAGGAAGTCGAGCGCGGCGCGATCGAGACCGGCGTCGCGCAGCGCCCCGACACACTGGCCGAAATGGCCGACGCCGGGGATCACGAGAGCGTCAGCGCGTCTCACGTCGTCGGCGTCGGCCGTCACCACCGGATCGCCGCCGACGGCGGCGAGGGCGCGCGAGACCGAGTGGAGGTTCCCGCTGCCGTAGTCGAGCACGGCGATCCGACCGGCCATCAGCCCGACAGGGTTCCCTTCGTCGAGGGCACGCCGCCGCGCCCCGTGAGCGTGCAGGCATCGCCGAGCGCCTTCGCGAGCGCCTTGAACTCGGCCTCGCACACGTGGTGCGGCGACCGCCCGTACTTCAGGTGCACGTGCAGGGTGACGTTCGCGGCCTGTGCGAACGCGCGCACGAAGTCCTCGAGCAGCCCCGTGTCGAACCCGTTGATCGTCTCGGAGGGGACCGGCACCTCGTGGAACACGAAGTTCCGCCCCGCGAGGTCGAGCGCCACCTCCACGGCCGCTTCGTCGAGCGGCACGGTGATCGACGCGAACCGGCGCACGCCGGCCTTGTCCCCGAGCGCCTCGGCGAGTGCCTGGCCGAGTGCGAGCCCGCAGTCCTCCGTCGTGTGGTGCCCGTCGACCTCGAGGTCGCCCGTGCACGTCACGGCCAGGTCCCACCCCGCGTGTTTGCCTAGCTGCTGGAGCATGTGGTCGAAGAAGGGCATGCCGGTGGAGGCGGTGGCCGCGCCCGAGCCGTCGAGCTCGAGCTCGACCCGGACGTCGGTCTCGTTCGTGGTGCGGGTCACGGTCGCGGCGCGGCTCACGGGCGGAGCACCTCCTTCAGGGCCTTGAGGAACAGATCGACCTCGTGCTCGGCGCCCGCGGTCACGCGCAGGGCGTTCGGGACGACGCTCGTCATGTCGCGGACGAGCACGCCGCGGTCGAGCAGCCCCCGCCAGACCTGTGAGCCATCGCCGGGCGGCACGAACAGCACGAAGTTCGCGGCCGACGGGTAGACCGTCAGGCCAGGCATGCGCTCGAGCTCCGCGACGATCCGGTCGCGCTGCTCGCGGATCGAGTCGAGGAGCCGCGTGGCCTCGGCGCGGCGGCGGAGCGCCACGATCCCCGCGGCCTGGGTCGTCGCCGACATGTGGTACGGCAGGCGCACCCGCTTCAGGTCCTCGATCACCTCGGGCGCCGCGAGCACGTAGCCGATCCGGGCCCCCGCCAGCGCGAACGCCTTGGAGAACGTACGCACCACGGCGACGTTGGGATGCTCGGTCACGAGCGGGAGGGCGGTCCCGGCCGGCGCGAACTCGCCGTAGGCCTCGTCGACGATCACGAGCGCCGTCGGCATCCGTTCGGCCAGCGCCCGGACGATCTCGACCGGCTGCGCGTTGCCCGTCGGGTTGTTCGGCGAGCATGCGAACACGATGTTCGGCGTCAGCCCGGCGGCCTCGTCGACCTGCGGCGGTCCGATCGTGAAGCCGTCGCCGAGACGAGCGCGCTCGAGCCTCGTGTGGGTGAGCCAGGCGAGGCGCGAGTGCAGCAGGTAGGTCGGCTCGAACACGACGGCGTGCCGTCCCGGGCCACCGTAGGCCTGCAGCAGCTGGAGCAGGATCTCGTTCGAGCCGTTCGCCGCCCACGTGCCGTCCGGGGTGTGGCCGGCGACCGCCGCGAGCTCGTCGCGCAGGCGCGACATCTGTCCGTCGGGGTAGCGGTGCAGCGGCAGGTCCCGGACGGCGTTCGCCAGCTCCTCGAAGAAGTCCTCCGGGAGCGGGTGCGGGCACTCGTTCGTGTTGAGGCGCGCCGCGACCTCGAGCTGTGGCGAGACGTAGGGAGCCACGTCGCGCAGGCCGGCCCTGGGCTCGGCCCCGCTCATCGCTCGGATGCCTCGGTCTCGGCAGGGTCGTTCGCGCGAGCCTCCATCGCCTTCGCGTGACCGACGAGTCCCTCGGACCACGCGATCGCCGAGGTGCCCGGCGTGAAGCGCTCGACCGCCTCGGGCGACATCTCGATCACCGACGACACCGTGACGTAGTCGGCGGCGCGCAGACCGCTCGAGAACCGGGCCGTCCCGGCGGTGGGGAGCACGTGGTTCGTGGCCACGCCGTAATCCCCGTACGGCACCGCCGTCCAGTGCCCCAGGAAGATCGCGCCCGCGTTGCGGACGTGCTTGAGGAACCCCTCGGCGTCGGGAAGCAGCAGCAGGAGATGCTCGGCGGCGAGGTCGTTCACGGCCTCGGCCGCGTGCGCGAGGTCGCGCACCAGCACGAGCTTGGTGTGCCGAAGGGCCTGGTCGACGATCTCTCGGCGCCCGGCGTTGTTCAGCTCCTCCTCGAGGGCGCCGTCGATCGCGTCGGCGAGCACGGGGTCGGGAGTGAGGAAGAACGTGCGCGCCTCGGGGTCGTGTTCGGCCTGCGCGATCAGGTCCATCGCGGCGAGCCGCAGGTCGACCGGCCCGTCGGCGACGATCGCGAGCTCCGACGGCCCCGCGAGCCCGTCGATCCCGACGAACCCCGTCACCTGGCGCTTGGCCTCCGTCACGTAGACGTTCCCGGGCCCGACGATCCGGTCGACCGACGGGATCGACTCGGTCCCGTAGGCCATCGCGCCGACCGCTTGGGCGCCCCCGGTCTTCGCCACGTACGTCGCACCGGCCTGCCTCGCCGCGTACAGCACCGGGGGCGGGATCGACCCGTCGGGCTGCGGGGGGGTGCACAGGACGATCTCGTCGACCCCGGCGATCACCGCCGGCACCACGGTCATGCACACGCTCGACGGGTAGACGGCGCGCCCGCCCGGGACGTAGCAGCCGACCGTGTGCAGCGGCCGCACGACCTCGCCGAACCGCACGCCGTCGCGCTCGGCCCACCATTCCTGCGGCACCTGGCGCGCCGCGAGCTCGCGCAGCCGCTCGATCAGGTCGTCGAGCGCGCGCCGCAGGTCCTCGGGCGTGTCCCGCTCGGCAGCGGCGAACTCCTCCTCGGTCACGAGCACGCCCGTGCCCGACAGGTCGGCGCCGTCGAAGCGGTGCGCGAGCTCGATCAGCACGTCGTCGCCCTCGACGAAGACGCGCTGAAGGATCGAGCGCACGGTCTCGGAGGTGGCCGGGTCGATCTCGAGCTTCGAGGGCTCGAGCCGCCCGCCCCGCTCTCGCAGGTCGAGGAGCTCGAGCATCAGCTCTCTCCGGCGTCCGCGTGAGGGGCGGGGCGCGCGTGTCCCGTGCGCCATGCGCGGTGGTCGCGGACGAACAGCACCCAGCCGCTCACGCCGGCGGCGAGCGCGGCGGCGGCGAGCATGACGAGCGCGAGCAGGAAGGTGGCGTCGCGATCCATGGAAGGGTGTCAGGGTACCGAAACCACCCGAGCGGCAACCCTGGCGCGGCCGTCCGCTCAGGTCACCCCGTCGAACGTGTGGTCCGCGTGCGGCGCGTCGGGATCGAGCGCATCCCCGAGCCGTTCCTCGGCGGTCTCGAACGCGAGCGCGCTCACGTCGAGGGTCTCGTGGTTCGCGAGCACGAGGACGGTGGTTCGCTGCGCGGGAAACCGGACCATCTTGGCGCTCCAGCCCGGGAACGAGCCGCCGTGGCTGTGGATCGGCTGGCCGCGATGAGTTCGGACCGACAGACCCCACGCGTAGTGGATCGGCGTGCCGTCGTCGAGGGAGCCGCGCTGCGTCAGACGCGACGCGACGGTCGTGCCGTCGTAGAACGCGGCGTCCCACCGCGCGAGGTCGGCGACGTTCGTCCACAGACCGCCGGCGCCGACCGCGTGGAACCGCGCGGGCTCCACGTAGGTCCCGCCGTCCACGGCTTCGAAGTGTCCGCGTGCGGCGTGCGGCGGCAGCTCGTTCGGCGCGTCGCGGAAGAACGAGTCGTCCATCCCGAGCGGCTCGAAGAGCCGGCGCCGGGCGAGGTCGGCGACCGGTGCGCCGGCCGCTCGGCCGATGACGTGCGACAACAGGTGGTAGCCGCGGTTCGAGTAGCGGTAGGCGGATCCGGGCGCGAACGCGAGGTCGCCGACCCCGCGGATCTCGTCGAGCAGATGGTCGCTGTGTCGCGACGGCACCCCCTCCACAGGCATGCCCGCGACGTCCGACAGGTCGCGGTCGGGGATCCCGCTCGTGTGATGGACCAGGTGCCGGACCCGCACGTCGGCGCTCCACGCCGGCAGACCCTCCAGGTAGCTCCCGACCGGGGCCTCCAGGTCCACCGCGCCCCCGTCCACCTCCAGCCGGGCGCAGGCCGCCACGAACTGCTTCGCGATCGATCCGACGTAGAAGAGCGACCCTTCACGGAGCGGTTCGCCCGTGTCGGCGTTCGCGACACCGGTCACGTCGAGCCGTTCGACCTCGCCGGCGCGCAGCACGGCGAGGATGTGGCCGCTCACCCGCCGCCGGCCTCGCGCTTCGCCGCCGTGCGCCGCTCGGCGTCGAGCCGCTCGAGGTCCACGTCCTCGTAGCTCATGAAGGTGAACGTCGCCCCGATCGCCGGGTGCACGCGCTCGATCTCGGCGTGCATCGCCTGCGCGACGCGCCGGTAGACCGGGTGCCCCTGCGGGCTCGACCGAAGCTCCGTGAGGTGCATCGCCTCGCGCGCCGTCATCTGCATCACGAACCGGATCCGGTAGGCCATCGCCACCGCGTACTGCGCCGCGTCGAGCAGCCCGCCCGCCGCGATCGCGTCGTGGGTCTCGCGCGCGATCTCCATCGCGCGATCCCAGTCTTCGCGCAGCCCGGCCTCGTCGATCTCGCCCGGAACGTCGTAGCCGAACTCGGGGGTGAGCCGCTGCCACTCGATCGTGAGCGGGCGGTGCCGTTGGAGGTCGCGGTAGGCCCCGAAGTCGCAGAGCACGTCGAACCGGTACTGGGTGCGCTCCCACGCGCGGCCAGGCTTGTGCCGCCGGTTCGTGCGGGCGCCCACGCTTGCCGCGAGGATCTCGGCGCGCTCCTTCGGGGACATCCCTGAGACGACCCGCCACAGCTGGTCATCGGGCAGGCGCGTGTGCGCGTACAGCACGGCCGCCGTCACCTTGAGCTCGCCCTCGGGGTCGTGGTCGATCAGCGTGACCTCGCCACGGGGCTCGGGCTCGACGTCGCCGAGGAGCTTCGCGGCCAGCTCCTGCGTGCGTTCCCGCACGTCCCTCCAGTACGCGGACCATGCGACGCCGCGATCATCCACGTCGACGCGCTTGAGGAACTCGGGGATCACCTTGCGGAGCTCGACGAGCATCAGGTCCCCGTACCCGCGCATCTCGCCCAGCGGGTGCTGCGCCAGACGCATCAGCAGCTGCTCGTACGACTGACCGGTCGCGTAGATCCCGAGGTTCGACCGTGTGCCCGCGGGCAGCAGCATCCGAAGCGTGTCGCATGTCTTGGCGAGGATCGTCTGGTGGTAGACGAAGTCGCTGTCGGCCGGGTCCTTCGGGAACCGCTCCCGGAACCACGGATCGAGCCGCTCGTACATCCGCCCGTACAGCCCGAACGTCTCGTCGAGGAACCCGCGGTAGCGCTCCTCGAGCTGGGTGCCCTCGATCTCGGGCGGCACGGTGGCGCGCCAGCTTCCGCCGGGGCGGTCGTCGTACCGCATGTACCGGGTCGACTGCTCGAGGTAGGCGGCCAGGCGCCCCCATTCGAGCGCCTTCGCGAGCAGCTGCGACGACTGCTCGCACGCCAGGTGCACCCCGCCGAGCTGCGCGACCGAGTCGTCGCCGTACTCCACGAAGACCCGGTCGTAGAGCTTCTCGGCGCGAGCCCGCCCTGCCATGGTCATGACGCCGCCCGGGTCGACGTCCTCGGCGAACTCGTCGAGGAACAGCCGCCGCAGCGACTTCGTCGTGCGTGAGTAGCGGGCGAACAGCGCCCCCTTCACCGCCTCGGGCAGGTTCGTGAGCGCGAAGACGGGTCCTTCGAGGTTGGAGAAATGAGGCTCGAGGATGGCGCGCTCCTCGGGGGCGAACTCCTCGGTCGCGTACCACATGGTCATGGCGATGGACCCTCCGTAGGCGAGGGTGTCTCGGTCGGCGAGGGCTCCTCGCCGAGGAAGACGGTCACGGTGCCGCCGACCGGGACCGACGACCCGGCCGCGGGATCCTGCGCGGCGATGAAGTTCGTGTTCGGGCAATCGGGCAGGACGGGGACGGTGCCACCGGTCACGACGTTGATCCCGACCTTCGCGAGCTCGTTCTTGACGCTGGGGAACACGCGGCACGTGTAGTCGCCGATGGTCACGTCCGACGGCCCGGTCGACACCGTGACCCCGATCTCGGTGCCGGGGTCGACCGGCGTCCCCGCGACCACGGTCTGGGAGATGATCTCGCCCGCGTCGAAGTCGGCGCTCGGCGCCTCGCTCTGCTCCCCGAGGACCAGATCGACCGCGTCGAGCTCGTTCTGGGCGGTCGTGACGTCGTCGCCGATCAGATCGGGCACCTCGACCTGCTTGATCGCCGCGGCGACGGTCAGCTGCACTTCGTCCCCCTCCTGCACGTCCTCGCCCGGCCGCGGATCCTGGGCCAGTACGGTCGAGGGCTCCTCCTCGTCGGTCTGCTCCTTCACCGGATCGAGCACGACCAGACCCTCCGCCTCGAGGGCCGCCTTCGCCTCGTTGAAGGTGTCTCCCCGTACGTCGAGCATCTGGAAGATCCGCGGCTCCTCGTCGGACAGGCTCTGGGCGAGCAGGTAGCCGGCGCCGGCGAGAAGCGCCACGACGATGATCCCGATCAGCACGCCGAGCCAGACCTTGCGCGACGACCCCTCGGGCTCCGGCGGCGGCAGCACCTGCGTCGCCTGCGGACGCGCGATCACCTGGGTCGCGTCTGCACCGGCCGGCATCAGCGGCGTCGCCTCGACGTCCTGCCCCTGGCGCACTCGTTCGAGGTCCGCGCTGAACGCGGCCGCAGTCTGATAGCGGTTCGCGGGGTTCTTCGCGAGGGCCTTCATCACGACGGCGTCGAGACGTGGCGACACGTCGGCGTTGAGCTGCGAAGGCGGCACAGGAGCCTCGTTCACTTGCTTGTACGCGATCGCGACGGGGGAGTCGCCGGTGAACGGCGGACGGCCGGTGAGCAGTTCGTAGAGGACGACGCCGAGCGAGTACAGGTCCGAGCGCGCGTCGACGGGATGCCCTTGGGCCTGTTCGGGAGATAGGTACGTCGGGGTGCCGAGCACCGACGAGGTCTGTGGCGCGGTCTCGACCGTCTGCAGCCGCGCGATGCCGAAGTCCATCACCTTCACGGCCCCGTCTCGGGTCACCATGATGTTGGCGGGCTTGATGTCGCGGTGGACGATGCCCTGCTCGTGTGCGAGCCCCACCGCGCTCGCGATCCGCTGCGTCAGCTCGACCGCCTGCGGCGGGGTCGTTCGCTTCCCCCGTGCGAGGAACTCGGCGAGCGTCCGGCCCTCCACGAACTCCATCACGATGTACTGGATGTCGCCGTCGGTGGCGGCGTCGTACACCCCGACGATCGACGGGTGGTTGAGCCGCGCGGCGGCCTGCGCCTCGCGGCGGAACCGGGCGACGAATCCCGCATCGCGCGCGAACTGCGGCAGCAGGACCTTGATCGCGACCGTGCGGTTGAGCATCGGGTCGACACCGCGGTAGACCTCGGCCATGCCGCCCTCGCCGATCCGCGCCTCGATGCGGTAGCGGTCGCTCAACACCGATCGGTCCACGCCTGCGATCCCGCCTTCCTGATCAGCCCAGATACGCCTCGATCACGGCCTGCGCGATCGGCGCGGCCACCTGGCCGCCCGTGGCCTCGTCGCCGAGGAAGCCGCCGTCCAGCACGATAACCGCTACGGCGATGGCAGGGTCCTGCGTCGCACCCGCCGGTGCGAACGCCGTGAACCACGCGTTCGGCGGCCGGTTCTCGCCGTTCGTCGCCGTCCCGGTCTTGCCGGCCACCGTCATGCCGTCGATCTGCGCGGCGCTCCCGGTGCCGCGCTCCACGACCTCGACCATCATCTGGCGCATCGACTCCGCCGTCGCCGTCGAGATCGGCCGCCCGAACACGGAGGGGTCGAACTCCCGGACGACGCGTCCCTGCGCGTCGCGGACCTCCGTGACGAGCCGTGGCTCCATCATCACGCCGCCGTTGCCGATCGCCGCGGCGATCAGCGACAGGTGCAGCGGGTTCGTGAGCACGTTGTCGAGCCCGACGCCCGAGTAGGCGAGCGCCGGCTCCCGCTCGTCGAAGTACGACGGCTCCGGGAACCGCCCGTTCTCGAACGGCAGCGCGAAGTCGATTGCCGGGTCGTCGCACCCGGTCTCCTCGGGCGGGAGCGTCGGGCAGAACCCGTAGTCGGTCGCCTGTCGCGACATCGCGTCGGCACCGAGCTCAAGGGAGATCTCGCCGAACGTCACGTTGCACGACTCCACGAACGCCTCGCGCATCGGGACCGTCTTGCTCCCGCCGTTGCAGAAGGAGTTGCCGAAGTTCTCGAGGTCGTCGTCCGTCGTCCGCAGGTCGAGCACGTGCGGGTTCGGCCACTCCTCGTCGGCACCGTGGCCGTTCTGCAGCGCGGCGGAGGCGGTGACGAGCTTGCCCGTCGAACCCGGCAGGTAGAGCTCCTGGAACGCCTTCGACAGCAGCGGCTTCTGCGGGTCGTCGTTGAGACCGTCCCACGCCTGGGTCATCTCCTCGGCGGTCCCGACCGCGAGCGGGGTGGGGTCGTAGCCGGGGTTCGAGTACAAAGCGAGGACGTCGCCCGTCGACGGGTTCACCGCGACGACGGCGCCCAGCGCGTCTCCGAGCTGCTCGGCCGCGACCTGTTGCAGGCGGGGCACGATCGTGGTGAACACCGTGCCGCCGATCTTCGGGCGCCCCAGGATCAGGTCGGTGAGGTTCGACGCGGCGAACTCCGGCGCGGTCCCGGACAGGTACGCGTTCATCGACTGCTCGAGGCCCGCCCGCCCGAAGACCCGCGAGTAGTAGCCGGTGACGTGTCCGAACAGCGCGCCGCGCGGGTACCGTCGTTCGAACCGGTAGACCGAGCCCTCGGGCGCCTCGATGCTCTCGGCGAGGACCGTCCCGTCCGAGGCGAGGATCTTGCCGCGCTGCGTCTGGTACTCGGCCCGCAGCTGCCGCCCGAAGTTCCCCGGTTGGTTCGCGATCCGGTCCGCGGCGAACACCTGCACGTACGCGACCTGGACGAACAGCAGCGCGAACAGGGCCACGAACGCGAGACCGAGGCGACGGATCTGGCGGTCCACGTCAGTCCCGCTTCCTGCGGCGGACGAAGGGTCCCGCCGACAGCCGCATCAACAGCCCGAGGCTCACGAACGTCGCCACGCGGCTCGTGCCGCCGTAGGACACGAGCGGCAGCGGCACGCCCGTCAGCGGGATCAGCCGCAACACTCCGCCGGCGATCACGAACACCTGCAGTCCGAGGAGCGTAGTGATCCCGACCGCGAGCAGCTTCTCGAACGCATCGTGCCGCTCGACCGCGATCCGTAGCCCTCGCCCGACGATCACGAGGTACAGCAGGAGCACCGACGCGACCCCGAGCATGCCCAGCTCCTCTCCGAAGGCGGCGAGGATGAAATCGCTCGCGACGTAGGGCACGAAGGTCGGCGATCCGAGCCCGAGCCCGGTTCCCACCATGCCGCCGCTCGCCATCCCGAACCAACCCTGCGCGAGCTGGTAGCCCTCGTCGTCGACGAAGGCGGGATCGAGCGCGTGCATCCACGCGTCCACGCGGATCTGGATGTGGGGGAACGCGAGCCACCCGAGGTACGCGCCGAGTGCGAACAGCACGAGCCCGATCACCAGGAAGCTCAGCTTGCCCGTGGCGACCCAGAGCATCAGGGCGAACACCGCGAACAGCAGCAGCGAGGCCCCCATGTCGCGCTCGAGGAACAGGATCGCCATCGACGTACCCCACGCGAGGAGCAGCGGCCCCATGTCCTTCAGCCGTGGCAAGCCGAACCGGCCGACGCCCGCCGCGAGCAGCTCCCGGCGCTGCGAGAGGTACGACGCGAGGAACACCACGATCAGCAGCCGCCCGATCTCGGCGGGCTGGAACTGCACGAACCCGAGGTTGACCCATAGCTTCGCGCCGTTCACCTCGAAGCCCACACCGGGAACGATCGGCAGGAGCAGCAGCCCCAAGCCGGCGAGGCCGATCGTGTAGGTGTAGGGATCCAGCCGCCGGATATCGCGGACCAGCGCGAGCGTTGCCACCAGGCACAGCAACCCGATGAGGAGCCACACCGCCTGGTTCTGGGCGATGTCGGGGCGTCCCCGCTCGTTCATCAGCCGGTAGATCATGGCCGTGCCGAGCCCGCCGAGCGCGACGGCGGTCGGGTACAGGACGGGGTCCGCGCGTCGCGCGAGATACCGGACCGCGAGCCAGCCGAGCACCGCGCCGCCGGCGAACAGCACGGCGAAGGTCGTGAGATCGCCGGGGAGGGCCTCGTCGAGCCCGAGGCCCTGCAACGCGTACGCGAGCACGGTGGCGGCGAGCGCCACGAACAGCAGGAAGAGCCCGGTGCTCGTCCGGCTGGCCCGGCCGTCCGGCAATGCGCTCACGCGCCGCCGCCCTTGTTCTGGCGCTCGAACTCCCGGAGGTCGCGCCGCATGCGGTCGACGATCGCGAGCGCGTCCTCGCGGGAGTTCGCGTTGATGCCGTCGGCGAGCTCCGTGTACAGGGACAGCGCGGCGATCTCTCGGGCGTCCAGTCCCGTCTCCACGTCGACGTTCGAAAGGTCGAACCCGAGGATCGTCGCCGGCACGCCCTGGAACACCGCGACGCGGCCGTTCGACTCCCCCACGTACCAGCGCGCGTCGAGCCACGCCCGGAAGCCGGTGAAGCCGGCGATCACCACCGCCACGGCGAGGACCGCGGCGATCACCCAGCGCACCAGGCGTCGTGGAGACGCGGTGTCGCCCTCGGGCGCCGTCGGCGCGCCGATCGCCTCCGGCGGGGCCACCTCGCCCTCGCCCTCGTGGACGTCCAGGATCACCACGGTGATGTTGTCGATGCCTCCCGCTCGGTTCGCCGCCCGGACCAGGCGCTCGGCGGCCTCCTGCGGCTGCGGCTCGGCCTCGAGGATCGCCTGGATCTGGTCCTCGGTCACCATGCCGGTCAGGCCGTCGCTGCACAGCACGAGACGGTCGCCCTCGAGCAGACCCACGTCCTGGACGTCGACCTCCACGGCCGGCTCGGTGCCGAGCGAGCGGAGCAGCACGTTGCGGTGCGGATGCACGTCGGCCTCGTCGGGGCTGATCTCACCCGTGCGAACCATCCGGTTCACGAGGGTGTGGTCCTCGGTCAGCCGGCGGAGGGATCCGGCACGCAACAGGTAGGCGCGCGAATCGCCGACGTGCGCAAGGTGCGCTCCGTCCGCGCCGATCAGGGCCGCCGTGAGCGTGGTGCCCATCCCGGTGACGGAGCGATCCTCGGCCGAGCGTGCGAACACCGCCCTGTTCGCTTCGTGGACCTGTTCGGCCAGTGTGCCCTTCCCCTCGCGGTAGAGCGCCTCGATCGTCTCGAGCGCGAGCTGCGAGGCCACCTCGCCGCCGCGGTGTCCGCCCATCCCGTCGGCCACCGCGAACAGGGGCGGCTCGACGAGGTAGGAGTCCTCGTTGCCCTCGCGGACCTGCCCGATGTCGGTCGCGACCCCGGCCTCGATCCTCATCGCCGCAGCTCCAGGACGGTCGTGCCCACGCGGATCCGGTCGCCGGCCGTGAGCATCGCG